>Ga0181520_10010803_pt1 | contig 12154 bp, 15 predicted proteins | sample PEATcosm2014_Bin_29_FD_132451 | JGI IMG/M metagenome (GOLD analysis project Ga0181520, IMG submission 132451) | Peatland microbial communities from MTU Mesocosm Facility, Houghton, MI, USA - PEATcosm2014_Bin02_30_metaG | ecosystem: Environmental > Terrestrial > Soil > Wetlands > Peat | place...
CCGGTGGTTGGCCCGTATTTCAGGTATATGAATCCCCCCACTGTTTCCGTACTGCTGTTTTCAATTGTTGTTTTCTTAAAATCCAGCCTTATATTGCCGGCATAAAGAAAATTTATTGAAAGCATAATCAATAATAAAATGAGAAGCTGCTTCAGTTTGCCCTCCAGCGCCGCCGTTTATATTTTTTAGTGTAAAGCGCCAACTATAAGTATTATCAACCCGCCTGTGGCTGCAACCACAGCCGTTGTAAAGCATCCAGCTACACCCGCCATGGCCTGTCCCGTGCCTACCCTGTAATTATAATCTTCAAGGTATTCCTCGGCGTATTCCGGGGATTTTCCAAGAACTGCGGTCGCCGGAGGTGAAGGCCTTATTAAAAGCCCCATCAATATTCCTATTGGCCCCAGTACGCAGCCCTCGCCATATGAAACATATTTGGATGAGCTCAAAACAGTCTCCGCGTCTTTTATCGCGCGGTATTCCTCCTCGCCTTCGGCAAATATCGGCGTCGCCGAAAGAAAAAACAGAATCGCCGCCATATAAATGCTGATTTTCTTTTTCATATTTTCTCCTTTAATATATGCCCGGCATATACCTTATAATAACCACGTATACGGCCACCGCACCACCCCAGAGAATACATCCCGGAACGGTCAAAAACAGATTGTTCCATTTCAAATATTCAATATAGCATTTTGTATATTGCGCCACATAGGCGTACGGCCTGCCAATTATCCTGCTTGGCGGGACAGACGGAAAAATAAAACTTCCAAGAAACACGCCTACGGGCCCCAGCAGGCATCCCATTGCAAGATAAGGAGTATAATGATCACCAAACTCATATTGCGCATCCTCTTCCGCAAAGGAACACACATCATAATAATATTTCTCAGCCTGTTCTTTTGCGGTCATTTCAGCTGCGATAAAAGGAGAAAAACACGCAACAAAAAAAACCGCGGCCAATATTATAGTTAATTCTCTTTTCATTGAACTTCCTCCAAAATTATATATTTTATATCATTCCCGGGCGGCGTCTTTTTCCCTTTCATTTAATACCTTTGCTATGGCCTTTTTTAATTTTATAGCGCGTCCATACCGTTTAATAAATTCAGGAAGGGCGCTGTTGTACTCGTCATATACATCAATTCTTTTCAGGCCGTAAAATAAATCCCGTGTGATTTTAATCGTGCCGATATATATTGCCCCGTCGCCCGGCTGAATGTCCAGCGTAAAAACCATGGGAAATTTTATCAGCTCATATTCCCCGTTTCTCGGAAGCAGATAACCAAGCATTTGTGAATAATACCTTTTGTTCCTCAGGCCGTAAAAAAAAGTCTTGTTTTCTATCCCTTCAATTTTTAAGGGCCATTTATCCCAGAATGCGTCGTCGTGGCTGCCGGTAATTTTTAATATTTTATCGATAAAAATTATTATCTGGCCGTCATAAGCGCTGTTAAACATCCAGCTTTCACCTTTTTCAGGTTCCGGGTCTATTATTATCTTTCCGACTATTATTGTGGTTCCGGGGCCTGCCGGCGCGCCTGTTTCAGAATCTGTTTTTTTTACCACTCCGGCGCAGCCATATAACACACACGCCGCAAGGCACAAAATGCTAACTTTTATTAGTTTTTGCATTTGTACGCCTCATCGTCCTGTATTGATACAGCCTGGAATAAATAAGTTTTTCAATTTTTGATCCCTTGTTTGTAATATCAAGCAGCCTTTCCAGTATCTGTTCCTCGCTGGGCCAATCAGCTTTTTCAGCCGAGGATTCAATTTTTGTATTCAAAAACTCCTGTGTCATTTTTTGCCTGATCCTTACCGAATTGTAATAAAAAAGCCCCGGCCTGGTTATGACAAAACCATTTTGCTGCGCCGGCATGTTGTAGCTTATCGTCTCCGTGCATCTTTCGCCGCATGACTGTATCGATGAAAATCTTTCAATCCTGTATGTGCCGACAGGCAGATAGCAAAAATATACGCCCCTGTATATCTGGCAATAATAATAGGGTTTGTCCGTCGGCGGATCCAGTTGTTTAAGCAGGAATTCATTTACAGATGCCGGGCTGTTTTTAAATCCCACATAGCCATAAAATAACGCGGCCGGCCTGTCGTCGTCATTGTCATCATAAATCCGTACATTTTGCAAACATCCGGCAGCTGTTATTAATAAAATCATACAGGCAAATATAAACAAAGCTGCATGCTTTTTCATTTTATCTCCTTATAATAAATAAACATCCGTCCTGCCCCGCCCTGTTTTTATTAATTAATTATAGATTATATTCAGCAATGTTTTCGAGAGATCCTCGTCGAGCTTTTTCAGTTTATAATATGCCTTAAGGGCCCCGTCCTTGTCGTTGTTCTTTACGGATATGACCCCGATGCCATAATAAGCTTCAGGGCATGTTTCATCAATTTTCAGGGCTGTCTTTTCTTCCGACATTGCGTCTGTCATCTGGTCCGTGTCGGCGTAAACAAGCCCCAGCATAGAATGCAGCCATGCCGTGTCCTCGCAGTTCACCAGTCCTTTTTTTAATATTTCCACGGCGTCATCAGGCGCTCCCCCGGCCTCATAAATTTCCGCAAGATTGCAGTAAGGGTTCTGGTTTCCCGGATGTTTTTCAATCTCGTTAAAATATTCCTCAGTAGCCTGCCCGTCATTGCCCATTTTGTGATAAATAACACCCAGGTCGTTGTGCAGATATTCAATTGACGGATCGAGTTCAACGGCTTTTTTCATATAGCTTATCGCATAATCGGAATTTTTCAGCCTGAAGTTCGCAATACCGGCAAGATAATATGCTTTTGCGTTTTTGGGGTCGGACTTTATGGCATTATACGCACAGGCAGCCGCTTCTTTATATTTATCGGATCCAAAATACATAAATCCCAGCTTGGTCGTTGCGTCGGCGTTGCCAGGCATATAACCTATACCACTTTTTTTCCATGATTTGAAAGGAGCCGGCTTTTCCGATGCCAGTATTTTATTTACCACAGAAAAAGGCACCACAAAATTTAAATTTTGCCCTTCCTTATATTGCATGGCGGCCACCCCGATAACTTCGCCGTCCGAATTGATAACCGGGCTTCCGCTTGACCCGGGGGATATTGGCGCCGTTATCTGATATACTTCCCCAATTTCAGGAAGTTTTCTGGTTGCCGATATGATGCCTGTTGAAACTGTCTGCTCCAGCCCCATGGGGTTGCCTATTACTATGACATCGTCTCCGGATTCAGGCTTGGTTTTTGCAAGGGTCAAATACGAACGCCTTTCAGTTATACCAGCAACAGTAAATATCGCAATATCAGATTCTACATCACAGCCAAGCACGTCTTTTATCCAGTATGTTTTGCCGTCGCTGGTCTTGACAGAGATATTCGCGGCGTCATATATTACATGAAAATTTGTAACAATCCTTCCCTGCGCTCCCAGAAAAAATCCGGTCGCCTGCCCCCGTTCCTGCCCTGTGCCGCCCTGAACGCTTATAAAGACAACCGCTTTGCCTGATTCGTTGATTATTTTTTTTGCCGAATCCCCAGCAATGCTGTTTGAAACAAGAAAAAATGAAAATATTAATACGGAAAGTAATAGTTTTTTCATTGTATTTACCTCATAATATGCGCACCCATCAAGCCCTTTTATTATAGACTCACGCTTGATTTTGTCAATTACATATTTACGCCTTAAAGCCTGAAAACCACGGGGGTAAAATGTGTTGCATAATACCATGAAATCGTTTAGTATCATTACCGTAAAATAAAAATTTAAAGGTCAAATTCAAAAAATTCGGCCGTATAATTTAAATTTTCGCGAGGGCAAAAATGGACGGTATTCTTCTTATCAACAAGGAAAAAGGGCCGACTTCGTTCGGTGTCATAGAGCAGATAAAACGCAAATTCAAGGTTGAAAAAATAGGCCATTCAGGCACCCTTGACCCGCTCGCCACAGGCCTGTTAATGGTTCTGGTGGGCAAAGCCACCAAAATCAACGAATATCTGCCTGACAACAAAGTTTATGAAATGGAAATAACTTTCGGCAGGGCCACAAATACCGATGACGCCGAAGGAGAGGTAATAAAGGAAGCTCCTGTGCCGGCCGGATTTGACGGGCTCATAAAGGACGCTCTTCCCTCTTTTACAGGTGAGATATCGCAGGTTCCGCCCAAATTTGCCGCAATAAAAAAAGACGGCGTCAAGTTGTACGAACTGGCCCGGGCGGGCAAAGAAGTAAACCCGGAACCAAGGCAGGTAAAGATTGAATCAATAGAATTCATATCTTCCGGAACCAATACGGTGAATTTAAGGGTGGCGTGCGGCTCTGGTACTTATATGAGGTCCCTTGCCAGGGATCTTGGTGAAAAGATAGGTTCATGCGCCTTTTTATCGGCCCTTGTCAGGACAAAAATAGGGGAGTTTTCACTTTCACAGGCGCGCAAAATAGATGAAATAGAAGATTTAAACAGCGCTCTTATCCCCATTCCCAGCGCCCTCATTAACATACCTTCAATGGCCCTGAACCAGGAAAATTACGGAAGGATTAAAAATGGCATGACCATAGACAACACAATGCCCTATAAATCCGGTTACTGCCTGCTGGTCTATGAAAGCCAGGCCGCGGCCATCGGCCAGATAAAATATGGAAAGGTATATGTAAAAAGGGGTATTTAATTTTCAGCTCTTCCACGTGGCAATATATTCCCTGCCTCCGGCGTCTATGCCGGGATCCTCAATCACCCATCCGCCGGAAAGGCCGAGCTCCATTGCTGAAAGTTCAAAATGGCACATTGCGATTCCCATATCTATGTTCTGCCCGGCGGGATAAATATAGCCGCTGGTACGCTCCAGAAAAAGGTGGTAAATTTCCCCTTTTTCCTCCTTTACAAATCTCCATGGCTGCTGATTCGTGGCTGATGGCCCGCATTTTACGCATTCCATAACCGTCTTGTATTTCCCGTCAGGGACCTTTGAATAATTAAAATCACCCACGAAAGATATCTCAAAGAGGTGCTTCCTGCTGTCGGAGTTCGCCACTTTTCTAATCATATTGTCCGCAAGCCGCCTTTTCTCCACAGCATAACCCGCCGGAGAAACCGCCGGCACAATTTCATTGTATCCGCAGTGAAGCCTCTCGGAAAAACCGTTCCTGTCAAAAGTGGCGCCGAGCCAGCATGTGCCCAGGCCAAGTTCCACGGCTTTAAGGATGTTTTTTTCCATGGCGTATCCGTAATCTTCGAGGTACCGCCCGTTTTTTTCAACGCAGCCGGCCATGAACATTCTTGCGTCCTTTATTATGCTGTAGGTTCCCATGGATTTTAGCATTTCTTTGGGGGTTTCGTCAAAATCAATGAGTTCAAAACGTATCTTTGAGCCAAACGGGCCCGTCGTATTCATTGATAAAAATGTACGCAGCACGTTTGCGGTTTCGCATTCAACCGGTTTCGCAAGATAGCTGCGCCAGGACTGCCTTTTTCTTATTGCCTCAATTATTGACATGACGCTCCCTGAAAATATTTTTAATTTTTGTATTTCCCGATTCTTTTCTCACATTTTTCTTTGCCGAGGGTTTCTATGATATCATAAAGCCCGGGGCCGGTGGTTGTTCCTGAAAGCACGGCCCTGATTACATGCATATACGCCTTGGGTTTGATGGCTGCGTTTTCCATTTCGGTTTTCAGCAGTTCTTCAACTTTAACTTTGTCAACACCGGCCGATTCAAGCACCCCGTAGAGTATTTCAAGTATCTTTGCCCTCTCAGCGGCGTTCTTTTCCCAGACTTTTGCCGCGTCAGCGTCCATTTCAATCTCATCTTTGTAAAAATATGATGATAACGCGGATATTTCAGATAGAACCTGCATTTTTTCCTGCTGTAAAACAACAGTGTGTTTTATAAATTCCATCCTGCCCTTAATGTCCGCGTCTGTTATAAGCGAATCCTTTTTCATGAAAGGAACACACAGGGCGGCAAGCTCATCCGCGCTTTTCTTCCTTATATGGACTCCGTTAATATGCATTAATTTTTTGTTGTCAAACATGGCCCCTGATTTATGCACTTTTCCCGGGTCAAACCTGGCCCCAAGTTCCTCCGGAGTAAAAATTGTCTCTTATTTATCCGGCGACCAGCCGAGAAGCGCCAGGTAATTTACCATGGCCTCGGGCAAAAATCCCATTTCCTTATAGCGCATCACGGATGTTTCGCCGTGGCGCTTGGACAATTTGGATTTATCGGCGCCCAGAATAAGCGGTATGTGCGCGAACTGCGGCAGGTCAAATCCAAGGGCCCTGTATATATGTATCTGCTTTGGTGTGTTTGAAAGGTGGTCGTCTCCGCGTATAACGTGCGTTATTCCCATTTCGACGTCATCCACAACCACTACAAAATTGTATATCGGCATTTTATCGGCGCGCAGGATTATTACATCATCAAGTGTTGAATTCTGAACCCTTACCTCGCCCCTTACAATGTCATTCATTACGGTTTCGCCGGTCTGCTCGACTTTTATCCTTACAGTGTATGGCTTTCCGGCGTCAATGTTCGCTTTTACTTCATCCGCGGAGAGCCTTGAACACCTGCCGTCATATTTAAAAGCCCGTTTCTCAGCCTCGGCTTTTTTTCTTTCCGCGTCAAGTTCCTCTTTAGTGCAGAAACATTTATATGCCTTTCCCTCGGAAAGCAGTTTTTCCGCGTATTTGTGATAAACCGGCAGCCTTCTTGTCTGATAGTAAAGGGAATCGTCCGCGCTTTTACCGGGTCCTTCGTCCCAGTCAAGGCCGAGCCACTTTAAGGACTCAAGTATTTCCAGCTCCGATTCTTTTGTGGAGCGCTCCCTGTCTGTGTCCTCTATCCTTAATACAAATTTCCCGTTATTGTGTTTTGCGTAGAGCCAGTTAAAAAGAGCGGTTCTTGCCCCGCCAATGTGAAGATATCCAGTGGGGCTCGGAGCGAAACGTACCTTTATCATTATGTCTCCTTAAAGGAATTTTTTACCGTGCGGTAATTATAATTCATTATTTTGCCTTTATCAAGGCGTATTAAAAACTCGGGTTTTAGGCCGGGCGGTTTGGGGGTTACTTCTTGGCGGCGGCTGCCGGTTCCTGAAAATTCTTTTCCATTTCGCAGGTGCCTTCAAACACCACGCCTTCGGCCATGGCTATCTGCGGGGTTATTATATCCCCGTATAATTTTCCGGTATGAAGTATTTCAAGTTTTATTGTGGCCACAACATCGCCGTTGACCCTTCCGGCTATAATAACATGCGTCCCGTGAATGTCCCCTTTTACCACGGCATTTTCCCCAATTATGACGGAATCCTCGGTAATCACCCCGCCCTCCACCTTTCCGTCAACGCGCACTCCGCCCTTGGCAATAATGCCGCCTTTTACTTCGCAGCTTTTCCCGATAATGGTCTCAAGTCCGGCGGATATCATAATATCTCCTTGGTCTTTTTTTATTTTGAATTTCAGGAATTAATTACTTAAGCGCGACTTCCCTGCTTAAGTATTTGACCGGGTTTACAGCCACGCCGTTGAGCCTTACTTCATAATGAAGGTGCGGCGCAGTCGACCTTCCTGTGCTGCCCAGGTATCCTATGACCTGTCCCTTTTTGACATACTGCCCCGGGGAAACTATATATTTCAGCATGTGTCCGTATTTTGTCATATACCCGTTTCCGTGATTGATGGTGACAAGATTGCCGTATCCTCCGGCGTCAAATTCAGCAAATACAACAACTCCATCGGCGGTGGCTTTTATCGGCGTCCCTATATCGTTGGCGATGTCGACCCCGGCGTGGAACGAAAGCGACCCTGTGAAAGGGTCTATCCTGGAGCCGAATGACGCGGTAATCCATCCTTTTATCGGCCAGCCCGAAGGCACCGCCGTAAGTCTGGCCCTCTGCTCTGTTATATAGCTTATGATTTCCTGAAAGGACTGTTCATTGCCCTTTGCCTGGTCGTCAACATACTGCACGGCAAGGTCAAATGCTTTTCTGGAAATTACCTCGTCCCCGTCCTTTACATTTTTTTCAAGGAGTTTGGTGTCCAGGTAGGAGGGCCCGCCGAATCCGGTGTATTTTATGAGCGCGTCCCTGCTCCTTAACTGCAGCAGGTCGCGGAGCTGTTTGTCTATTTCAGCCACGCGCTTTACAGTATCGCGTGATTCGACCATTTCCCTGGAAAATTCCCTGTGTTTGAGCTGGAGGTATTTGTCATATGCCAGAGTGGCCCTGTAATTGGAATGCCTGACGATTATAAACGCGGAGAGTATTACGGAAACAAGCCATACCACGAGCAGGCCCATGAAAAGCGGGGCGTTAAGCTTTATGCTTAAAACCCTGCCGGTGTCGTCGGGCACGACCATCAAAGTTACATGCTTTTCCCTTTTTAACTTTTTCATTCTTCTCCCGCTATTTAAACGATGAATACGTATGGGGACACTAATCCCGCCATACGTTTTGTAAAAATTTTTAAAGTTTTCCCCTTTAAAAATTACTTCTGCTGCGCCTGGGGCGCTTGTGGAGCCTGCGCCGCCATAAGCCGCTGTTTTAATTCCGGAGACATATTCTCCGAATCTTCCATAAAAATCCTCAATTTATCAATGCTTACTTTTGTGTTTTTCAGGAACTGTATCCTTGCCGCCTTTAGTTTGGATAGCAGCATGTCAGAAAATTTCCTCGGGGCGTAGATGTATATGTCCGCTCCGTCGTCATTAGGATAAGCATCAAGAGAAACCCTTATAAGAACCCCGGCGTATAACCTCTTGGCTTCCTGCTTTAGTCTTTCCGCAATTGCTTCCGGCTGAGTCATTCCCATCGTTAATTCCTCCTTGATCGAGTCTATGTTATGAGAATCCAGTTCAACGCGCATTTGTAAACCCGGTTTTATTATACATAATCGGCTGTAAAAATGTCAAGTTATTAAAGGCCGTTCTTTATTATTAATTAACCGGACAAAAACACAAAATATCGTTCTTTTGCATTATTTTCTTTATTTTAAAGGTTCTTTATTGATTTCAGTGCCGCCAAATACAGTATTAACCTCAAGTAAAATAAATGGCTGCCCTTCCTTATAGGAATCCGTCTCGTAATTCACGCTTCCAAAAGCTGTGGAATTCCCGTTTGGCAGTATTATCCCGCCAAACGCGGTGCTGCCGTGTATTTTCATGGGTTTAGACGGATCGATTTTTATCTCGGTGCTCCCGAAAACAGTATCCACTTTTATCTTAACGCTTCCATTTACTTCAAGTTTTGTCAGGTCAATCTTCGCCGAGCCAAAGACAATGCTGTGCTCGTGCGGCACCAGCGCCCCTCCCATCTCCTGCTGCGAAAATATGGTGGCACGGCCGTCGGCTTTAGGTTTAAAATCACCATGCCATTTTGACGGAAACATCACCCTGATTCCTATAAAAATTATAAACAGGCCTATGGCTATCTTAAAGAACGGAATATCAAAATTAAAAAATGTCTTTAAAATTATATTTAACCCCGCGAGAATAAAAAAGACGCCCAAAAAAACGGGCCAGATATGCATACGCATTGCCTCCCCCTATTTTTTTGCCTTGCCCTGGTTTGCCACGGCTTCCATGGCTTTCTTTACCTCTTCAGGGTCGCCAAGGTAATAATAATCTTTTACAGGCTTCAGATTATTTCCCAGCTCATATACCATCGGCATTGCCGTCGGGATATTCAGGTTGACGATGTCATTGTCCGAAATATTGCTCAGATATTTAACAAGGGCGCGCAGCGAATTTCCATGCGCGGCTATGACAATTTTTTTGCCTTTTTTAATGTTGGGCACAATTTCCTTGTTCCAGTAAGGAAGCACCCTTGCGACGGTGTCCTTAAGGCACTCTGTCAGCGGAAGCTCGTTTGGCTTCAACCCCTTATACCTGGGATCTTTTGCCGGGTTCCTGTCGTCATTTGCCTCAAGTTTCGGCGGCGCAATGTCATATGCCCTGCGCCATATTTTTACCTGCTCTTCGCCGTGCTTTGCCGCAGTCTCGGATTTGTCAAGCCCCTGAAGAGCGCCATAATGCCTTTCATTCAGGCGCCATGTCTTGATTACCGGTATCCAGAGCTGATCCATCTGCTCCTGAACCGTATAAAGGGTCTTTATCGCTCTTTTTAATACGGAAGTATAGGCCAGGTCAAATGAGAATCCTTCTTTCTTGAGATACTGCCCGGCTTTTTTCGCCTCTTCAACGCCTTTTTCGGAAAGATCCACATCCGTCCATCCGGTAAACCTGTTTTCCTTGTTCCATACGCTCTCGCCGTGCCTGATCAAAACTATTTTGTACATAAAAGCCTCCATATTTTTCAATATCGGTCATTAATAAAACCGAAAAATATTATACAACAACCCGCCTAAAGGTAAACATTTTTTTATACTTCCGTAAATAAAAAGCCCCGGCTGTTAACCGGGGCCTTTTTATTAAAGTAAAAATTTAAAATCCAAAACCAATAAGTAATGAATTAAATATTATAGAAATTTGCCCTTCCATTATACTGCGCCAGGTCTCCAAGTTCCTCTTCTATCCTGAGCAGCTGGTTGTACTTGGCCACCCTGTCCGTCCTGGAGAATGAGCCTGTTTTAATCTGTCCGGCGTTTGTGGCCACTACAATATCCGCTATTGTGGAATCCTCAGTCTCGCCCGAGCGGTGTGAAACAACCGCCGTATATTTCGCCCTCTTTGCCATTTCAATGGCATCGAGTGTTTCTGTAAGGGTGCCTATCTGGTTTACCTTTATAAGGATTGAATTCAGCACTCCAAGGTCTATCCCTTTTTTCAGGATTTTCGGGTTCGTAACAAAAAGATCGTCCCCGACGAGCTGTATTTTCTTTCCCAGCCTGTCTGTCAATACTTTCTGGCCATCCCAGTCAAATTCGGCCATGCCGTCTTCAAGCGATATAATCGGATATTTGTTTACCAGATTTTCCCAGAAAGAAACCATCTGTTCCGATGTCAGCTCTTCTTTTGTGGATTTTTTAAATATATATTTTTTCTTTTCCTGATCATAAAATTCAGAGGCTGCCGGATCCATGGCTATCGCAATCTGCTCGCCCGGTTTGTATCCTGCTTTTTCAATGGCCTCCACAAGAAGCTGAAGGGGTTCTTCGTTCGATTTACAGCTTGGCGCGAATCCACCCTCGTCCCCGACGGCAGTATTATATCCTTTTGCTTTTATAACAGACTTTAACGTATGAAATGTTTCCGCTCCCCATCTTACAGCCTCGGAAAAGCTGGGTGCTCCCACAGGCATTATCATGAATTCCTGTATGTCCACGTTCGAATCGGCGTGCGCCCCGCCGTTTATCACGTTTGCCATCGGCACAGGAAGTTCTTTCGCATTTACTCCGCCGATATACCTGTAAAGCGGCAGTCCCACAGTGTTCGCTCCGGCCTTTGCCACGGCAAGCGATACGCCGAGTATGGCGTTTGCGCCGAGTTTTCCCTTATTTTCAGATCCGTCAAGTTCTATCATTAATTTGTCAATCCCGGCCTGGTCCAGCGTGCTTTTGCCTTTTAAAGCTTTGGCTATTATTTCATTTACGTTCTTTACGGCTTTTGTTACGCTCTTGCCGCCCCATTTTTTCTTGTCGCCGTCGCGAAGTTCGACCGCTTCCTTGGTTCCTGTTGAAGCTCCGGATGGCACCGCAGCCCTTCCTATAATACCGTCACATGTAATAACATCAACTTCCACCGTTGGATTACCGCGCGAGTCGATAATCTGTCTTGCCCTTACCTCATCGATGCAGCTCATTGAAAAACCTCCTGTATATAATTAAAGTTTATTTTTAAAACAAAAATAATAATACTATATAAAAAGTCCAAGGTAAAGGATTATTTACCGCGCTTTAAGGATATCAGTTGAGGTGCTGTTTTAAATAGTGTTCAAGCCCGTTAAAGGCTTCCTGCTTAATGCCAAGGAACTGCATCCCGGTCTCAAAACATCCGGGTTCCTCCGACTCCCTGCTCCATACCGCCAGTATATAAGCCCTGAATTTTTCAAGGCCGTGGGTCCTGAGCAGGACATCAGCCTCTATTACAGTGCCTTTTTTTATCAGCGTGTCGGAAACAATGCACAATCCGCCGCCCGAAAGATTTTTAATATATGCCTTTTCCGGCATTTTGGGGGATAATTCATGCGCGGCAGCA
>Ga0181520_10010804_pt1 | contig 12151 bp, 13 predicted proteins | sample PEATcosm2014_Bin_29_FD_132451 | JGI IMG/M metagenome (GOLD analysis project Ga0181520, IMG submission 132451) | Peatland microbial communities from MTU Mesocosm Facility, Houghton, MI, USA - PEATcosm2014_Bin02_30_metaG | ecosystem: Environmental > Terrestrial > Soil > Wetlands > Peat | place...
GCCCGCGAGTCGCGCACGTTCTTCTCCAGGATGATCAGCATCTGGCGGAAGGTCCGCGCCAGCATATACAGGTGTCCGATGGCCGCATCCTCGCCGCCATCCGACGCATTCAGCAGCCCGTGCAGCAGCAGCAGCGCGCGCGTGCGGTCGCGCTGCGAAATCGCGTCCGTCAGCTCGTACAGCGAACGCTGCTTCGCCGCCAGCACCATCGTCTCGACATCGCCCAGCGTGACCCGGCCCTTGCCTTCGACGTACAGGCTCAGCTTCTCGAACTCGCTCGCCACCAGCATCATGTCGCCGCCCAGCGCATCCACCAACTCCCGCGCGGCGTCCGCGTCGAATTTGATGCCGCGCGCTTCACCCTGCGCGACGACCCACTTGACTGCGTCCGCCTCGTCCACCCGCGCCAGCTCGACAAAGCCGCACCAGTCGCCCAGCGTCTCGCGAATACGGTCGTAGCGCTCCTTGTCCTGGTAGTCCATCTTGCGCAGGTCGGTCGGAATGCGCAAATGATCCGCGACAAACAACAGCACCGCCTGCGGGTTGGGCGAGCGGAAGTACGCGTCAATCGCCGCGAACTCTTCCTTCTTCGAGCCACGGCCGTACAGGTTCTTCAAGCCCCGAACGAACAATACCTGGAACGGCGCCATCAGCGACGGCGTCTGCGCGCGGTCGAGAATTTCGAAGATGCCGGTCTCCGCGAGGTCGAAGTCGTGCAGCGAAAAGTCGCGACTCTCCGGCGGCGCCAGTGCCGCCAGCACGCCCTGCCGGCAGCGCTGATACAGGAATGCCTCGTCGCCCAGCAGCACGTAGCCTGGCCGCAGGCTCGCGGGCGCGGCAATCTCCCCGAGGAAGCGGTCCGTTGACGCAAAGCTGCGCAGCGCAGTGGTCATCCGCAAGCCTCCCCAGATGAACCGCGTGGGCGGTCGCACCCGGACGAATGTGGCGTCAAATCTCTCATCAGAACGACTCCAGCATATCGCCAACCAGCGCCTGCGCGAAGTCGCGTGCCAGCCGGTTTACCGCCGCAGGGTCCTCGCGGATGAAGCCGGTCAGGTCCTGTGTGGACTGGTACTGCTCGCGGTAGGAGAGTGCATCGTTGCGGTACAGCACGCGGCCGTCGCGCGCCGTCAGCACCACTTTTGCCGTAATGCGCACCACGTAGCTCGAGGTCTCACCGGTGGTGGAGTCATACGTCAGCGGGTCTGCCGTCTGGGTCAGGACGGTCCCGCTCAGAACGGCATCGGCGTCCGCAGAGTTGCCCGTCAGCACCCGGTAGCGGGTGCGTGTATTCAGTTCGCGGACCACCGCCTGGGTCAGCGCCATCTCCGTGTGGTACGCCTGCGCGTGCGTGGCGAAGACTGGGACTGCGATCGTCCGCACATTTGCCGGAATGTGGGTGGCGGCGCCGGCCGTGTGATAGCCGCAGCCGGTCAACGGTGTCAGACAGCCGAGGATAAGGCAGATGCCAAGGATGCGGGTCGAGATACGGCCGGGGGCAGCGTGGGGCATCAGAGGGCGCATGCGTCTGGTTCTATTGTCGCACTCACACCACATGTTGCAGATGGGTGTCTTTGAAGTGTTCCGGATATTTCAACCCATAGCCGAGCAGCCGGTCGAAGGCAATGTGGCTGAACCAGATGAGACCGATGGCCATCAGCAGCGGCCGCTGCGTACCGTGCCCAAGGGCGAACAGGGCCAGTGGAAATACGAGGAGATGGCCGAGATTGTAGACTGCGGCGCCGGCGCGCGGATTGGCGAGGTAACCAATCATGAAGAGATCCGGGGCAAGAAAGAGCGCCGCGAACAGCACCCAGCTAAAGTCAAAATGCGCGTAAACCGCGATAGCGGCGGCAAGCAGAGCAGCTTCTTCGATGCGGAGCAGCCATGCGGGACGGGTCAGTTTCATCGGTCGATCCTAGATTGCGGGGCTCAAAGTGGAGCCTGGGGGTTCAAGTTAAACGGATGAGGCGACCCGCAGGCCGCCCCTTCCAGTTTCGTTGTTGCGGCCGGATTACGCCGGGGAGGGCTGGCCTTCGGGGAAGCCGGGCTTGCGGCCTGCAGGTCCAGGCTCCGGCTTCACGACCTTCTGTCCGTCGCTCGGGCCGGGGTCCGCAAACGCCAGCGGCGACTTGAACGGCGGCAGTTCCTGGCCCGCGATGATCAGGTCGATCTCCGCCTTGTCCAAAGTCTCGCGCTCCAACAGCGCCGTCGCCATGCGGTGCATGATGTCGGCGTTGTCCTCCAGAATCTTGTACGCGGAGTTGTACGCCTCGTCGACAAACCCGCGGACGGCTACGTCGATCTGTTTGGCGGTGTCGTCGGAGTAGTCGCGCGCCTGGGCAATGTCGCGGCCCAGGAACACTTCCTGCTCTTTCTTGCCGTAGGTCAGCGGGCCCAGGTCGCTCATGCCGTATTCGCACACCATCTTGCGGGCAAGCTCGGTAGCGCGGACGATGTCGTTACCGGCCCCCGTCGTCTTGCGATGCATGAAGATCTCCTCCGCGCAGCGTCCACCCATCAGGATGGCCAGCTGCGTATCGAGATAATCCTTGGTGACGGTGTGCTTGTCTTCCTCCGGAAGATGCATGGTCACGCCCAGCGCCATGCCGCGCGGGATGATGGTGACTTTGTGCAGCGGGTCGGAGTGGTTGCGCTTGGCCGCAACCAGCACGTGGCCGGCCTCGTGATAGGCGGTGTCGCGCTTTTCATCGTCGGTCAACAGCATCGACTTGCGCTCGGCGCCCATCAACACCTTGTCCTTCGCCACTTCGAAGTCGAACATATGCACCGACTTGCGGTTGTAACGCGCGGCTGTCAGCGCAGCCTCGTTCACCATGTTGGCCAGGTCGGCGCCAGAGAAACCCGGGGTCCCGCGCGCCAGCACGTTTAGGTTCACGTCCTCGGCCATCGGCACTTTCTTGGAGTGCACCCGCAGCACCTCTTCGCGGCCGCGGATGTCCGGGCGATCCACGACCACGCGGCGGTCAAAGCGGCCCGGCCGGAGCAGCGCCGGATCGAGCACGTCGGGCCGGTTGGTCGCGGCAATCAGGATCACGCCGTCATTGGACTCGAATCCGTCCATCTCGACCAGCAGCTGGTTCAGCGTCTGTTCGCGCTCGTCGTGTCCGCCGCCGAGGCCCGCGCCGCGGTGACGCCCGACTGCGTCAATCTCGTCGATGAAGATGATGCAGGGCGCATTCTTCTTGCCCTGCTCGAATAGGTCGCGCACGCGACTCGCACCGACGCCGACGAACATCTCAACGAAGTCCGAACCGGAGATAGAGAAGAACGGCACATTGGCTTCGCCGGCAACCGCACGGGCGAGCAGTGTCTTGCCGGTGCCCGGAGGCCCGACCAGCAGTACGCCCTTGGGAATGCGTCCACCCAGCCGCTGGAACTTCTGCGCCTCGCGCAGGAATTCGATAATCTCCTTCAGCTCTTCCTTGGCCTCATCCACGCCGGCCACGTCCTTGAAGGTGATCTTCTTCTGCTGCATGGAGAGCAGGCGCGCGCGGCTCTTGCCAAAGCTCATCGCCTTGTTGCCGCCAGACTGCATCTGCCGCAGCAGGAAGAACCACAGCCCCAGCAGCAGCAAGAACGGCGCAATCGACACCAGCATGGATAGCCAGTAGTTCGAGTTCTGGTCCTTGTTGCTGATATTCACGCCGTGGGCGCGGAAGATGTTGTACATCTCCGGGTCGTTAGACGGAATGATGGTGCGGAAATGATCGCCCGTGGTGAAGTCGCCGGTCATCGTCTTGTCGTCGATGATCACGTCCTTCACCTGGCCGGCCTCCGCCCTGTTCAGCACGTCGCTGTAGGAAGGGGTCTGCTCTTTCGGGCCGCCCATGCCCTTGCTGACATACGTAAACAGGCAGATAGCGCCCGTAATCACCAGCACCCACATCAAAAGCTGTTTGACGGTCGAGTTCAATCGCGTTTCCTCATATTTCCGGCCTGAAGCACCCAGATAAACCGGCCAGACGACTTGCCAATCGAGTGAGGCACTCTTACACCTGCACCCGGATACTGCTCCACGAACTGATCATTAGACGCCCGATGAGTACTGAAGGGTTCCGAGTCTTCGGCAGGATTCGCTGTCCCGGTCCCGAGCGGGCACACCTCAGATGTCTCGATTCTACTCTGACCGGGGCAAATTGGGCAGATTCGACCAAAACAATCCTGCGGCGACCCAGGCCAATTATCTATCAAGAACCAGAGACACCGGCTTACGTCTTTTGGGGGAGATAAGTGCTGCGTCAGGTGCTCTTTGGAGCCCGCGCCCGTTCGCGCCGAACCAGCAGCAGGAGCAGCAAAAGCGCTAAGAACGGCAGCCCCAGCAGCAACATGAACGGCAGAACCGAGATCATCATCGATAACCAGTAGCTGGAATTCTGGTCCCGGTTGCTGATGTTCACGCCGTGCGCGCGAAAAAGGTTGTACATCTCCGGATCGCTGGCCGAAATAACCGTCCGGAACTGCTCGCCGGTGGTGAAGTGGCCGGTCATCGTCTTATGGTCGATCGTCACATCCTTCACCTGGCCGGCCTCCGCCTTGTTCAGAACCTCGGCGTAGCTGACTCTCAGCTCTTTCGGCCCTCCCGGCATCCGGTCGACATAAGCGTAGATACAGATGGCCACAGACATCACAACCAGCCACAGCAGAAGTTGTTTGACGGTTCGGTTCATTGTGCTTCCCCATTCCGCCGGCACGAAATCCTGGCGCAAATCGGATCGCGATCAGTCTACGCCTCAGTCCGAACCCTTCTCGCCCTTCGCCACAACACTCAGCCGAAGCTCCCGCAGGGAGCGCTCCGCCCGCAATCCTCCCGTCAGTTGCAGGCTCGCCCCGGCCCTGGCCGCAACCGTCGGATCGCTGCCGAAACCCGCCAGGGCCAGCAACCGCGAGGTCTCATCGAAGCTGAGCCGCGCCCCCAGCGACCGCGCCGCCGCCCGCACCACCCTCCGCCGCAGCGCAGGATCGAACCCGCGCAGCCGCTCCAGTTCCAGCGCAACCGACCCGGGCTCCTCCGCCCCCGTGCCCACCGCACGCCCCCCACCCCGTACCGGCTTTCCCGGCAGCAGAACCTGTGGCAGAACCCGCCCCAACTCCACCTGCCAGCGCGCTTCGTCCTCGCGGGCCAGCTCCGCCAGGTTGGCCAGCGTCTGGTCCAGCGACGGGTTGTACTCGCGCAGGATGGGCAGCAGACGGTGGCGCAGGCGATTCCGCGTAAACGCCTCGTCGGCATTCGATGAGTCGGTCCTCCACGTCTGCCCCTGCGCGCGCAGGAACTCCTCCAACTCCGCGCGCCGTACCCCCAGCAGCGGCCGCACAATTTGCCCCAAGCGTGTTCCCTGATCCCTGTTCCCTGCCACCTGCAGTCGCACCACCGGATGGATCCCGCTCAGCCCCTCGGTCCACGCGCCGCGCAACAGTTTCATCACCACCGTCTCCGCCTGGTCGTCCAGGGTATGCGCCGTCAGCACGGAGTCGGCGTGTCCCTGCGCAATCAGACCGGCGAAAACCTCGTAGCGCAGCTTTCGCGCCGCCTCTTCGATCGTCTCCGCCTGGCCCGCCTCGCGGCTGCGCGCCACGCGTGCGGCCACATCGGCATGGTGCACATGGAGCGGCACCTCCAGCCGCAGACAAAGCGCCTCCACAAATTCGCGGTCGGCATCCGCCTCCTCGCCGCGCAGGCCGTGATGGACGTGCACCGCGGACACCCCCACCCCCAGCGCATTCCGCGGCAGCGCGTTGGCTGCGTGCAACAGCAGCAGCAGCGCCACCGAGTCCGCCCCTCCGGACACGGCCGCGCACACCCGGTCTCCCGGTCGGATCAGTTCGCGGTTCAGAGCAGGCAGGGCGGCGGGCATCGAACTCCATCGTACCGCCGCAGCTTTGCGATACGCTGTTTGGATGTCTGAGATACGCTTAGCAACCGTGGCGGATGCCGAGGCCATCGCCCAGCAGCGCCTGCGCATGTTCGTCGACGCGGGGGTCGCGGAAGAGGCCGCGATGGGCTCGATGCGCGCAAACTTCGTGGATTGGGTCCGGCCTCGGCTGGAGAACGGCAGCTACGTCGGCTGGCTGGTGGAAGATGATGGTCAACTGGTAGCTGGCGCCGGCCTGTGGGAGATGGACTGGCCGCCGCACTTCATGGACGCCGAACCGCGCCGCGCCTACCTGCTGAACTTCTACGTCGCGCCGGAGATGCGCCGCCGCGGCCTGGCTCGCCAACTGCTCGCCCTGGCGGTAGCCGAGGCCAGGGCCCGCGGCCTCAAGGTGGTCACGCTGCATGCCTCACAATTCGGCAAACCGATTTACGAACAGTACGGCTTCCGCCAGTCGTCCGAGATGATGCTGCGGCCCTGAATCCCGGCGCGGCCAGCCAAATCAGCCCTTCCCGGTCGCCTATCTTGTATACTTCGTTGGCTATGCGTGTGTTTGTCATTCTTCCAGCAGCAGGGATCGGAACCCGGATGTCCGCGGGTAGTGGTGCAGGCGGCAGTTCGTCCACCCCCAAGCAGTTTCTCGTCATCGCCGGTGTGCCCGTACTGGTGCATTGCCTGCGAGCCTTCCTTGCGGTCAAGTCGGTTGCAGCCATTGTCGTGGCCGTGCGCAAGACCGAGATCGAGCGCGTCCGCGCGCAGATCGCCGAGTTCGGGCTGGGCTCCGGCGCTTCCGGCGTCAAGGTGCACGTCGTCGAAGGCGGCAACGTCCGCCAGCAGTCCGTCAGCAACGCGCTGGCCAGGCTGGTCGCCGAAACCGGTTGCAACGACGACGATGTGGTGCTGGTCCACGATGCGGCGCGGCCGCTGATCGACCCCGCGACCATCGAGCGCACCATCGAAGCCGTCGCCGAACATGGCGCCGCCATCGTCGGCTTGCCTGCCGTGGATACGATCAAACAAGTGGAGCGTACCGCCCACGGCGCCATCATCACCGCCACCATCCCGCGCGAGCGCATCGTCCAGGCGCAGACCCCGCAGGGCGCTCGCTACGGACTGCTGCGCCGGGCGTTCGCGGAGGCGATCACCGACGAGTTCGCCGGTACCGACGAGGCCAGCATTCTCGAACGCGCCGGCCTCCAGGTCGCGGTCGTCCCCGGTTCCCCGCGCAACTTCAAAATCACCCAGCCCGGCGACCTGGAGCTGGCTGAGTTCTACCTGCGCAATCAAAAGGCCTGACACCGATTGACACCGACGAGCACCGATCGAAGGCAATAATGAATAATGATGAAGGACAAGTTCGAGGAAAACACGATGATCTTACGCAGAAGATCATCGGTGTCTTCTACGATGTCTATAACGAGTTGGGGCCAGGATTCCTCGAGTCCGTATACCGTGAGGCGATGCGGCTCGCCTTAAGTCAGGCAGGAATGAAGGTTGGGTCAGAGGTAGCGATACCTGTGGAATTTCGCGGCATGGCGATTGGAATATTCAGAGCCGATCTGATTGTGAACGATGCCGTTTTGCTTGAGTTGAAGGCTACGGAAAGTTTGGCCCGCGAACATGAATCTCAGACGCTCAATTTTTTGAAGGCCTCGAATATCGAGGTGGCACTCCTCATGAACTTCGGTCCAACTCCCCGCTTCAAACGATTGATCATGGATAACGAAATTAAGAAATCAAGAGAAAAATCGGTTCCATCGGTGCCAATCGGTGTTAAGCCTTTCGCGGACGCCGGGGCGCTCTCATGAGTATGCGCATCGGCTACGGATTTGACTCGCACGCGTTCAAGGCGGGTGTGCCGCTCGTCATTGGCGGGCTCAACATCCAGCACACCGAGGGCCTTGCCGGCCACTCCGACGGCGACGTGCTGCTGCACGCCATCACCGACGCACTGCTCGGCGCGGTCTCCGCAGGCGATATCGGCACCTTCTTTCCGCCCAGCGATCCGCGCTGGAAGGGAGCAGCGTCGAGCGTCTTCCTGCAGACAGCGCTCGAAGAGGTCGCGACTGCGGGCTACAAGATTGTCAACATCGACACCGTGCTGGTGATGGCACAGCCCAAGATCGTCCCCATCGCCGGCGAGCTGCGCGAGAGCGTCGCCCGGCTGCTGGGCGTCAAGCCCGGCGAAGTCGGCATCAAGGCCAAGACGCCCGAAGGCCTCAACCTCGACCACGTCGCCCAGGCGCACTGCACCGTGCTGCTGGAAAGCCTGCCCGGCCCGGAAGCGCTGGAACATATGGCCGCGGTGGCCGAAGCAGGATCGGAAGAGGAATTGAACGCCGTGGTGGAGGGGCTGGTCGGCAGCCGCCGCAGCCTTTCCGCGCTCGGCCGCAAGGTAACGCCATTTGATACGGACGACCTTACTTGAACACCATGAGGCCCCGCGGAATGCAACTTCGATGACCAGTGTCACGCGAAGAAAAATGTTGGGCGCCCTGGCGATGGCAGGGGGCTCGTGGCTCGGAGCACGCGGCAGCAGTGGCCTGCGAAATGAACCGGGCCCCATGCTCCCGCACATGATCTCAACCGCTGCGCGGCAGCATGACGTCGATTCGCTTCTGTCCTACTTCGGCAACACCGCGCCCCAGCTCCTGCGCCCAGCCGAGGGCATTCTGAAGTACCCCAGCATCTCTCCAAGCCTGCCCGGCAAGCAGTACTCCACCAACTTGTGGGATTGGGACACGCTCTGGACCAGTCGTGGCCTTTTCCGGTTTGCCAATTTGTCCGGCGGCAAGCAACTGCACTCCCAGGTTGCAGAGCACGCGCAAGGCAGTCTGTTCAACTTCCTTGACCACCAGTCAACTCAGGGACGGATCCCCATGCTGGTCACGGTGACCGATCCAGATCCCCTCGGATCTTCGCAGGAGGGCTCGCCGAACATACACAATCAAGCCAAGCCGGTCCTCGGTCAGCTCGCCCTGCTGATTGCCGACGAAACCAACGATGTTTCCTGGCTCGCGCCTCGTTTCGATCAGCTGCTTCATTTCTACCTGTCCTGGACCCAGGGCAATCGATCCGCTGTTGGCCTTCTCGTATGGGGCGACGACGTAGCCATCGGCGACGACAACGACCCCACCACGTTTGGCCGCCCATTCTTCTCCTCTGCCAATCTCTTGCTCAACTGCCTGTTCTACGAAGATTTGAAGGCCGCCGCGAAGCTTGCCGAGCGCCTCAGCCGCCCGCAGGACCAGCAGAGATTGTCCGCTCAAGCGGACCAGATCGGAGCAAGTATCCAGAAGAACTGTTGGGACCCGCGCGACCGCTTTTACTACACCGCCGACGTTCAATGCGTGGACCGCCGCGCCGAATTGATTCCCAACATCAAGCGCGGCATGGCGATGTCCTGGCAATCGCTGCCAATCCGGGTGCAGATGTTTACCGGCTTCCTGCCAATGTGGTGCGGACTGGCGACACCGCGTCAGGCCGCGGACCTGGTACAGCTCCACTACCTCAACGACCAGCGGTTCCGCGCGGACTGGGGTGTCAGGTCACTCTCATCCCAGGAGACGATGTATTCCCTGGACTTCAGTTCCAATCCCAGCAACTGGCTTGGACCCGTCTGGATCATCGTGAATTACCTTGTATGGATGGGACTCAAAGACTACGGATTCCATGACGCCGCGGAAGACCTGGCCGGCAAGACACTGGGAATACTGTCGGCCGACCTCGCCAAGAATGGTTCGCTCAATGAGTATTACCATCCAGACACGGGAGCCGCGCTCAGCCACACGGGCTTCATGGACTGGAACCTGTTGGTTCTGGAAATGATTTAGGCGTTGCATATCGATGCGGATGGGGAAGGCAAGAGGGGTTTGGGTGGAATGATTACAACTGTGCAGCAGCACATCCTGCAACAGCAGCAGGAGATCAGCGAGGCCAGCGGCCGGTTCAGCTGGCTGCTGAGCGGCATCACGCTGGCCACCAAGATGGTCGAGGCAAAGATTCGCACCGCCGGCTTAAGCGATGTGCTTGGCGCGATCGGCCAGACCAACGTCCAGGGCGAGCAGCAGCAGAAGCTCGACGTCTATGCCAACCAGGCCCTGCTCCACTGCCTGGGCCTGCGCGACTCCGTCGCCGCTCTGGTCAGCGAAGAGGACGAGCAGCCGGTCACCTTCAACCGCTCAGTCGATTCAGGCAAGTACATCATCGTCTTCGATCCCCTCGACGGGTCGTCCAATATCGATGTGAACGTCAACGTCGGCACCATCTTCAGCGTGCTGCGCCGCCTCCCGGAAGACCGTGACGGCGATCTGCAGGCCTCCATCCTGCAGCCCGGTCACACCCAGGTCGCCGCCGGCTACGTGGTCTATGGACCCTCCACTGTGCTCGTCTACACCACCGGCAACGGCGTGCATGGCTTCACCCTCGACCCCACCATCGGCGCCTTCGTTCTCACCAACGAAAACATGAAGATGCCCGCGCAGGGCAACTACTACAGCGTCAACGAGGGCAACAGCGCCACCTGGCCCGACGAGTACCGCGAGTACGTCGGCAAGCTGCGCTCCGGCGCGCTCGGCCGCCAGTACAGCTCGCGCTACATCGGCTCGCTCGTTGCCGACTTCCACCGCACCCTGCTCAAAGGCGGCGTCTTCCTCTATCCGCCAACGAAAGACCAGCCCGGTGGCAAACTGCGTCTCCTCTACGAAGCCAATCCGCTAGCCTTCATCGCCGAGCAGGCCGGCGGCATGGCCTCCAGCGGCATCGCCCCCACCGGTCAAGCCCGCATCCTCGACATTAAGCCGCAAGGCATCCACCAGCGCACGCCGTTCATGGTCGGCAGCCGACGCGAGATGGAAGCGCTCGTCGATGGGAGGGCCAAGTGACCCCTCCTCAGGAAAACGAAAGCATGGAATTCCCTTCGGTGGTCACCGACATCCGCCTCGAATCGCGCGAAGGCGCGACCGTCCGCTGGCGCATGACCCTCGATCCCACCCACTTCCGCCCCGGCGACGTCGGCGTGCTCCAGGCCGTCTCCCGCACCGGCACCCGCATCGAAGTCCCCGTGCTCGCCGTCCTCAACGACGCCGGCGACATCTGGCACATCGTCGAAAAACCCCTCGCCGCCGGCACCGACGTCATCGGCCGCATCACCCGCTAGCAACTAACAACTGATTAAATCCCTTCTCCCATGCTCACACTATCGGACCGCGAAGCCTGCTCCGTCCGGTACAGCGCGCGTTCTTCTTCTTCCACCGTAAACGGCGTCGCCGGCTCCATCCGCGACGTCTGGAACTCGCCATCCAACTTCTCCAGGCGCGCCTTCAGCCGCTTTACCTCATCGGCCAGTGCGATGATCACATCACTGAGCGGATCGCTCACCTCATGCGGGTCCGTAATCAGCACCCGCTTGCCGCCCTGGTAGACAATATGCGCCGGCACCCCCACCACGGTCGAATCCGGCGGCACATCCCGCACCACCACCGAGCCCGCGCCCACCCGCGAGTTCTCCCCAATCGTGATATTGCCCAGAATGTTCGCGTTGTTCCCCACAAACACCCCGTTGCGCAGCGTGGGATGCCGCTTGCCCGTTTCTTTTCCCGTGCCTCCCAGGGTCACGCCCTGGTAGAGCGTCACGTCGTCGCCCACCACCGCCGTTTCGCCGATCACCACACCCATGCCGTGATCGATAAACACCCGCCGCCCAATCCGCGCGCCGGGATGAATCTCCACCCCGGTCCAGAAGCGCGTCACCTGCGACATCATGCGCGCAAGCAGCTTCCAGTTGCGGCGCCAAAGCCAATAGTGGATGCGATGCGCCCACACCGCGCGCAGTCCCGGGTAGCACAGCAGCACCGTCAGCTTGGACGAGGCTGCCGGATCGCGCTCGAACACGCTGCGAACATCTTCGCGGACCGACGCGAACAGGTTCATAGCTGAACGGGCGAGGTGGGCGTGTTCAGAGCCTTTTGCCGCAACTCCTCGAACAGCACTGTAGACAGATACCGCTCGCCAAAGCTCGGGAGGATGACGACGATCAGTTTGCCCGCGTGCCTCGGCTCGCGTGCCACCTTCAACGCCGCATGCACTGCCGCTCCGGACGAGATCCCGACGAACAAGCCCTCCTCGCGCGGCAGCCGCCGCGCCATCGCGATGGCGTCGTCGTTCGACACCTGGACGACCTCGTCGATCAGGTCCGTCCGCAGCACCTGCGGCACAAAGCCCGCGCCGATCCCCTGGATCTTGTGCGGCCCCGGCGC
>Ga0181520_10010805_pt1 | contig 12150 bp, 5 predicted proteins | sample PEATcosm2014_Bin_29_FD_132451 | JGI IMG/M metagenome (GOLD analysis project Ga0181520, IMG submission 132451) | Peatland microbial communities from MTU Mesocosm Facility, Houghton, MI, USA - PEATcosm2014_Bin02_30_metaG | ecosystem: Environmental > Terrestrial > Soil > Wetlands > Peat | place...
CATGGTCAGCAGCCAGCGCCACAACACGCTGATTCACTTCCGCTATAACCCCGAGCACAAAGCCCAGCGCGGCGAACACGGCCTGGGCTCCAACTGCTCCGGCCTCGATGGCCGCTCCATCACGCTGCAAGTGCCGGTCGGCACCTCGGTCTACGATCAGGAGACCGGCGAGCTGATCCACGACTTTCAGGAGCCGGACGAAGAAGTCATCGTCGCCAAAGGCGGACGCGGCGGGCGCGGCAATCAGCACTTTGCCACCAGCACCCACCAGGCCCCGCGCGAGCACGAACTGGGCCGCGCCGGCGAGGAGCGCCACTTCCGCCTGGAGCTGAAGCTGCTGGCCGACGTTGGCCTGGTCGGCTATCCGAATGCCGGCAAATCCACGCTGATCTCGCGCATCTCCGCCGCGCGCCCCAAGATCGCCGACTACCCCTTCACCACGCTGGAGCCGAATCTGGGCGTGGTCACGGTGGGCGAAGAGCCGGACCAAGAGTCCTTTGTCGTCGCCGATATGCCGGGCCTGATTGAAGGCGCGCATCTGGGCTCCGGGCTGGGCGTGCAGTTCCTGCGCCACATCGAGCGCACGCGGCTGCTGCTCCATCTGGTCGATGTTTCGGATGCATCGGGCCGCACGGACCCGGTGGCGGACTTCAAGGTCATCAATAAAGAGCTGGCCAGCTTCACTGGCAGCACCGCGCCCAAAGAGTACGACCCCTTTGCCGATGCCGCCGAGGAGGATGGCGAACCCGATCATCCCTTGGCCCACAAAACCATGATCGTCTGCGCCACCAAGATCGATAGCGCCAACCCGGAGAAGCTCAAAAAGCTGGCGGCGCACGTCAAGCGCAAGAAGCTTGAGTTCCACGCCATCTCCGCGGTCACCGGCGAAGGCATCGACGAGCTGAAGTGGTCGCTCGCCAAGCAGGTGCGGAAAGTTTAACAGCCTATGGCTAAAGTCTTGTTTTGAAAGGGCACGACTTTACAGGCTGCGGTAAAACTCAACAGAGCAGGTTTTGTAACAAGGGCACGACTTCAGTCGGGCCGCAAGACGCTGATAATAAGGAACGGGCTTTAGCCCCTGCGGGATGTTTTTCTGGGTTTTCACCCCAAACCAGCCCTTTTCCCGCAGCCTCTGAAGCCGTGCCGCAAGATGATCCTCATAAAGATTGGGCCTTAGCCCCCAAGAGAATCTTTGCAGTTTCCATCTGGCCTGAGAACTTAAGTGTGCGCTATGATATGGACGCCTTCGTTTTAGATCGTGGGGTGTCTATGTCCGGCGCTTTGAGAAATGCTTCTAGCGGTTTGGCTTTGAATCAACGCATTTGGGTAATCACTCTCCTGCTTGCGCTTCCACTGGCCTGGACGCTGACCGGCTGCGGCGGCAGTTCGTCGTCGTCCACGCAACCTCCTCCTAGCCAGACGGCCGACCAGCGAGCCGACGCCATGCTGGTGCAGATGACGCAGGCGGAAAAGCTCGCCATGGTGCAAGGCGGCGTCACCACCAACCAGACCTGGGGATACACAGTTCCCATGGGCGGTGCGGGTTGGGTTCCAGCCAATACGCGGCTCCGGATTCCCGCCCTCTATCTGGCCGATGGCAGCGTCGGAGTGGGCAACGCCGTGGGACCGGCCACCGCGCTTCCCTCGTCGATTGCCAGCGCCGCCAGTTGGGACACTACCGAGGCCGCCAAGTACGGCACGGTCATCGGCACCGAGTTGGCCGACTACGGCATCAACGTCAACCTGGGCGGCAACGTCAATCTCACCGGGCGCGAGCCGCGCGACGGACGCACCTTCGAGACCAAGGGCGAAGACCCCATCCTGGCCGGCAAGATCACCGCCGCGCACATCAACGCCATTCAGGCGCAGCATATCATCGGCGGCATCAAGCACTTTGCCTTCAACGACCAGGAGAGCGGGCGCACCACGGCCAACGCCATCATCGACGACCGTGGCGGTCGGGAGAGCGACCTGCTGGCCTTCGAGATCGGCGTCAAGGACTCGAATGTGCCATCGGTGATGTGCTCGTACAATCTGACCAATAGCCAGTACGACTGCGAGAACGAGCACCTGCTCAACCAGGTGCTCAAGACCGGCTGGGCCTTTCCGGGCTTCGTCATGTCCGACTGGTGGGCCACGCAAAGCACGGTCAACGCGGCCAACAATGGCCTGGACCAGGAGCAGCCCAACCAGCAGTATTTCTCCACACTTGGGGCAGCCATCACCGCCGGTCAGGTGTCGCAATCGCGCCTGGACGACATGGTGCACCGCATTCTGCGCGCCATGTATGAGGTTGGGATCTTCGATAACCCGCAGAAGATTCAGCCGATTCCGGCCACCGCCGACGCCGCCGTGGCGCAGGAGATTGAGGAACAGGGAGCGGTTCTGCTGAAGAACGCCAACCGCCAACTCCCACTAAACAGCTCGACCGTGCAGTCCATCGCCATCATCGGCTCACACGCCGATGCTTATGTGCTCTCCGGCGGCGGCTCGGCGCAGGTGCAAGCCAGCAGCGGCGTGATGACAGGCCCCAAGCCTAACCCACCCGGCTGGTCCACGGTAACCTGGGATGTGTCGTCGCCGCTCCAGGCCATTCAAGCCAAGGCGCCCAATGCCACGGTGCAGTATGCCGATGGCTCCAGCGCCTCGGCTGCCGCCACGCTGGCCGCGTCGTCCCAGGTGGCGATTGTCTTTGTGAGCCAGTGGGCCAGCGAGGGCATGGATGAGACCAGCCTCAGCCTGACCGACCTGACCAGCGCCACGCCCATCGATCAGGATGCGTTGGTGGAGGCCGTCGCAGCCGCCAATCCCAACACCATCGTCGTGGCCGAGAACGGCGGTCCCATCCTGATGCCGTGGCTCAATCAGGTGAGCGCGGTACTGGAAGCCTGGTATCCCGGCCAGAGCGGCGGACCGGCCATCGCCGATCTGCTCTTCGGCGCGGCCAATCCATCCGGCAAGCTGCCGCTCACCTTCCCGGCCAGCGAGGCGCAACTGCCGCGCCCGGTCATTCCTCAGCCGCCGGATGGCGTAACGCCGTTCAACGTGGACTACACCATCGAGGGCTATAACGTCGGCTACAAGTGGTTTGACGTGAATGGTTTCACGCCTCTCTTTCCCTTCGGTTTCGGCCTCTCGTACACCACATTTTCCATCACCAATCCGGCCATCGTGAACAACCTCAGCTCAACCACCAAACCAAACTTCCAGGTCACCTTCAATCTGGCCAACACCGGCGCAGTGGCGGGAGCCGAGGTGGCGCAGGTTTATCTGGGACTGCCGGCCAGCCTCAACGAGCCGCCCAAGCGCCTGGTCGGCTGGCAGAAGCTTCTCTTGCAGCCGGGAGCCTCGCAGGCGGTCACCATCGAGGTGGATCAGAACGACTCCTCGCATCCCATGAGCTACTGGAATACAGGGACCGGCAGTTGGACGGTTGCTTCAGGCACCTATACGGTCTATCTTGGCAACTCATCGGTCATGGCCAACTTGAAGACCGTTGGGACAATCACCGTGCAGTGAGGTGTTCTTACTACTTCTTTCCGTTGTCTTTGAAGTTCAGCGCAAAGTAGTAGTAGGTGTACGAGTGGCTGGTGGTCACATTGGTCAGGAATTGCCCGCCGCCAAAGTGGGCCACCCCGCCGCCCAGGTTGAAGTGCTTGTTGAGTTCATACCACGAGTAGCCATCTACCTCCGCGCCCACATGGCGGCCATGGTCGGTCTTGTTGCTCACAATCGCCCCACCTGAAGTGTTATAGATCGAATCCAGCGCCGATGCGGCCCAAAAGTCCAGCGCCTGCGCGGTAAAGCTGAGCCGCCGATGAGGCTCAACGGTCGCGCCCACCCGCGCTGCCTCAATGTTTTGCCAGCCGAAGAGGTCCGCGATTCCCAGGCGGTCGTGAGCTGTCGGGTAGATCGTATCGAAGGTGGTGTGTTTAGTGTTCGTCGCCGGGTTGCTGTTGCCCGATGCGTAATCATACTGGGTAAAAACGCGCGGCTTGGCCGGAGCATTCAGGAACTGGTAGGCCACGCCGGCCTGTGTTGCCCAGGCGCTGATCGTTTGCGTTCCAACCGTGCCGCCTTCGTGGATCACCTCGCCTCCGTAGTCGAGCGCCTTGCGCGATTGCGCCTTGAAGCGCAGTCCAAGAACCTTCTCATCCTCCTTGCCTGTGGTTTTGGACTTGGCGGCTTCCACGACCTCTGCCGGCTGCACGCGCCACAGAAAGAACGGCTCAAGATTCGAGTGCGCCACCAGCAGATCATCGATGCGCCCATAAGCTCCATAGATGTTGTTGCCTTCCTGGTGCGGACTGACGCCAAAGGCCTGCGGAACCACAGCCGAGGCGGCAAAGATGCCCAGATGCTCGCGCTTCGCATTCAGGTTCACCACCGCCGCGTCGTAAGAGCGGCCCTGATTGCGCCACTCTGAGTTGGCGATAATGGTGTTGTTATAGCTGATGAGCTGCCGCCCCACGCGCAGGCTGAACCAGTGCTTGTCCGGCGCGCCAATCTGAGCGTAAGCCAGCTTCAGATCCCATCGATCCGTATTCGGAGGGCCTATCGGCGGGTTTTGCAGGCCCGCGCGGGCATCCTGCATCTGCGCCGTAACCCGGAACCAACTGGCCGTATGCAGATTCACCTGGAACCGCAAGCGACTCAAAATATAGGAATCATCCACGTTCGCCTTGAGGCTGGAATTGTTATACCCTTCGTACCGGAACCGCTCCTCGGCCCGCAGGTCGATCCACTTGGGCAGCTTTGCATCAATCTCCGTGAACGGGGCAAAGTCGTGAAAGTCATAAGGCGCCGGGTTGCCGGTAGTCCGCCACGCCGCGCCATTCAGAAAGCTCAAAGGGTTTGCCTCAGGCCCGGTGATGTAAGAGCCATTGAATCCAGAGGTCGCGTTTTGCGTGGTGATATCGTCTTGCGCGGCCAGGGGCAGGCCGATGGCAATGACCAAAAGAAATTGAGCGGAGATGAAGAGCGACAACCGGCGCAGAATAGCAGGCAGGGATGCAGAATGAGTCTTTTGCACTTTGGAATCTCCTTGGATTTTGAAGTTAGATAGGGTCAGACAGGGACACCCTGTCCTCGAAAGATCAGTAGGCTATTGGGTTGGGAAAAGACAAAATCGCGGACGGGCCAGCGGGCGCTAGCGACAGCAACAACACGCGAGTTTGGAGATGAACTTTTGCATTTTAGAGCAACTTAGTCTTAAAAGTAAATGAGATTCAATCTACTGTCAAACCAATCCGACAGGATGCGTGACAAGCCCGGCTCATCACGCATCCCAAAGAACTTCAGAAGGAAAACCGCCCGCTCAGTTCCAGGTTGCGCGGCCCTGATCCTTCAGCCGTCTGCAGGGCAGTAATGCTGCCAAAGCTGCCGGTCGCATCCACCTGCATATTCGGCGGCTCGTAGTTGCGATGATTCAGCAGGTTGGCGGCGGCTACTCCGAATTGAAATTTACCCCGCGCCGTTACGGAAAAGTTCTTCACCAGCGAGAGCGAAAGGTTCGTGGTGCCGGGGCCAACCACGCTGCCCACCCCTGCCGTACCAAAGGTGCCGCGATTGGCCGCTGGAACCGCAAAGGCCGCTGGATTCAGCCATTCACTGGTGGTGCGATGCGCTGGATAGACAGGGACTCCGGGCACAAGATCGGCGCGGGTGATCGTCTCCGTAACCAGGATGTTGGTGCCCGCCGGATCGGTGCTGGCTTCATACGGTGTCAGGAATGGCCCGCTCTGCGCAATGCCCACGCCGCTCAACTCCCAGCCGCCCACCAAGGCATTCTCAACCCCGCCCTTGGTCAGCCAGCGTTGGCCGTGGCCGAAGGGAAGAGTGTAAAGCCAGGAGACGAGAAAGCGCTGCCGACGGTCATAAATCACATTGCCATAGTCCAGGCGCGGATGGAAGCGGTCGCTCAGGAAGCTGCCGCCGCTCACCGCGAAGGCCGTCGGCGTGGCGCCCCCGGCGTCTGAAAGATCGCGCGTAAAGATGTAACTGGCATCCAGCGTCAACCCCTTGCCGGTGTGGCGCGAAAGTTCAAACGCCCCGCTGTTGTAGTTGCTCTCCGCGGCATTCACTACGCTCTGAATTACGGCCCAGGAGGGAAACGGCCGGTTGGCTTCAACTGCCGCGTAGCCCTGCGTGTTGGCCGGAACTTGATTCAGATCCACCATCGCCTCCAGGTTTGTGCCGTGGCTGCCGGTGTAAGAGAAGCGCGCCCCAAAGCCCTTGCCCAGATCCCGCTCCAGCGTCAGATTCCACTGTTGCACGGATGGATCTTTATAGTGGATCGGATAAGCGTAATCAAAGTTGGCCGTACCGCTCCCGCTGCCCGCGCCCGCATTGAATGGATTCCCAAAGGAAAGCAGCGGCGTAACGCCATCGCTGGCGTAGTCCTGGTTATAGGTTCCCAAGTAACTGGCCTGCGCCGCCCATCCAGAGACCAGCGCAAAGCCCAGCGGCGTCTCCATGTAGCGCCCCCAACCGCCGCGCAGCACCGTCTTGTCATTGCCGAAGAGCCGCCAGGCAAAGCCCAGCCGCGGACCCCAGTCGGTCTTGTCGGTGGTGCGCAAACCGCTGGGAATCCCCGCCTGCGCCGCCGTGATAATCGGCGTGGGCGCTACCGCCGCAACCAATGCTGAAGAGGTATACGCAAATGCCCGCGCATCCGGCACAACCACCGCTCCGGTCACACTTTGGCCGTTCATGCTGGTCACCACATCGGGCGCAAAGGTGGCCGTGTTGAAGCCGGTATCGCGCATCGGAGGGTGCAGCTCATAGCGCAGCCCCAGGTTCAGCGTCAGCCGCGAGCTGATCTTCCAATCATCCTGCCCATAGAATGCATACGACTGCCCGCGCCCGTTCATCTCCGGGTTATTGGTCGAGCTGACCATTGTGTAGTCGGGGTTGCCAAGCAAGAACGCAGTGTATGTGTCGCCAATCGCCGCCCCCACATCCGAAGAACCATCAAAGACATACCAGCCGGAGCGGTAGTTGCCGTAGACATTGTCATCGTGATCGGCCAGATACTTGAAGTCCGCGCCAAATTTGAAGGTGTGCTTTTGATGCGTCCAGGTCAGGTTATCCAGCGCCTGAAAGATCTGTCCCCGCTGCATTCCAGGATTGCCCGCGCCGGTCGACATCATGCCGGTAATCAGCACCTGCGGCGCCTCCGACCATTGCAGATCGGGCTGCGGAACCGTAACTCCCGTCTGCGCCAGCAGCGCGGGAGTCGAGTAACTCTGCGCCTCTGATGTATGCTGCGCATTGAAGCCGCCGCGAAACTCATTCATCAGCGCCGATGTAATCAAGTAGTTATCCGCAAAGGTCAGCCCCTCGTCAATCTCCGGCGTGTTATACCCCCCTTGCAAAGGGCTGCCCGCCTCCGCGCAGTACGAGAAGGTGCAGGATGCCAGCGGAGCGGTAATCACCTGCCGGTTCTTGTAGCTGAAGCGCGCAAAGACCGTCTGCTTGTCACTCAGGATATGATCCAGGCGAATATCGCCCTGATTCGAGCTGATCGGCGATGGAAAGTTGATTTGGTAGTTATTGGCATACGATTTTGGATCGCCGTAATTCGGCACTGGCATCAGCGCGGTCAGCAGCTTCTGTGAGATCGCGCTCACCGGCACATTCGCCGGATCAATCGGCGTCACGCCATCCGGTTGATAGATCGCCGTGATCCCCTGCCCTGCCAGATAATCAGTCAGGTTGCCCGCCCGCATCGCTGCTGATGGCACGCTCAGCAGCAGCGGCGTCTCGCGCGGCAGCCGCAGCGCTTCAAAGCTGGCAAAGAAAAAACTCTTGTTGATGTGCAGTTGCGGAATCGTCAGCGGACCGCCCAGCGTCCCGCCAAAATCATTCATGATAATGCGCGGCTTGGAGATCGTAAAAGCATTGTTCGAGTTATAAACCGTGTTCTCGTTGTTCTCGAAAACTCCGCCGTGGAAGTTCATCGTCCCCGCCTTCGAGACCGTCGTAATGTCGGCCACGCCGCTGAACTCCGCGTTGTTGTTTGACTCCGAGACGCGTATCTCCTCAATCGAATTGAACGAGGGAAACATCTCGCTCACCGGCCCCGAATACTCCACGCCCACGCTGGAGATGCCGTCCACCGTCACGCTCATCAGCGCCGCCGTCGTGCCCATCACGTCCAAGTTGCCGCCGTCGTCGGTCTGCACGCCGGCCTCGGTGGTCAGCGTGGAAATCGGGCTGGTCGAGCCCGTCGAGCGCGAGTAGATCGCCACCGGCAGCTCCACCAGCTCATCACCGATCTTGGTCTCCGCCAGATTCGAGACCTCGGTCGAGATCACCGCCAGCGCCGTGTCCAGCACCTCAACCGTCTGCGTCTCGCTCTTCGGCTTCAGGGTCACGTCCACCCGCCGCACGTCGCGCGCGGTCAGCACAATCTCCTTCACCGCAGCCGTCTGAAAGCCGGTCAGCTCCACCGTCAGCGCGTACTTGCCCATCTCCAGATTCTTGAAGGCAAAGCTGCCCGTCGCGTCGGTTTGCGCCGTCCGCATGGCCGATGTCCCGGTATTGGTCAGCGTCACCGGCGCGCCCACCACCACGGCTCCGCTCACATCGCTCACCGTGCCCACAATGGCGCCGTAAGTGGATTGAGCCGCCAGCGGCGCGCAGGCCACTGCTATCGTGAGATAAACAAGACACAGCAACGCGGTTTGGGTGCCCCACCCTCGCCGCGTTTTTGTTCTTGCGGCTAGGGTGGGATATAAACCCCTTCCACGGCAACAGGTAAAAAGTGTGTAGAACAGCGACGCGACAATATCGCCGCGCCGGAAGGCAAGGAGAGAAATAGAACCCATTCGGTACCCTTTCCGAAAGTATGAAGGATTCGCGAACTGGTTTCGCGTGGTTTTGAGGTCTTCTTGTGCAGAAATGAGGTGCCTGCGACGAGGCGCTCGTGAACTCATCTTTATTATATTTATTTTTTTCGTCCATCGCGCCCCCCTCGGTGCCCCTGAAAAAAATTCAGAAAAAAATTCTGTCTGCGCGCCCCTCCACACTCCGATTCATTTCGCAAACGCGAGTGCATTATAGTCCGCAACTGTTAGATAAAAATTAATTTCGTTCTTGACACCGGCTTCTTCTGCGGTTTTTAATCAAGCCACCTTCCGCTGGAAGGTGGTCTTCGTTTTTTCTGACCAATCACTTTCACCATCCCTACCCCAAGGAGCCTCCCCTGTGAACTCACGCAGAATCACACTCTCCGCTGCACTCGCTCTTGCGCTTCTGGCCTTCTCCTCAGTCGCCCAAGCCAGTTCGTATTCCTCCGTGTTTGTCTTTGGCGACAGCCTCTCGGACAACGGAAATCTGTACAACGCTACTGGCCAACCCGCCTCGCCCCCCTATTACGACGGCCGCTTTTCCAACGGACCCGTCACGGTCGAGCAGCTCTCCGCGATGCTCGGCGTGCCGCTGGTTGACTTTGCCTGGGGTGGCGCCACCTCCGGCGTAGGAAATGAGGGCGACAATGGCACTCCGACCAGCTTTGGCAGTTATAACCTGCCCGGAATGCTTGCCGAACTGGCAGAGGCCGGCCCTGATTTGACCCCTTCAAATCTGCAAAACTCTCTGGTAGTCGTCTGGGGCGGGGCCAATGATTATCTCACCGGCGGCTCAACCACGCAGGGAGTGGAGGACATCGACTATATCGTCAGCACTCTTGAAGCCGATGGCGCAACCCACATCCTGGTGCCCGGAATGCCTGACCTGGGATTGACGCCGGATTATTATGGATATCTCCCGGCAACCGAATACGCTCTATCCTTCAATGCGCAGTTGCAGGCCAGCCTTCCCGCTGGCGCAACTTATGTGGACACCTTCGGCCTGATGCACCAGATCGTCAATGACCCTTCGGCATACGGGATTACCAACGTGACGACCCCTTGCTTGAACGGCATAACAGCTTGTTCCGATCCCAGCCAATATCTTTTTTGGGATGGCTTTCACCCTACTACCACGACCGATACGATACTGGCTGATGACTTCTACGATGCAGCCGCCACCCCCGAGCCATCTTCAATCCTGATGCTCGGAACCGGCCTCGCAGGACTCGCCGAGCTTCTTCGCCGCCGCCGGACTGCCTGAGAAATCCTGAACTCCAACCGCAAAAGCCTCTGGTCCGCAACGGACCAGAGGCTTCTTGCTGCGGTTGTTTTTTATTCAGAAAATGTAATGCACAAAGATGGTCGTGCCTTGCGGCCAGACTTTCACTCTTTACATTCAGGAGCCAAAGACAAACTATTATTGAGCCAATGCAGATAAGTGTCCAGGGTGTGATAGCAGCCTAAATTCTTTTTCGCAAAGAGCCACGAGTCAAAGCTGTACGCAGTATTGACGTGTTCGTAGTCAAGAATGAATGGAATCGTGGGCGGCACCTTGGGAACCACGTCTCGAATATTGACCACCCGCCAAGAGGTAAGTGGCAGAGCGTCGAATACTTGCTTGAATTCCAGATTGCCGACTTTGGGGGATGCCAGCGTGCTCAGGAGCGGGATGTCAAACTTGTTCTTGACACTATTCTCAATAACAAACAGTGTAGCGAGAGCTGAGCCGAGGCTATGACCGGTAACCACGGTCGGGCGATCTCCGCGCACTCCGTCTTCTGCCGTTTTGCTTCGCACGCCGCGCGCAACTTCATGTCTCTTGGCGAGTTGCTCTAACTGATCGCCAAAGGTGCCCGTTAACTCAGGCTCGGCAACCGCGGAAAGGTTGAAGGCCGCCAGCGGAACAGGCACCACCTTCATCGTGGAATAAATATTGTCAAAGCCGAAGGCGACGCGCCCCGCAGACGGCATCTGCTTGAATGGAACCATGACGATGGAAGCAGCATCGTCCAGCCACTCGATGATGCCTTCCGTGCCGCGAATGGCAACAATGCGGTTATCGGGATTGGCTATCTCATGGACGATAATTCCGTAGAACTTTGGTGCTTTGATCTGCAAGAGAAAATCAGACATATTGATCCATGCAGATAGCTCCCAGCCTGAAGGAATATTCTTGGGCGCGGGGCAAAGATCATCCTGATTCACCGCATACATATCATAAGCGGCTGCTACAAATTGTCCGTAGAAAGCGGCTTTCTCGGGGTCGAGTGGACTGCTCATGGTTTACCTCCTGTTACAGCCTGTGGAAATAGATCATAGCGGGATGCGCGTTAAAGCACAAGATATTTTTTACGAGCCTTCTCCGCTCCGAAAGACTCTTCCGCATCGGTAATCGTCTTTGTAACTTCAAGGAGATTCTCAAGCCTTTTTTGAAAAACGCTTGACTCTGTCCTAGCGTCAGGGTCGAAGATGTGGACCAAGTGATTTTTTATACGAGTGAGTCTGCGAAATGTGGACCCATTCCAATTGAAAAAGGAGAGGGTAATGGTCACTTCCAAAAGAAATTTCTCTGCGGCGATTTCACTATTCTTTGTAGCTCCGTTTGTGGCGGAGTATCTGCTGGGAGATTTGCCGCTCAAACTACTGACGGCACTGATCGTTTTGGCGCCAGCCTATGGCGGCGGGGCCGTATTGATTCGTGAGACAGCGCGTCGCGCTGGCCGTGGCTGGCCGACGATGCTCGTGCTGGGTGCGGCTTACGCGCTGATTGGCGAAGGTCTGGTCTCGCAGTCGCTCTTCAATCCTGACTATATGCAGAAGCACTGGCACCTGCTTCACTTTGCCTACATTCCAGTTTTAGGCATCGGAGGGTGGTGGACCCTGCTCATGTTGAACCTTCATGCGTTTTGGAGCATGGGTCTTTCAATTGCGTTGGTGGAGGCTTTATTCCCTGATCAAACTAAATCCCCATGGATGGGCCTGGTTGGTGATTCGATGGTCGCTGTTATATTTGTGCTTGGTTCATCCGCCAACTTTTACATCGGATTCAAGCAAAACCACTTCGTGGCATCTCATGCGCAGCTAGTTGGCGCGGCAGCACTGAGCGGATTGCTGATTGTGTGTGCGTTTCTGATTCCGGGGCGGAGACCGCGCATGGTCGGCGGTAGGTCGACTAGCCCATGGATAACAGGATCTGTTGCGCTCGTGTTTGGCATGGGCATTATCTATACTCCGCCTAAGTGGGATTGGGCTGCTGTCGGTGCAATGCTAGTTATCGATGCGGTCTTTCTGGTAA
>Ga0181520_10010806_pt1 | contig 12150 bp, 7 predicted proteins | sample PEATcosm2014_Bin_29_FD_132451 | JGI IMG/M metagenome (GOLD analysis project Ga0181520, IMG submission 132451) | Peatland microbial communities from MTU Mesocosm Facility, Houghton, MI, USA - PEATcosm2014_Bin02_30_metaG | ecosystem: Environmental > Terrestrial > Soil > Wetlands > Peat | place...
CAGCACAATCAAGAGCCCAAGCCGTTTGTCTGGACGGCGAGCGTCGCCAGGATTCTTGAGAAAGTCCGCCGGGCGAAAGCCGTGCTGGATAAAATGCAATCAGATTGAGACACTACACTAGCATCGCACCGACGGCCCGGGAAAATCGCACGTGCTCGCTTGGGGCCATGTCGCCGCGCGCGGGACGTGCCCGATGCGCACCCCGTATGGAGGGACAAAACATGCCCCGTCGCAGACGATCCAAGGCATTTCATAACGCAGCACGTTATGGCGCCGAGGCGCTGGAAAGACGGGTGTTTCTCAGCGCGACGATCTCCATCGCCGACAGCAGCGCGATTGAACCGGCGCCCAACGGCGCGGTGAACATGGATTTCACCGCCACACGCACCGGCGACCTGACCTCGCAGGTGACCGTCGGCTACACCACCGTGGCCGGCACTGCCGTGGCGAACACCGACTTCACGCCGGAGACGGGAACGACCACGTTTGCCTCCGGTTCGTCCACGGCGACGATCGCCATCCCGATCTTCAACGATGGCGTCTACAGCAACCCCGGCCTGACGTTCTCGGTGGAGTTGACGGGCATCACCAACGTGGTCGGCCCGCCGGTCACGCTGGCTGCCCAAACGACCTTCGCCACCGGCGACAAGCCAGAGTCTGTGACGGTGGCGGACGTGAACGGGGATGGGAAACCCGACCTCATTGTAGCGAACCTGGACTCCAGCACTGTGTCGGTGCTGTTGAACACGACGGCGCCCGGGGCAGCACCGTCCTTCGCGTCCCAGCAGACTTTCGGCACTGGCACCGCCCCGAGCTCCGTGACGACAGCAGACATCAACGGCAATGGCCAAGCCGACCTTATCGTCACGAACTCAGGCTCGAATTCGGTGTCAGTCCTGCTGAACACGACGCCCCCTGGAGCGACTACCCTGTCGTTCACCTCTCAGCAGTCGTTCGCCGCCGGCTCCAACCCATCCGCCGTGACGACCGCGGACCTCAACGGCGATGGCAAACCGGACCTCATCGTCGTCAACCAGCTCTCGAACACGGTGTCGGTGCTGCTCAACACAACGGCGCCCGGCGCGACTGCAGCGGCCTTTGCCACCCAGCAGATCTTTGCTACCGGCGGCGGCCCGTTTTCCGTAGCCACGGCGGATCTCAATGGCGACGGCAAACCCGACCTTGTCGTCACCAACGCCGGTGCGGGCACGGTGTCGGTGTTGCTGAACACAACAGCCACCGGTGCGACGGCCGCCTCCTTCGCTTCCCAGCAGACTTTCGCTACCGGTACCGGGCAATACTCGGTGACGACATCGGATCTGAACGGCGATGGCAAACCGGACCTCATCGTCGCCAACTCAGCCTCAAACACGGTGTCAGTGCTGATGAACACGACAGCCCCCGGTGCGACCACTCCTTCCTTCGCCGCCCAGCAGACCTTCGCCACCGGCACCGGACCGTTCTCCGTAACGGCGGCGGACCTCAACGGCGATGGTAAACCCGACCTCATCGTCGCCAACTACACTTCCAACACGGCGTCTGTGCTCGTGAACACGACGCCACCCGGTGCGACCACTCCCTCCTTCGCCGCGCAGCAGACCTTCGCCACCGGCGCCGGTCCGTTTTCCCTCATGGCGGCGGACCTCAATGGTGACGGACAGGTCGATATCATCGTCGCCAACACAGGTTCGGGCACGCTGTCCGTGCTGCGGAACGCGACAGCGGCCGCAATGTCCACCGCCTCCCTGGCCGCCCAGCACATGTTCGTCACCGACGGCACCTACCTGTTCGCCGTGACGACGGCGGATCTAAACGGCGATGGCAAACCCGACCTCGTCATCGCCGCGGCAGATTCGAACATTGTGTCGGTGCTGCTGAACACGACGCCGCCCGGCGCGACCATTCCGTCCTTCGCCGCGCCGCAGGCCCTGGGTACCGGCGGCAAATCCCCAATCTCCGTGACAGCGGCGGACCTGACTGGCAGTGGCAGGCCTGACATCATCGTCGCCAACTACGATTCGTACACGGTGTCGGTGCTGGGGAACGATACGGGGGCCGGCGCGACCAGCCTGTTCTTCCCCTATCAGCAGACCTTCGCCACCGGCGTCGGCCCGTACTGCGTGACTGTGGCGGACGTGAACGGCGATGGCAAACCCGACCTTGTCGTCGCCAACGAAGACGGCACGGTGTCGGTTCTGCTGAACACGACATTACCCGGGGCGGCATACCCGTCCTTCGCTGCCCAGGCGACCTTCGCCGCCGGCGCCTCTCCGACCTCCGTAACGACGGCGGACGTGAACGGCGATGGCAAACCCGACCTCATCGTGGCTAACAGGAGCTCGGACACGGCATCGGTCCTGCTGAACACGACGGCACCCGGGGCGACCACGCCGTCCTTCGCCGCCCAACAGACCTTTGGCGTCGGCAGCAGTCCGCGCTGCGTAACCACGGCGGACCTGACCGGCGATGGCAGGCCCGACCTCATCGTTGCCAACGGAAATTCGGGCACGGTGTCGGTGCTGTTGAACACGACGGTACCCGGGGCGTCTACCGTCTCCTTCGACCCCCAGCAGACTGAGACTGTCGGCGACGAGCCGTTCTCTGTCACCACCGCGGACATGAACGGCGATGGCAGACCCGACCTTATTGTTGCCAACGCAGATTCGCAGACGGTGTCGGTGCTGTTGAACACGACGCCCGGCCCGGCCGTCGCGTCCTTCGCCTCCCAGCAGACCTTCGTCACCGACACCGTCCCGGACTGCGTGACGACGGCGGACCTCAATGGCGATGGCATACCTGACGTCATCGTCTCCACCGAAAGCTCGAACAACGACGTGTCGGTGCTCCTGAACAGCCCAGCGACGATCTCCACCAGCTCCGCCACAGGTACGATCATTGACCCGGCCACGCTTGTCATCAACGGCACCAGCGGCGACGACCTCATCACCGTGGAATACGACGGCGCTGACATCACTTACACCGTAAACGGCGTTACCTCGTCGCCGACGACTCTGGCGACCGTGGCTGGCATTGTCGTCAACGGTCTGGCCGGCAACGATTTGATCACCATCGAACCCGGCATGCCCGCCAGCCTTGGCGTCAGTGTCCAGGGCGGTCCCGGTGATGACACCATCATGGGCGGACCCGGCAACGATACGCTCGGCGGCGGGGCCGGTAATGACTCCATCTCCGGCGGGCCCGGCGATGACTTAATCAAGGGCGGAGCCGGCGATGATACCCTCGCTGGCGGAAAGGGAAACGACACACTCTTCGGCAGCCTCGGCAACGATATCCTGCGCGGCGGACTCGGCGACGATTCCCTCAACGGCGGCGCCGGCACCAACCAGTTCTACGGCGGTCAGGGCAACAACATCTTCTACGCCGTGAATGGAACGGCCGACCAGATTTTCGCCGGTGCGGCCACCAACGACAGTCTGATCTATGGCTCAAGCGACAACTACATCATTGAAAGCGGCGTGATTCCGCCGGGGAACATAACGCTGGCTTGATGGCGCTGGCCGGAAAGTGGGACGCGAGGCGGACCTACTTCTGTATTTCGCCAACCTGATAGCAGACCAGGGCATCTTCGCCGCGGAGGAAGAGCCGGCCGTTGCAGATCATGGGTTGTTGGGGGATGCCCATCTTGATGCCCGGATTGACCCGGCCGAGTTCCTTGTAGGCGGTGTTGCTGGCGTCCAGAAGCACCAGTTCGTCCTTGGTGTCGATGGCGAAGATCAGGCCGTCGGCGATCGTGAGTTGGCGATCGCGCCGCCAGTCGCTGCCTTCCTGCTGCCACAGGAGTTTGCCGTCGTCGTAATTGGTGCATTGGAGGGCATCGGTATTATTGCCGCGGCCGAAGCCGTAGATCGCGCCCTGCCACACGCTCAGGGTGTGGTACTGGTTGCATTGGAGGTGATCGCTGTCGTAGACGAGATGGGGTTCGAGGCCGCCGTCCTTGGGGACCATCTGAAGGCACTGAATGTAATTCGAGGCGGCCTGGCTGGCGGAGACGAGCAGGCGGTCACCGATGGCGACGGGTGTGGGCACCATTCCCGACGAGGCCGGCTTGACGAATTTCCAGTGCCAGAGCAGTTTTCCGGTTTTGGCGTTCACGCCCATCAGGTCATTGCGCCAGACCGCGACGACGATCTGCGAGATCCCCCCGACTTCCTGATACACAATCGACGCGCCATCGACATAGACCTTGGGCCCGCCGGCATCGAGCTCTTCGCCGATCTTCCACAGCAGCTTGCCGGTGAATTTGTCGGCGGCCTGGAGCACGCTGTCCTTGCCGCCGCCGCCGATATAGAGCACATCGCCCACGATGAGGGGGGTGGTTCCTTCCGAGCAGTTGATGAGTTTGCCTTCGCTCCAGACCATCGAGCCGTCGTCGGCTTTGAGGCAGATGCACGGGCAGCGCGGGGAATACATGTCGCCGTTCTCGGCGAAATAGGGGAAGAAGTAGACGCGATCGCCATCGACCAGCGGCCCGCTGACTGGGCCTTTCACCTGGTGATGGTTGTCCGATGGGATCAGCAGTTGCCGCCAGATTTCCTTGCCGGTGGCGGCGTCGAGGCACAGGGCATATTGCTTGAGGTCGATCTGCGTCAGCGTGAACAACTGGCCCTGGCGCAGCGCCACAGCGCTCTTGCCCAGCCCGATCGATTGCCGCCAAAGTTCCTTTGGACCCGCGGCCGGCCATGATCGCAAGAGACCTTTGGCATCCGAATAGACGTTGTTTCCATTGGTCGGCAGAAACCGGGCCAGACCCTGCGAAGGCTGGGTAGCGCTGGGTGCGGCGGCCGGATCGGCGGCACGGGTGGCATCTCGACCGATCAAAAGCATCGCGGCAAGCAATGCGACCGCCGTCATACTTCGCGTCTTCCAGTCAACCATGACAGTTCTCCTCGGGCAATGAGTTGAGGCCATGCCCAAAAAGCCAATCGGTCCCGCGGCGGAGCGCCGTCGGGGAGATCGTGACCAGATCCGCGATTATCGCATCACTACAAATTGATGCTCGCCTGCAGCGTCGATTCCGACAGGTCGCGGGTCAGTTTGAATCCGAGCTTTTCGGCCACGTGCTGCATCTCGACGTTCTGCGACATGATCATGCCGCTGAGCCGCGCGATCTTCTCGTTGCGGGCGATATCCACCAGCAACTTCAGCAACTGCGTTCCCAGCCCGCGATTCTGCCAGGCATCGCTGACCACAATCGCGTATTCGGCGTCCTTGCCGGCGGGCTGCTTGCTCATGCGGCCGATGCCGAGAATGAACCGCTCGCCGTTGTCGGGGCGTCGGCCTTCGGCGACCAGGGCCAGTTCGCGGTCATAGTCGTTGAAACAGACGCGGATCAGCCGCTCGTGGGCGATGCGCTGGCTCAAATGAATCGGGTGGAAATAGCGGAACATCACGCTGCGATCCGAAAGTTCCTGATGGAAGCGGACCAGAAGCGGCTCGTCCTCGGGGCGGATCGGCCGGATATCGATCGCCATGCCGTCGCCCAGCGACCATTTGCTGACGTATTGCGTGGGATAGGGGCGAATGGCCGAATGAGGGAGATCGGCGTCCTTCTTGTCGGCGCCCCAGAGAACGGTGCGGGCGTCGGCGGCCACAATGCGATCGCTCGTCGCCAGCAGCGGATTGATTTCGATTTCCTTGATCGCCGGCTGTTCGATCACGAGCTGGCTGAACCGCACCATGATGTGGGCGAGCAGATCGAGATCGACGGGCTTGCGGCCGCGAACGCCTTGAAGGGCCTTGAAGATCTTGGTCTGCTCCATGAGCCGGCGTGCCAGCGTGGCATTGAGCGGCGGCAGGGCCAGGGCGCGGTCCTTGAGAACTTCCACAAGCTGACCGCCCAGACCGAAGAGCAGCACCGGCCCGAATTGCGAATCGGGGCTGCTGCCGATGATCAGTTCATAGCCGTTGCGGGCATCGATCATCTGCTGGACGGTGACGCCCTGGAAATGCTGGGCCCCGGCAATGCGGGTGACGGATTCGCGAATCTCCTCGAAGGCCTTGGCGACTTCTTTGCCGCTGGCGAGATTGAGTTTCACGCCGCCCACGTCGGTCTTGTGCGTGATCGTGTGCGAATAGAGCTTGACGACCACGGGGAAGCCCATCGCCTCGGCCGCTTTGACCGCCTCGGCGGATGTGGTCGACGTGACCGTCTTGACCACCGGTATACCGTACGCCTCCATCAGCCGCTTGGATTGGAATTCGTCCAGCAGCGTGGTACCCGAAGCTCTTGCGGCGCCGATGATCTTGTCGGCCGTGGCGCGATCGACGCCCTTTTCGTCTTCACCACCCAACGCCGGCGTCTCGTAGAGGCCGCGCAGGTTGTAGGCGTAGCGGTACATGTACGTGAACGCGCGGGCGGCCGCGTCGGGGAAGTGGAACGTGGGAACGCCGGCCCGGCTGAGAATCGCGCGCCCGGCGGCCACGTCGGCGCCGCCCATCCAGCTTGCCAGCAGCGGCTTGCCTTCCAGCTTCGCCAGTGCCTTGACGGCCTCGGCCGTCTGCGTCGGATCGGTCATGTCCTGCGGCGTGAGGATGACAAGGATGCCGTCGTTGGTCGGATCGTCGGCGACGGTCTTGATCGCCTTGGCCACTCGGTCCGGGGCGGCGTCGCCCAGCACGTCGATCGGATTGTTGTGGCTCCACTGCGGCGGGAGGAACGCATCGAGCTTCTGCCGCAGCTCCGTCGACACCGCCGCCAGTTCGCCGCCGCTGTTGAGCAGCGCATCGGTGGCCAATACGCCGGGGCCGCCAGCGTTGGTCACAATCGCCAGGCGATTTCCCGGCGGTCGGGGTTGCTTGGCCAGCACGTCGGCCATCGAGAACAGATCGGAAATCTGATCGACGCGGAGCACGCCGCAGCGCCGGAACGCGGCATCCAGCACTTCATCGCTGCCGGTGAGCGAGCCAGTGTGGCTGGCGGCGGCCTTGGCGGCGGCCTCGGTGCGGCCGGCCTTGATGACAATGATGGGCTTGTTCAGCGACACTTCACGGGCCGCCGAGAGGAAGGCGCGGGCATCGCCGATGGATTCCATGTAGATGAGGATGGCGCGGGTCTTGGGATCATCGCCGAAATAGTCGATCAGGTCGCCCCAGTTGACGTCGAGCATCGAGCCCGTCGATACGAAGGCGCTGAAGCCCACCATTTCGCTGAAGCTCCAGTCGAGAATGGCGGTACACAGCGCGCCGCTCTGGCTGATGAAGGCCACGTTGCCCGGCTTGGCGATCCCCTTGGCGAACGTCGCGTTCAATCCGGTCAGCGGGTTCATCACGCCCAGGCAGTTGGGCCCGATCACGCGCATCCCGCCGCGGCGGGCCTGTTCCAGAACGCGATATTCCAGTTCCAATCCCGCCGGGCCTTGTTCACGGAATCCAGCGGAAATGACGATCGCGCCCTTCACGCCGGCGTCGGCGCACTGCCCGATCACGGCCGGCACCGCGGCCGACGGCGTTACCACAACGGCCAGGTCCACCTGTTCGGGAACCTTGGAAATATCGGTATAGGCCTTGATACCCAGCACGCTGGGCCGCTTGGGATTCACGGGAAACACGGTGCCGCCGAACGGGCTGGTCACCAGATTCCACAGCACCGTGCGACCGACGCTGCCTTGATTTTCGGTAGCGCCGATGACGGCGATGTTGCGCGGCGCGAAGATCGCGTCCAGGGGTCGTGGGGATCCGGCCGTTGCCGGCTGAGGCCGTGTTCCAGCGTTTGGTTTTAGTTCTCGCATAATGGATACCATTAAATCACTCGCCAAAACTTTCGCATCAGCGAAATCCCCTATGCAAAGAGTAGGGGGGACACTTATTCTCGATGGGGCGGCTTGGGCAAGAATTCTTCGGATTGAACGGTCAGCGGTTACACTATGGCCATGAATCCTGCCGATCTCCGCCGCGAATATCGACTGGCCAGCCTCGACCGCGCCGACCTGGCCGACGACCCGATCGTCCAGTTCCAGAACTGGTTCGCTCAGGCCGGCGGCTCGCGATCCAGTCGCCTCCGCAGATTCGGCATCGATCTCTACAAGGCGTTCTATGGCCTGTTCACCGGCAAGTCGATCGATCCCAACGCGATGGCGCTGGCGACGGCCGATATCGAAGGACAGCCGTCCGTCCGCATGGTGCTGCTCAAGGGCGTCGATGCCCGCGGGTTCACGTTCTTCACCAATTACCAAAGCCGCAAGGGCCGCGAACTGACCGCCAATCCCCGCGCCGCACTCGCCTTCTACTGGCGTGATCTGGAGCGTCAAGTCTGCATCACCGGCCGGGTGACGCAACTGTCCAAGGAAGAATCCGCAAATTATTTCCATTCCCGACCGCCGGGCAGCCAACTTGCCGCATGGGCATCGCCTCAAAGCGAAATTCTGCCCGATCGCGCCGCCCTGGAAGGCAGATTCCGCGAGGTCCAATCCCGCTTTGCCGGCCAGGATATCCCCCTCCCGCCCTTCTGGGGCGGCTACCTGTTGAATCCCGACCGCCTCGAATTCTGGCAAGGCCGTCCCAGCCGGTTGCACGACCGCTTTTGCTACGTCCGCACGGCCCAGGGAGGTTGGAAGGTCGATCGCGTCGCGCCTTGAGGCGGCCGGCGGAAACTCACTTGGATCGGACGGCCAATGGCGTTAGTCTATTGAGGGACGCCGTGGGTGTCCTTTGATGAAACTCTCCGCCGAGCAATTCGAACAGCTTGCCCTGGAACAGCTTGACACGCTTTACCGTGTCGCCTGGCGGTTGGAGGCTGACCCCTCCGCCGCCGAGGATCTGGTTCAGGAAACCTATCTCCGCGCGCTGGGCGCCCGCGATGGATTTTCGCTGGAGGGGTTTGGGATCCGCCCGTGGCTGTTGCGGATCATGCACAATCTGCACATTTCGCGATCGCAGCGGGCGGGGCGGCAACCGACGACGCTGAACGATGCCCATCTTGAAGCGGCGGAAAAAGCGACGCCGGACAAGCTGCCGATCGATCCGGCGAGTTTGGATGCGATGGATCAGCGCCTGGTGGCGGCGCTGGACGAATTGCCGCCGGAGTATGGCTCGGTGCTGATGCTGTGGGCGGTTGAGGACATGTCGTATAAGGAAATTGCCGAGTCGCTGGATATTCCGGTGGGCACGGTCATGAGCCGTTTATACCGGGCACGCCGCCGTCTGGCCGAAAAATTGCGCGATATGGCGATCGATCAGCGATTGATTCGGGAATAGGGGCGGGGGCGAGATGGTTAGCAGGGGTGACGCGCCAGCGTCTAAGTGATTTGCCAGACGATGAGTGATTCCACGACTTGTTTTGACGATCCCGTGCTGCGGAAAGCAGTGCGCCAGGCGTGGGGGAATAAGCGGGCACCGGCATCGCTGATGCAGCTCGTGCGAGGGAAATTCGCCGAATATGCAGCCCTTGCGGCCGCAACGGCAATCCCGTCGGGAGCGTCGTTCTTGCCGCGACCCGGCCAGGCGAGCGAACCGCTGCGAACTCCGGTCGTGCCGCTGGGCACGGCGGCTGTGATACTGCTGGCCGTCGTCGCGGTCTTCTGGGCCGCCGCATCGAATTCGGCGCCGGTGGCATTTCCCGGCGGCTGGGCCGGCGATCTGGTCGCGACGCACGACATGTGCTCGTCCAAACCGGACCATCATTTTGTTGTCGGCGTGGCGCCCGACGATATCGCCGGGGCGCGCGACCGCCTGGCCAAACAGCTCGGATTTCCCGTGTTATCCATGTCCGCCGACAACGGCTGGCAATTTCGCGGGGCCGGCCAATGCCGCGTCGGAGCGGAGCGCACCGCTCATCTCCTGTATCGCCGCGGGGATATTACATTGTCCGTCTTCTCCGTCAGCGCCGCCGATCTGGCCGGGAATTCCAAAGGCCTGGAATCCGAAGTTGATGGCCACCAACTGGCCGGCTTCGTTCGTGGAAACACTCTCTATTGTGTCGTTGAATACAGTCCTGACCAATCCTTGACGCCCGCCGACGTTCGTTCGTTGATCGGGCGGCTTGAGAATCAAGTGCCCAATCCCGCGCCCGGCGGCGCCGTTGCCGCAGCCAGCCGCGATCGTCGCGCCGATACAACGCCGATCGATCTTGACGTGCCCGCCGCCCCGCCCCTACCGCCGACCGTCGCTTCCGCGGACACGCCTTAATCGTCCGTGGCTCCGGTTGCTCAAGCCGCTGGTCATTCCGGCCGATAACTTCTTGACGCTTCACCGGCCGGGTGGTTTCGCATAGGATTCGCGGCATGAGCCAACCGTCGACAACGCCAGCGCCTCCCCTCAGCAATGTGCGGGAAACTCTCGAATCGCTGATCATCGCATTCGTTCTGGCGCTGATCTTCCGCGCGTTCATCGTCGAGCCGTTCGTCATCCCCACAGGTTCGATGGCCCCGACGCTCCTGGGCGCCCATACGCATTACGTCTGCCCCGATTGCGGATACGCCTTCGATGTCAACTACAGTTCGCCCAGGAACGACGATGTGATCTACTCCCCCACCGTCCTCGATTTTGACGTCCATTGCCCCAATTGCGGTTTTCTGGTCGCGCCGCGCGGACCGGCCAATCCCAATGTGCCCATCCCCGACCCGCGTTCGGTTCAGAGCGTCGATTACGGCGATCGCATCCTCGTCCTCAAATACGCCTATCTCATCGCCCAGCCGCAGCGATGGGATGTCGTCGTCTTCAAAGCCCCGGCCGATCCGGATAAATATCACTACACCCAAAACTACATCAAACGCCTGGTCGGCCTGCCGGGCGAGAAGCTGCAAGTCCTCGACGGCGGGCTTTATGTCTCCCAGGACCACGGCGCGACGTGGACCATCCAAACCCGGCCGCGCGTCGTCCAGGATGCCCTGTGGCGCATCGTCTATGACAACGATTATTATCCGCAACAGTTGCAGCGATCCCAGGGCGGCGTGCGCGAGCTGCCCTGGAAGCAACCCTGGCAGATCGAGGCCGGATCGGGCTGGAATCTCGGCAAGGACGCCTCCGACGGCCGGGTGTTCCAGTTCGACAACAGCTCCGGCTTTGGCACTATTCAATTCAATCCCACGGCCGTGCAGACTGGCCAGACGCTCACCGACTACCTCGCCTACGATCTGGGCGCCAACGCCGACAACAACCGGCGGCCCGGCCCCGAAGGCGAAGGCTCGCCGGACGATCGCCAGCGCAATCCCGTCTCCGATCTCAAGCTGAGCCTCACCTATTGCCGCGCCGATAAAGGCGGCGGGCCGTTGCGGATGGAACTCAAGAAACTCGAAGATACCTTCGTCGCCGAAATCACTCCCACGACGGCCTCGATATTTCACGATTCCCCCGCCGGCCGCAAGCTCATCGGCCAGCCGGTCCCGTTTGACGGCGCTGCGGGGCACAGTCACGTGATTGACTTCATCAACGTCGATTACAAGGTCACGCTGCGCATCGACGGGGTTGATGTCATCACCTCCACGCCGCAGGATTACGCGCCGGACGTGAATCGTCTGCTGGCCGCGTGGCATGAAAACACTCGCCTCCCCTCGCCCAGCGTTTCCATTTCCGCGATCAACCAGGCTTCCACCATCTCGCACCTGAGCCTCTGGCGCAACATCTACTACACGAACGATACCAGGAGGCAGCCCGGCCTGTTCTGGGGCACTCCCGGCAACCCCGTCCAGCTTGGCACCGATGAGTTCTTCGTCATGGGCGATAATTCGCTGATCAGCGCTGATGCCCGCTACTGGGACCGGCGGATCGAAATCCCCGAAGAAGACCTCGACGTCGACGCAGGACGCGTCCCCGCCCGCTTTATGCTCGGCAAGGCGTTCTTCGTCTACTGGCCGGCCGGCCAGCGCATCTTCGGCCCCAACGGTTACGCCATCATCCCCGATTTCGGCGACATGCGTTTCATTCACTGATTACCGACGGGCCATGTGCGGCGGCCCGGGTTCATTTTCTTGTCAATGGGTTGTCTGGCGAAGTGAATCCGTATGATGTAGGATCGCGCCGGGCCGTGAAAAGCCGGTTCAACGCCGGTTTTTCCATGCGAAGGTTTGAGTTTTGGAGAGGTGGCAGAGTGGTTGAATGCGCCGGTTTCGAAAACCGGTCTGCCCGAAAGGGTAGCGGGAGTTCGAATCTCCCCCTCTCCGTTGCCGCGGCATACTGTGTTTCATCGCTTTGGTC
>Ga0181520_10010808_pt1 | contig 12149 bp, 8 predicted proteins | sample PEATcosm2014_Bin_29_FD_132451 | JGI IMG/M metagenome (GOLD analysis project Ga0181520, IMG submission 132451) | Peatland microbial communities from MTU Mesocosm Facility, Houghton, MI, USA - PEATcosm2014_Bin02_30_metaG | ecosystem: Environmental > Terrestrial > Soil > Wetlands > Peat | place...
CCTGCGGACGGGGAGGTCTTTGTGCGGCGGGAATCCCGGACGCTGAAGCGTCCGGCTGAGGGTCCCCGCCTGCGGCGGGGCCGGGCGTCCTGCGGACGCGACGGCACGGATGACGATCACGTGTCGAGGTACTCTGTTCAGCCCCTGTCAAGCACCCACACACATTGAGGAAGAGCCCGAAGTTCCCCATACTCCCGAGGTGAGCCTGCGATGCCTCCCGATGACGACGTCCTGGTGATCGACTTCGACGACGAGGATGCGGGCAAGGAGCCTTTGCCTCCCGTCCCTGCTGCATCCCCCAATGAGTTCCCCGAAATCACTCCTCAGATGCTCGCCGAGCCGTCGCCTCTCACCCCGACGTTCGAGGTGTTCGCCCGCTGCGGCACTACGAAGAACCCCTTTGTGGTTCGCTTCCAGGAAACCGAGAAAGGCATCTGGCATGTAGTCGCCGCGGAGCCGGTCAACGAGGCCAAGGCGCAGGCCGGCCCCGGCCCACAACAGGCCGCCGGCACCTTCTCCCTCGACCACTACCCCGGCTGCCCGTTGTGTGGGATGGATGGCCTGCTGCTCTGTGACAACTGCGGCGTGGGCCTGTGTGGCGGAGCGCTGGAGCAAAGCAAAGAGGGCAAAGGGGAGATGATTCTGCGCTGCCCGACCTGCGGGAAGCTGGGCAAGCTCGCCGGTGCAGTAGCTACGGCAACGGGGCGCGTTCGGGGGAAGAAGGGGTAAGCCACAGCGGCGGCCGGAGAGGTGCTTCGGCGGGTGCTTCTACGTGCCGGGGTACAGGAACCTCAAAAGCGTGTCCCCCACTTGGTATAGCGACGCCGCCGAGCAGTTCGCCGGGGTGTCCTGCAGGGTGTGCCACTCGACCGGGTGCCAATGGATGATGTCGATGCTCTTGATCCCGGCGTCGTTCAGCGGCATGTGATCGTCGATGACGGGCGCGCCGACCACTCGCCGGAAAGCCGTGTTCGCGGGCGCCTGTGCCGCCGCCGTCCAGATCTTATCCACCAGAGCGGGATTGCACTGCAACGAGTTCTGCTCCATGTCCAGCTCGAAGTCGTGCAACGACCCCACCATGTCGAGGAGAATGCCTTCCTTCGGCGTCGGCGCCCCTGCAAGGGGCAGATGGTTGGCGTAGTACATCGTCCCCACGCAGAACCCCTCGTAGGGCAGGGTTGAGCCGTCAGTCCCCGCATCCTCCGCGTCCACGAACAGGATGATGACCGGCCGGTTCGGCGGAGTCACTTTCATCACCCTCGCGAGTTCCAGCAGGACCGCAACTCCCGAGGCTCCGTCGTTCGCGCCCAGAATGGGCTTCGTCCGGTTCGCCGGGGTCGGGTCCTGGTTAGCGACCGGACGTGAGTCCCAGTGCGATAGCATCACAATCGGATCGCCCGCCGCCTTGGCCGCGAACACCCCGATGATATTGGTGAACGGGTAGACGGTGGCGCCGCCCAGCGCGACCGTCGAGGTGAAATCCTGTGAGATGACCCTGTCCGCGTACTTGGCGAGTTCAGTCAGGAGGAACGTCTTGCAGTTCGCATGAGCGGCGGACCCGGGAGTGCGCGATCCGAAGTCGCACTGGGTCTGTATGTCCTTCATCGCTTGCTGGCTGTCGAACTGCGCGCGGGTCGCAGTGGGGGCCGTTGGCTCCGTGGGGGCCGCCGGCGTCGGGGCGGTCGCGCCGCCGCCGCCGCGACATGAGGTGCAGCAGCCGATGAGACAGGCCGCAGCGAGAACGACAGCCAGCTTGCGGGGGGAAGTAAACATCTAGTTGATGATCGGTATCGACTTGTAGCTTGCCACTTTGAGCTGGGGGACGCCCTCGTTCCACCTCTCAGTGACGCGCGCCAGCACATCGCGATCCACGCCCTCGGAGCGGTACGACGGCCGCATCGGGCTGCGTCGAGGCGCGTACTCGGGACCGGAGGAAGCGGCCTGTGGATGTGCCGATACGATGTCTCGGTCGGCAGTGTCGGGGGTAGACTTGGGGATGCTCGCGATGAGTGTCGAGCCCCGTCCCGGCGCAGCGTCCCCGCTTGCCAGTCCGGGTGTGCCCCCCTCGGGAACGGTCGCGTCGTGACGACCGGCGGCTATCGAATCGACCCCGGGCAGGCTGTCCGAGGCCGACGAGACTACGGGCCCTCCGTCCGGCGTCGGCGAGGCGGGATACTGGTCGGGCAGCGCAGGCGTCCAAGCGGGCGTCCGGTGCACCGGACCGGTCACTCCGGCAGGCTCGGCTTCGCTAGGGGTGAACACGCGCTCCACGCGCGCGATCACGCTCGACTTTGCAGCCGGTACGACAGACTGCGCGGCGACGGAAGACGCCCCTGTCGGAGCGGCGGGCATCCCCTCAGGAGCGACCGTGAGAGGCCGGCTGGCGTATGTAGGCCCGTGATTGGACGGGCTGGGGCCAGTGGGCACCTGGGCAAAGCGAGGGAGCGCGACGGCGGCGAGGATGAGTGCGGCAGCCGCCCCGGCAGCCAGCGGCTGCCAGGCAATGCGTCCGACCCAGCCCCGGCGAGCCGGGGTTCCGGCCGCCTCGCGGCGTAGCGCAACCATGATGCGGCGCAGGAGCTGCTCCGAGGCCGCCGGGCGTGGCCCCGCGGCCAGCGTCTCAGACACCGTGCGCATCTCGGCCATCGCCGCAAAGCACGCGTCGCAACCGAAGATATGCGCCTGGACCGCGGCGGCCTGTGACGGTTTCAACTCGCCGTCCACATAGGCGGAAAGCTGGGGAAGCGCTCGGCGGCATGACAGACGCCGCACAGGTGGCGCGGCGCTAACGGCGGCGAGGAGCCGGCCTTGCAGCGCCCCCTCCGGCGTCTCGACTTGCAGACGATCGACGGCTTCGATGACCGCTCGAAGCCCCTCGACCTGCGCCCGACACGCCTTACACCCGGCAAGATGCGACTCAACCGCGCGCTGCCGTTGCGAGGACAACTGCTGATCGCAGTACGACTGCAGTTCCAGAGCGTCGGGGCACGTCATTGCACACAACTCCGCCTAGAATCCCCTTCAAGCATACACACTAGCCCTCCGCGCGCACTCATTGGTGCCGCCGAGGGCCAGAGCCCAGGGGGAAACTACATTACGCCGTGTGTTATAGACAGACGTGGCGATAGGAAGTTTCGGAGCTTTGCGGCAAATCTTTGGCGCGACCGCATATCACTTTCGCAATGATTTGGATCGGGGCGGTTCCGGCATTGCCAGGCTGAGAAGGGCCAGAGTCCGGTCGGAAACCTCGTAGCCGAGGTCCTGACAGATATGAATCTCATTCCAGGCCTCAGCGTACTCTCCTTCGGACATGAGAGCCTCGGCGAGCGTCAGGTGGGACTCCGCCTTGTCCGGAGCGAGACGTACGGATTCGCGAAGCTCGTAGACTGCCTCCGCGAAATACCCGCAGTCATATAGGGTCGAGCCGAACGCAAAGTGTGCCAGTGGCTTCCCTGGCTCGGCCTTCGTGGCGGCTTCCAGGTAGTCCAGTGCATCACGGGGACGGCCCTGAAACATGAGCAGCCCGCCGAGTTCCAGATTCGCCATGTAGTGCTCCGGGTCCAGATCGAGCGCCTGCCGGTATGCGCGCATAGCCTTGTCCGTCTCGCCGGCGACACGCAGGACATCGCCGAGCGCGCAATGTACCTCCGGGTCGAACGGGTCGTGGCGAAGCGCCTGTCGAATCTGCGCGAGCGCACCCGCAGCATCGCCGCTCACCGACAGTATCTCCGCATAGCTCTGCCGCGCCAAAGATGAGGCGGGCCACTGGGCGACTGTCTGCCGCAACTGCTCAATACCCTCCTCCGACCGGCCATCCTGGTAGAGGAGCACCCCCAGGTTGATAGACGACACGAGCTGGCCCGGATCGAGACGCAGGGCCTCCTGAGACACCTCGACAGCTTCGCCGGTCCGCCCGGCTTGGCGCAGCGCCACTGCCAGCATCGCCCGCAACGAGGGCGCGTGCGGCGCGGCCTCGATAGCGGTCCGCAATGCGCTGATGCGCCCTTCAATGTCACCCCCGGCTTCGGCCACTCTTGCCCGCCGAAGACTCTCTCTGGCTGCAAGCGACAGCTCCTCCGGGTCACAGTTCCATCGCTCGTTTGCGTTTTCAACGTCGACTTTTCCCACTTCTTGTCTCCTATGCTCACGCGTGACGACGGCCCCGCGGCCCTTGTCCAGGTCGCCATCGCGACGGTGTTCTTGCCACACCAGGGTGTCCTCGACAACTCACTTCACGGGACTACGAGTTGGGGTAGATCCGGGGCGCGACCTTATCCCACAGCGACCGCAAGTATCCCATAACGCCCGCCTGCTGGGTCTCTTCCTCGGCGATGCCCGCGTTCGCATCCTCGTCCGCGGCGATGAGCGCGAGGCCGACGCCGGTGGCGTGCGACGGGCTTCGCACATGATCCGCAAGCCCGCTGAGTCCCCGGGGGCTGCCGACGCGCGCCGGGAGGCCGTCCAGCACCGCTGAGGCGACTTTGGCGGTGCCCGGCAGTTGCGAGCCGCCGCCGGAGATCACCACTCCGCCGCTCACCTGGTCGTAAACGCCCGCGCGCCGCACCGTGTCGCGCACCTGGGTGAAAATCTCCTCCAGGCGCGGCTGGATGATCTCCGCGACGAGCTTCTGGGGAACCTTCTGAGTCTCTTCCTGACCGACGAGGGTGATCTGGATGAGTTCGCTCTCCGAGGCTCCCTCGGGCATCGCCCGCCCGAACCTCAGCTTGATGAACTCGGCGTCGTCAACGCTGATCCGCAAGAGCTGGGCGAGGTCCCGGGTGCAATGGGTGCCCGCGATTGGGATTGCCGATGTGTGGCAGATCGCGCCCTCGACAAAGACGGCGATGTCGGTGGTGCCGCCGCCGATGTCGATGAGGATGACGCCCAGATCGCGCTCGGCCTCGGTGACGACCGCTTTACTGGTGGCGACGGGTTCGAGGATGCGAGCCTGCACGTGGATTCCGGCGTCTCTCACGCAGCGCTCGAGGTTCTCGATGACCGAGGACATCCCCTGGACCACGTGGACCGCCGCATCGAGACGGTGCCCGCTCATCCCCAGCGGCCGCTTGATCCCCGCCTGGCCGTCGACCGCGTAGTCGCGGACGATGGTGTAGATGATCTCGCGCTCAGACGGCAGTGTGACGCTGTCTTTCGCGGCGAGGATGACCTTCTCGACGTCGTCCTGGGTAACTTCGCCCGACGGCCCCGTGTGGACCCGCCCGGTGACATTCACGGATTCGATGTGATCGCCGGTGACGCCGACATAAGCGCCTTTCACCGGCAGCGCGGCCATGTTCCGCGCCTCATTGACCGACCGTTGGATCGCGTCGATGGTCGCTTCTCGATCCACGACCACGCCGCGCTTGAGGCCTGTGGATGGCGCGCTCCCCACTCCCACGATCTGCAGCCCACCCCGGTCGGTGGGAATGCCGATCACCGTGCACACCTTCGTCGTGCCAATATCCAGGCCGGCGACATAACGTTCTCGGGCCACGAACACACCTCTTTTGTTGCTTCAGGTAAACTGAGCCTGGCAGCCCAGAACGCCGGGTGCGAACGCCCGGCGCCTGCCCCGTCGGGCACTACTTCGACGCAGATGCCGCATCACCTTCCTGGCGGGCGGAAACGCAGAACGGAAAACGCAAAACGCTGAACGCTGAACGCAGAATCAACGGCAAGAACGGCAGGGCCAGACCACCACCGGGGGACGCCCTCTGCCACTTGCCGTCTCTGCCGTTCGGGGTCTTCGCCGTCTTTGCGGCTCTTCCTCAATGTGTGTGGGTAGCTTGACGGAAGCCCTGTAAGCTAATCTCGATGAGTGAATGAATGCCGTCAAGCCCCCCAAAAGGGGCGAGCCGCCCATTGCCGTGCTGACGCGAGCGTCAGTACCTGTCTAGCGACTGTTTCCTCAGACCCTGTGGCAGCGCGATTTGTCGCGCCAAATGCGGGCCGAACTGCCCTCCGCCCATTGCGCCGTCAGTTGCAGGCAAGCGCTCCGTCGAAGTCGAAGCGTTGGTAACTATGCGACGTGATCCGCGCGATAAATCGCGCTGCCACATGGTCTGAATGAAGTATCGCCAAACACATACGAACGTCAGCCAGGCAATTGGCGGAACTCCCTTCGGGGCTGACGGCAACGGCTCATCCTATGCAGCGTACGGATATCACCTGGCGAGGATCGCCAAGACCAGTTCATGGCATCTACCCATACACATTGAGGAAGAGCCCTTCCTGGCGGGCGGAAACGCAGAACGGAAAACGCAAAACGCTGAACGCAGAATCAACGGCAAGAACGGCAGGGCCAGACCACCACCGGGGGGACGCCCTCTGCCACTTGCCGTCTTTGCCGTTGGCCGTTCGCCGTTTGCCGTCTTCGCCGTCTTTGCCGTTGATTCTGCGTTCAGCGTTCAGCGTTTAGCGTTTTCTTGGTATACTCTGGTCGCAAGCCGCTCATGTCTCCCCCAATCGGAGGGCATTCTCGTGGGACACATCGCCGCTTCTCTGTCGGCTTCCGTCACGCCCTGGCTGCTCATTCTCGCGCCGCTGCTTTATGCAGTTTGCGTCTGCGCGGGCCCGCCTGACTATTCCAGACTCTCCTTGAAGGGCGACGGCCACACCCAGGATCACTTCTCGCTATCTGTGCAGGCGGCGGCCGCGCTGCTGGGCCGCGACCTGGACTATGAGACGCTTTACATTCTCTCCACGAACGCCTTCACGCCGTGTCTCGATCCGGCCGAGGATTGCGCGGCCTGGTGGGCTACGGCGACCGGGCGCGACGTATGCGCGGACCTGATCGAGCAGCGTCTCGGGCTGCATCTTCGGCGCATTTCCGCGCCTGACACGAAAAGCGCGCCGCCGATGCCCGCCGCAGGGCCGGCCCTCGATGAGTGGTTCCGCGAGTTCAACCGCAAGCCCGCCGTGCCGCTGATCCGTGATGCACAGACTCGCGGGGAGGTCGTCTTGACCGACCGCGAATGGCCCGTGCGCGGCCCGCACGGCTTCTACCCCTGGTGCTGGTGGGGAATCATCGTCGAGGCGCAGGATGACGGCGCGATCCTGGGCGCAGGCCTGAACGGGTTTCGCGATAACCCGCTTGATGCCGTGGGCAATATGCTTGCGGTGAGCCTGAGCGAGCCGCAGATGACCGAACAGGAGGCGGATTTCGAAATCCTATGCCGGGCGGTGTCGCGCATCCGCGGAAACGCCGCTCCCTTCTTGCGCGGGCAGCGCACGGTCTACGGCCTTGCGGCGATGGATATATGGATCGCGCACATGCAGAAACTGCCTTTCTGCGACGCCTGCAAGGACCGCAGTCACGGGTGCGCGTTCGATACGGCCCGCCCGACCTATGAGGGCGCGAAGGTGGCCGCCAAGTTCCTCCGCGAGCGTGCCGAGACTCTCCCCGCTGCGGCCCAAACACACCTCCTCGCCGCCGCCGAGGGTTACGAACGCATCGTAACACTGCTGCGCCCGGCCATGACAGGCGATGGGGGCGAGAGCTACTGGGGCATCATCGGCGACCTGCAGAAGCAGCAAGCCCACGTCACGCACGTTCTGAGGCCGGTCCGCGCCCAGCTACGCCATGCCGCGGATGAGATGTCCGAGGCTCTGCTGTGCGCTGTACCCCTGGCGGCGGCTGTGCAGGGGGTCTCTCCGGGCAAAGGGGACGGCAACGCGTTCGCTCGCGGGCTCGAGGTCATCTTCAGTCGCATCGGCGTCCCGGCTGACTACGACACCCTGATGGGAGACCTGGGCCTTGCGTTCATCACCCAGGCGAGCGACCAGGCGGCGCGGTACGAAGGAGCGCTCGATGTCGGCTGGTGGCCCCTGGACCCATCCTGCTGCTCAAAATATCTGAACTTCGCCGGGCAGACGGTCGGCCGCCGGATCGACTGTTGGAATGGCACCGCGACCTGGTGCCCGTCAGGCCGCGACAAAGGCGATCTCATCCCCGTGATTCGCGTCGCCCATGCTCTGGCGTGCGGGCGACCTGTCCTGGCCAACCACGATTTCTGGAAGGTGGTTACCGAGTACGACCGCGAGACCCAGCCGTTGCTGGGCTTCTGTCCCTGCGCCGGGAGCAGTGATGCCGAGCGGCTTCCCGACCAGGCATGGGCGTTCGCGGACGTGGGCGAGGCAGTACCGAAGCTCGACCGGGAACAGGCCGACATCGAGGCGCTGTCCCACGCCGTTGCACTGGGCCGTGACGAAGTGCCGATGCCGGGGGGATACGTCACAGGGCAGAAGGCGTTCGCACTATGGGCGGCGGCCTTGCGCGACACCGAGCGCCTTGGCGAGGCGCGATGGCATGCGAATATGGTCCTACACCTGTCGATCAACCGTCGCAGTGCGCCCGTCTATCTAGAGCAGATGGCCGGCCGCCATCCCGAGCCGGTCGCGGCTCACCTACTGGCCGCTGCCGAGCTCTACCGGCAGGCGCTGCAGCAACTGGCTACAGCCGACACCGGCGAGGCAGCGATGATGTGTGCGTCCGGGCGGGAGACGCTCGCGCGCCTGGTCGAGAACATCGCGGCCTTGGAGGCGCAGGCCGTAGAAAAACTCAATGCGGCCGTGGCCGCAGCAGCCCCCCAAGCTCCCGTCTGAACGAACAGGGCGTCATCGCTGGCGTGGTAGTGGAGGCAATTGCAGAAGTCGCCGCGTCACCTGTAGGAGCGGTCTCCAGACCGCGATTGCCGTTAATGCGCCGCGATAGTGACACGTTTTCGTCTTTATAGACGCTATTTTGGCACACCATGAGGGCCGGTCGCACTCTGGAGAGTGCTCCTACAGGTTTTTGAAATCGTCTCAGAAGTCTATAGACTCCCGCCGCTTCATCGGACCGCCGTTCATAGCCAGCCCTGATTTTGCCAATGCTCGAGCTGGAACGGAGCGTGTTCCGCCATCATCTGCACCAGTTGCTTCATCCGCTCGGCGAACGCGGCGTGGGCCGCGGCCTGATCGGGATACTGGCGCTTCTCCCGGATCGCCGCCGCGAGGTCCTCGCCCAAAGCCGCTGCCCGGGCCAGCGCGGCCTCCTGATCGACCAGCGCCCCGACACCCGCGCCCTGCGCGCCAACCACGCCGACCGTCTGCGCTCCGCACGCCTGCAGGTACTCGTTTGCGAACTCGGCGATCTCCGTCCCGGCGTTACCTCCGGCTGTGACAACCGAGGCCCCGTACTTGCCGCTGAACAGGAAGCAGTGCACGTGCAGGCTGGAGCGGTCCATCAAGGTCTTGAGCTGCGCCGTGACCGTGCGGATATAGTTGGGACTGGCGAGGATGATGCCGTCGGCCTCTTTCATCTTCGATTGCAGCATCGTGACGCCGTCATCATAGATGCACTCACCGGTGCCGTAGCACTTCCCACATGCGATGCAAAAGCCCAGGTCGAGACCGGCGACGCCGATCTTCTCCGTCTCAGCGCCGGCCCCGGCCGCGGCGTCCAAAGCCGCGTCCAGAAGCAGAGCCGTGTTGCCGTTGTTGCGTGGTGAACCGAGTATTCCGAGGATCTTCATGGGTGTTCTCCCTTCATATAGAACCTGCTATTGGTGTCTGCCACTCATATAGTCGATGACGACTCCGTCAACCAGCATCCGCCCCTCCTGTGTTGTCGCTTTCCCGCCGGCCGGGGTCAGCACCGCGACAATGGCACGGTCCCCGGGAATTGAGACCACCGGCTTCCCCGCCAGGTTCCGCGCCAGGAACCGCCCGGTGGCACCGTCGTACACATCGTACCGGCCCTTCGCGTCGGTGTCGAGCGTGACCTTCCGGCTCTCGGGGTGCGGGTTGTAAACGAGATAGGTCGGGTAAGCGCGGCTGCGGTAGAAGTCCGTCGCCAGGCAGTCCAGCGCGAGTATCTTTTCGTCACTGGTAGGGTGGATGATCCCCCCGAGGAACCCGACGTAGCTCGACCCGTACAGGCCCAGGTCCGTTTCCGGCCCCCATTTCATAACCACCGGATCGCCGGTTGCGTAAGGTTCCTTGCCGTTCCACTCGTGGCGTAAGCCCTCGTAGGCGATGACCCCGTTCGGGTCGCCTTTCCACGAGGCGCACGACTGATGATCGGCGGGCAGCTCCGTGGGGTAGAACAGCCGCGCCGAGTTCGCCAGGTTCAGCATCCACTTGCCGATGGCCCGCGCATAGCGGGGATCGTACCGCACCAGCGGTACCAACGCCCCCGCCTGCGTGAAAGTGTTCATCGCGAAAGCATACCCGCCACGGTTATCGACGCTGCCGAGCAGCCCGCTGCAGTCGTACCCACCCCATTTGCCCACCGTGACCCCCCAACCGCCGCGGCAATCGCTGATCCCGAAGCACCAGTTGATGAACTTGTCGACGTCGTACTGCCGCCCCAGTTCAGCGTTCATCCGCGCCGCAGTCAGCGCCCCCCACGGCATGAGGCACTCGTAGTAGGGGTTGCTCCGCCGCTCCTGCAGGAACCTCATGCACCAGTCGGCTGCCTCGAGGTGCCCGGGGTCGTGGAACTTCTGCCACGCCGTGTACTCCAGCCAGCCGATGCCCGCCGCAGCGTCCGGCTCCTTCCACTGGCCGTTGTCCACCGGCTGCATCTTGGCGAAGTCGAAGGCGGTGTGGTCGAAATCCGGCGTCCCGTCCTTGCCGCGCATGTCTCGGCAGGCGTCGCGCCACCGGTCGGCGGTCGTCCTGACAATGGCCTCCATGTTCTTTCTGCCGGGGTACAGGTCGCTCAGCGCGTAGAAGACGACATGCGGCCAGATCTCATACCAGAACGATCCGCCCGTTCCCTGGTCCATCGCATTCAGCACGAGGTTCTGCCCGTTGCGCTTGTTATAGTAAGCCTCACACATCGCGACATAGTCGTATTGCTGCCGGCTCTTGTCGATGCCGGCGAGCGTCGCCCCGAGGACCGCGCCCAGGCACGTGACCCCCTCATGGTTCGAGCCCCCCTGGCGCTTATCCCCGACATAGCTGTAGATGCCGAAAGTCGGCCCGTCGATGTTGATGCGCGAGTCATCCAGCCAGATCAGCGGCAGATACTGGCCCGTCGTGTCGAAATCGAAGGCGAGGCGGTCATACCCCCGCGCCACCGCCCGCCAGTCCCGCATTTTGAACGGTTGCGGGATGTTCGGCATCATGTCGACACAGTCGATCTCGCGCTGCCCGGGGATCGCGGTCGAGGCTCCCTGCTGCGGTCCCGGCACAAACTCCAGCGCCTCGAACACTACGAAGTCGCCCGCCTTGCCTTCGAGGCCCAACTGCACCTGGACCGGCGGCCGGCCTTTCAGCCGCATCGCGCGAGGGTCGAGGTCCATCGTGACCACGCCCGTCCTGGTGTCGCTCTGGAACGGCCCCACCGTGGTCGGCCCCGTGCCGCGCAGATCGCCATACAGGCGCATGAGCCATCGCCCGCCGCCGATTTCCCGGACCTTGATGCGAATTCCGCTCACCGTCGGCGGCAGGAGCATACTCGGCGCCGCGGCGATTGCCCACTCCTTACCCGGCGCGATCTGCACCCTCAGCCCGCCCCGGTCGCCGCTGACGACAGCCTCGTTCATCCTGTCCGTCCACGCCTCCGGGGAGCGCACGAGATCGGGCGACCACTCGCGCGTCCCCTGGGCGAGACAGGCCCCGCACAGGGCGGCGAGTGCGCACGTCAGAAGCACCCCCATCGCCTCCGTGTTGCGGCGGAATCGCGGCATTCCGTATCTCCAATTGCGGCCAAGTCGACGAACTCGCAAGGGAGTACGACTTCTCCGCCCGTTCCCGGCGCACCTGCCCAGCCGCTCGCCACCGACGCGCGAGAAGGACAATCGTCGTAACACCGCGCATAGTCCCGCACACTCCGAAGCCATAGCCCCGACACCGCCCGCCGATTGTAGGTAGGACTGCCGCAAGCATGGCGTCAGGGAACGGAGCAGGAGACAGGATGAATAGGACTTGGGGGATTACGGCATGACCGATAGTTCCGTAGCAGCATAACCCCGATGGCCTGTCCGCTGGCTGTTGAATACGGCCCGACTACCGCCGATCACGTATCAGTACCGCGCCGCTTTGACAACCGGCAGACAAAGCGCCCGGAATCTTGTCAGAGGCTGACCGTCAAGATGAAAGGCGAACGGCGTTGAACCACAGAGACACAGAGGGCACAGAGAACGGCTGGGAAACGGCCG
>Ga0181520_10010809_pt1 | contig 12147 bp, 14 predicted proteins | sample PEATcosm2014_Bin_29_FD_132451 | JGI IMG/M metagenome (GOLD analysis project Ga0181520, IMG submission 132451) | Peatland microbial communities from MTU Mesocosm Facility, Houghton, MI, USA - PEATcosm2014_Bin02_30_metaG | ecosystem: Environmental > Terrestrial > Soil > Wetlands > Peat | place...
CCGATCTTCGACCTCGCCCGGCCGGGCTACGCGCTCTACGGCGGCAATCCGACGCCCGGCGCGCCGAACCCGATGAAGCCGGTCGTCGCGCTCGACGTCGCCATCCAGCAGACGCGCTGGATCGAGCCGGGGGAGACCTGCGGCTACAACGGCCAGTGGACGGCGCGCCGGCGCGCGCGGCTGGCGACGCTGCCGGTCGGCTACGCCGACGGCCTGCCGCGCGCCGCCGGCGGCCTCGACGGGCGCGAAGGCGCGTCGGTGGTGGTCGCCGGCCGGCGCTGTCCGCTGGTCGGGCGCATCTCCATGGACCTCGCCATCGCCGACGTCACCGACCTGCCCGAATCGGCGGCGCGGCCTGGGGAATGGGCGCGGCTGTTCGGCCCCGGCGCCGACCTCGACGAATTTGCCGCCGCTTGCGGCACGATCGGCTACACGCTGCTCACCAGCCTCGGCCCGCGCTACGCGCGGCGCGTCGTCGGCGCTTAAGCGCTTCCGTTTCGGCTGGCGTTTCGCCGCGCGCGGGGGTAAGCGGGGGACGCTGGCGGCGGGGGCTCCGAGCGGCGCGCGGCGCGCCGCTGAAGTCAGGATGGAAGGCTCATGAACAGAATGGAGGCGCGTCCCCCGAACGCCGCCGACGAGGCGGTGGTTCAATATCTCGACGGCGACCTGCGCGTCCTGCGCCCCGGCGCCTTTGTCCGCTGCGCGGTCACCGGCGTTCCCATTCCCCTCGACGAGCTGCGCTATTGGAGCGTCGACCTGCAGGAAGCCTACGCGAGCCCCGAGGCGGCGCTGAAGCGCATCGACGAAAGCCGTCGCTGAGGCGGCGCCGCGACCTTCCGCGATCGACTGCGAGGCGCAGCATGCCTAAGATCGACATCGCCAGTTTGCCCGTCAAAGCGCGCGCCGGCTATCCGGCGCCCTATCGCGCCGCGCTCGCCGGCCGTTTGCACAAGGCGCTGGGCGACGCGGTCGGGCTCAGCCAGTTCGGCGTCAATCTGACGACGCTCGAACCGGGCGCGGCCTCGTCCCTTCGCCATTGGCATGAGAACGAGGACGAGTTCGTCTACCTGCTCGAAGGCGAGCTCACGCTGATCGAGGACGAAGGCGAGACGGTCCTGCGGCCGGGCGACGCCGCCGGGTTCAAGGCGGGGGTCGCCAACGGCCATCGCCTGGCGAACCGCTCCGATCGCAACGCCGTTTACCTGGAGATCGGCGCGCGTGCGACGCGCGACCGCGCGCATTACGCGGACGTCGATCTCGTCGCCGCCGTCGACGACGGCCGCGTCCGCTACAGTCGCAAGGATGGGACGCCGCTCTGACGGGGGAAACCCCGACGCGCTCGCGCCTTACGCGTGGCCGGCGTCGCTCGACAACCAGGCGGCGTTGACGCCGAGCAGCGCCAGCGCGCGGTCGTACTTGTTCTCGTAGTCGGGATCGAAGATCAGCCGCGCGTCGGCGGGCGACACCAGCCAGCCGTTGGCGAGAATCTCGCTTTCGAGCTGGCCGGAGGCCCAGCCGGCGTAGCCGAGCGCCAGCACCGCCTGGCTCGGCCCGGAGCCGTTGGCGATGGCGCGCAGGATGTCGAGGGTCGCGGTCAGACAGACGCCGTCGCCGATCGCCACCGTGGACTCCGCCGAGCGGTAGTCGGCCGAGTGCAGGACGAAGCCGCGGCCGGTGTCGACCGGTCCGCCGCGCAGCACGCGCACGGCTTCGGCGCTGCGCGGCAGGCGGATCGCTTCGGCCTGGCCGACGACGTCGAGCTGCACCAGCAGCCGCGAGAACTCGATCTCCTCGGCGCGCTGGTTGATGACGATGCCCATCGCGCCGTCCTCGCGATGCGCGCACATGTAGACCACCGAGCGCGCGAACGGCCCGTCGCGCAAGCTGGGCATGGCGATGAGAAACTTGCCCTCGTAGCTGAGCGGGGGCGGCGGCGGCGCCGGACGAGGCATGAAGCCATGCTACGCGCCCCGCGCGCCCGGCGAAAGGGGAAAAGCTCGGCGCCGAAGCGCCCGCTCACGCGAAAGTTGCTGGTTTCGCGGGCGTTCGGCGCCTAGATTGTGGCGATGCGCGCGTGGTTCGTCGTTCTCTTGCTCGCCCTCGGCGGCGCCGGCGAAGCCCGCGCCGCCGACGCCTTCGCCACCGATTGGGCGCCCGCGCAGGAGGCGGCGGCGCGGCTCGTCGCCGGCGGGCCGAACGACGCGGCGCTGGAAATCCGCCTCGCGCCGGGCGCGATCACCTATTGGCGCGATCCCGGCGAATCCGGCGCTCCGCCGAGCTTCGACTTCTCCGCTTCCGTCAACGTCGCGCGCGTCGAAGCGCTGTTTCCCGCGCCGACCCGCATCGTCGAGCCCGACGGCTCGGAGGCGTTCGGCTACCGGGACGAGGCGGCGTTTCCGATCGCCGTCGAAGCGCGCGATCCGACGAAGCCGGCGGCGCTCGCGCTGCGGCTGACCTACGCGGTGTGCGCGAAGCTCTGCCTTCCCGCCAAGGCGAACCTGACGCTGACGCTGCCTGCCGCCGGCGCGACGCCCTACGCGGCGACGGTCGCGGCGGCGCGCGCGGCGACGCCGCGGCGCGTCGACTTCAGCGCGCTCGGCGCCAAGCTGACGGCGCTCGACGCGCGCGACTGGCGCCTGTGCCTGCCCGCCGCGCCGGGCCCGCCGCGCGACCTGTTCATCGAAGCGCCCGAAGGCTGGTTTTTGACCACCAAGGCCGCTCCCGGCCCGGCGGGCCGCGACTGCTTCGCCATCGCGATCGAGGAGCAGCCGAAGGGCGGCGCGCCGCCCCTCGCCGTGCGCGCGACCATCGTCGGCGGCGACGGCGCGGTCGAGGCGGCGCTAAGCCTCGGCGCGGGCGACTGAGCGCGGGCGGCCCTTGCGCGCGCCGCGCCGCGCCGCCACATTGCGGCTCCCCTTGGGAGGACGGAACCCATGACCATCAAAGTCGGCGACAAGTTGCCCAACGCGACCTTCCGCTTGGTGAGCGAGGACGGCGCGAAGCCGGTGAGCGCCGAGGCGTTCTTCGCCGGCAGGAAGATCGTGCTGTTCGGGCTGCCCGGCGCCTTCACGCCCACCTGCCAAAACAAGCACCTGCCGGGCTTCATCGCCGCCGAGCCGGCGTTCAAGGCGAAGGGCGTCGACGAAGTGGCGATGACCTCCGTCAACGACCACTACGTGCTCGCCGCCTGGGCCGAGGCGACCGGGGCGAAAGGACGCGTCGCCTTCCTCGCCGACGGCGCCGGGGAGTTCGCGCGCGCCGCCGGGCTCGACTTCGACGCGACCGCCGGCGGCCTCGGCGTGCGCTCCAAACGCTACGCCATGATGGTCGAGGACGGCGTGGTGAAGCGGCTCAACGTGGAGGATTCGCCAGGCAAAGCCGAGCTTTCCGCAGCGGAGCGCCTGCTGGCGGAGCTGTGACGCGAGCGGACGCGTCGCAATGTCGAAATTGCGGAAACAGGTTGGCAAGGTTTCCGTCCCTACTCTTTCTTCCTTAATTTGCGAGAAGAAAGAGTGGGAATGGCCACGCCTGACGTAACGCTCGAGGCGATCGAAGCGGCATTGGCGGAAGAGCGGACGGACGCCGCCTTTCCGCCCGCCATCGAGCAATGCTACGAAGAGGGCCGCCGACAGCAACGCTCTCTCCGCCTCGCCGCGAGCTCGCTGCAGGCGGCGATCTTCTACAACCTCTTCCTCGCCGTCGATTGGCTGCTCGCTCGCGACGTCTTCGCGGCCGTGGCGGCGCTGCACCTTCTCGTCGTCACGCCGTGGATGCTGGTTTCGGCTTATCGGCTGGCCAAAGCGCCCAACGCCGCGACCCGCGAGGCCCTCGCCGCCGGCGCGCCGGCGCTGATGATCGCCCAGATCCTGACCATCTTCGCGCTCAGCCGCTCGCCGGACGTCGCGCACTATCCGTATCTGCTGATCCCGGTGATCCTCTACGCCAACATCGTTCAGCGGCTGCCCTATCGCGCCGCGGCGCCGATATCGGCCGCCGCGCTCATCGGCTACGCCGGCTGCGTCATCCTGAAGGGCGACGTCGCCTTGGACGCCTCGGCGCTGGCTTCGTCGCTGATCGCCGTCACCGCTTGCATCACCCTGTCGACCAACCGGACGCTCGCCGCCGACGAGCGGCGCAATTTCCTGGTGGGGTTGCGCGACCGCCTGATCCACCAGCGCACCGAGATCGAGGCGACGACCGACGCGCTGACCGGCCTCGCCAACCGCCATCGCCTGCGCGCCTGCTTTGGCGAACTTTGGTCGGGCGGGCCCGAGCAGCCGGAGACGGTCGCGCTGGTGATGCTCGACCTCGACCATTTCAAGGCGTTCAACGACCGCTACGGCCACCCCGCCGGCGACGCCTGCCTGCGCGCCGTCACCGCCTGCGCGCTCGCCGCGCTCCGAGGCCCGCAGGACCTCGCGGCGCGCTACGGCGGCGAGGAGCTGCTGCTGGTGCTGCCCGGGACGACGCTCGCCGAGGCGACCGCGCTCGCCGAGCGCGTTCGGCGCGGGGTCGAAGCGCTCGCCATCCCCCACGCGACCGGCGGCGACTCGCGCGTCGTCACCACGAGCCTCGGCGCCGCCTCGGCGCCGCTCGCCGCAGCGAGCGCCGACGAGCTGATCGCCGCCGCGGACGCCGCCCTCTATGCGGCGAAGGCGGCTGGCCGCAACCGGGTCATGCCGCCGCCGCTGCGCGCCCTGCCGCCCGCCCGCCGCGCCGCGGCGGCAAGGTGAAGGGGCGTTGCGGCGCGCGCCGACGGCGACGCTCTCGCGTTCCATCCGGCCGGGCATCGGCCAAACCTTTGCAAACTTTTCCAAGCTTTTTCCAAGGAAATTCCAAGCCTTTCCAACCTTTTTCCTTGGCGGAAACGAGCGGAATCAAGGCCTTAGGCCCCAGGGAAGGGTGGAATCGGCCTCTTGCGGAAGCGTGGCGTCGGCCGCCGCGGCTTCCCTTTCCCCCGCCGCGGCCTCGCCCTCGCGGGGCCGCTTGGCGATCGCCTTTTGCGCCATCGTGTTGAGCTTGGTCAGCAGCCGCTCGCGAGCCCCCTCGTCCTCGACGGCGACAGCGCCGCCGACGGCTTGGTACTTGTCGAGGCGATCGAGCACGCGGATCAGCTCCGCGATCGCCCGCCGATCGCCCTCGGCGACCCCGCGCGCGGCGAGGCGCAAGGCCGGCGCAAGCCGCAGCATCTGCAATTGCGCGTGGTCGCGCTGGGCGTCGACCTGCCGCCGGCTGAGCGCCTCGACGACGATCTGCCGGATGCGCTCGCGCGACAGCCCCTCGGCCTCGGCGATCTCCTCATAGGAGCGCCCCTCGCGCAGCCGCTCCATGATCCGCCCCCGCCGCGCCAGCCGATCGCGCGCGCTGCGGCGGGGCTTGAGCGAGGGGCGGGCGGCGAGAGGTTCGGTCACGATGCAAGGCTCCGTCCGGGCGCGGGCGTTGGGGGAAGGCGGAAGGAGAACATTACCATAATTTTCGATTTTCAGAAAGACCTTGTTGCGAGGCGGGGGAGGGCGGGCGACGGCGGCGCATCGGAGCGGAGCGCCGCATTGGCCCATTGGCCGTCTCGCGTCGGCGCGTCGGATGCGCCTTCCGTTCGCTCGTCCCTTGGGGAAATTGCGCCCGCCATCGCCGCGCTCGCCGTCAAGCCAAGGTGAACGCCCAGCATTCGGCCGTGTCGAGCCGCTTCGCGCCTCGCTAACGCGAACTTTGACGGCGGCGGAGCGTCGAGGCGCTCGCCATCCCGCGCGCAACGGCGGCGACGCGGCGCTCTATGCGGCCAAGGCCGGCGGCTGCAACCGCGTCACGCCGCCGCCGTTGCGCGCCGACCCGCCCGCCCGCCGCGCCGCCGCGACAGGGTGAAAAGTCCTGCGGGCGCGACAGAGCGCGCCTGCAAGTTAGTGGAGAACAAATTTCGGCTTGCCATCGTTCTCACTTTGTTCCAGCATGGCGCGGTATGAAGATTCACCCGGCGGCGTTGCGCTGTTGGAGATTCGTTCGGGGGCTGAAATTGCGATCCGCGTCGGACGACCTTCTCGCGCTGGCCGCGGGCCGTAGATTCAAGACGATATTGGCGGACCCGCCGTGGCGCTTCCAGAACAGCACCGGCAAAGTCGCGCCCGAGCATCGACGGCTCAGCCGTTACGGGACGATGACCCTCGACGCGATCAAGGCCCTCCCGGTATCGCAGGTGGCCGCCGACGTCGCGCATCTGTATCTGTGGGTGCCGAACGCGCTTTTGCCCGAAGGAATCGAAGTCCTGCGCGCTTGGGGCTTTCAGTACAAATCCAACCTCATTTGGCACAAGGTGCGCAAGGACGGCGGCTCCGACGGCCGCGGCGTCGGCTTTTATTTTCGCAACGTGACCGAGGTCGTCCTGTTCGGCGTGCGGGGAAAAAGCGCCCGCACCCTCGCGCCCGGCCGTCGCCAAGTGAACCTCTTCGCAACGCGCAAGCGCGAGCACAGCCGCAAGCCGGACGAGCAGTACGAAATCATCGAAGCGTGCTCGCCAGGGCCGTATCTCGAAATGTTCGCGCGAGGAACGCGGCCGAAATGGACCGTGTGGGGCAATCAAGCCGACGATTCCTACGCGCCGACTTGGGATACCTACGCGCACAATTCCGCGACAAACCGGCGAGTTGCGATCGCTGCCGAATAGCCTGAGACCGCGGAGCGGACGGAAACGGGGCATGTTCGAGGCGCTGACCCAACGAGGCTTCCAGGTCGCGTACCTCGGCCACGCCAAAGCTATTCTCTCCGCTGACTTTCCGGATGCTGTGGGCGAACTCGAGTCGGCGTTGATCGAGACGACGATCCCGATCGAGGAGATCATTGCGGGCGGGGGAGGCGAGGCGAAAGGAACGCAACGGCTGCGCCATGCGCTTGAAGCGCGTAATTGGCGCAAGACGACATTTGTCGTGCGGAGGCTCATCAATGAGGTTGAGAAGGAGAGCCAGTCGCACGAGGTCGACCACGTCCGCACGTTCCCCGACGGTACGAGAATCGCCCTCGAAATCGAATGGAACAACAAGGATCCTTTCTTCGATCGCGATCTCGAAAACTTCAAGCGCCTTCATGCAGACGGCGCAATTTCTGTTGGCCTGATCGTCACGCGCGGCAGGTCGCTGCATGACGAGATGCGGCATCTCGTTCGCCGATTCCTCGACGACAGAAAAATTGACCGTCTCGAAGACCTGAGAGAGTGGGGTTACGAGCCCACGTCTCGGCAAAGAGCGGCCATCAACCGGCGCGTGAACCGCGAGAAAAACCCTTTCTCTTTCCGAGACGCTTTCACCGACAAATTCGTGAGCGACAAGTTTGGCGAGGCAACGACGCACTGGCGTAAACTTGAAGACCGGATACATCGCGGGGTTGGCAATCCCTGTCCGCTGGTTCTGATCGGACTGCCCGACTCGATCGTCACTTTCCATGAAGGAAAGCTGGCGCTGAAAGAAATCGAAGCGGCGGAAGCGCCTAATGATTTCTGACCTGACTTATACCAAGAACCAGAGACAATGACTCGTCATGGCCGGGCTTGTCCCGGCCATCCACGCCGACCCGCTGCTGTTGGCCAGCGCAAGAAAGCTCCGCGTTTTCCGCCTCTTACTGAGACACAGTTGTTGCGTCACGACGTGGATGACCGGGACAAGCCCGGCCATGACGACGGTCGGTGACTACAGGCGTTGGTATTACGCCTAGCTCCCCTACCCCTCCGCCCCCCTCTTCCCGCCCAGGAACGGCGCCATGCCTTCGCGGGCGAGCGCGTCGGCGCGCTCGTTCAGGGCGTGGCCGGCGTGGCCGCGCACCCAGCGCCAGTCGACCTCGTGGCGCGAGGCGGCCGCGTCGAGCCTGCGCCACAGGTCCTCGTTCTTCACCGGCTTCTTGTCGGCGGTGCGCCAGCCGTTCCGCTTCCAGCCATGAATCCACGTCGTCACGCCGTCGCGCAGGTAGCGCGAGTCGGTGTGGAGCTCGACCCGGCACGGCCGGGTCAACGCCTCCAGCGCGGCGATCGCCGCCGAAAGCTCCATGCGGTTGTTGGTGGTCTGCGCCTCGCCGCCCGAAAGCTCGCGCGCGCGGTCGCCCAAGCGCAGGATCGCGCCCCAGCCGCCGGGGCCGGGGTTGCCCGAGCAGGCGCCGTCGGTGAAGACGACGACGCGCTCGCTCACGCCAAGCGCCCGTAGTCGCGGGCGCTGACGACGCAGCGATGGAAGCGCATCTTGGTCACGTATTCGAGCGGATTCTTCGGCGTCACCTTCGCCCCCGGCGGCACGTTGAGCCAGTCGACCAGGCGGGTGAGCATGAAGCGCAGCGCCGAGCCGCGCGCGAGAATCGGCAGCGCCTCGACCTCCGCCGGCTCGAGCGGGCGGCGCTTCTCGTAGCCCCGGATCATCGCCATGCCCTTGGAAATGTTGAACTGGCCGTCGGGCTCGAAGCACCAGGCGTTGAGGCAGACGCCGAGGTCGTAGGCGAAGGCGTCGTTGCAGGCGAAATAGAAGTCGATCAGGCCGCTGAGCTTGTCGTTGAGGAAGAACACGTTGTCGGGGAAGAGATCGGCGTGGACGACGCCGCCCGGCAGGCCGGCGGGCCAGGCCGCCTTGAGCGCGGCGAGCTCGGCGGCGGTCTCGGCCGCGAGCCCCGGCGCGACCTCGTCGGCGCGCGCTTCGGCGGCCGCGAACAGCGCCGGCCAGCCGTCGATCGACAGCGCGTTGGCGCGGGTCAGCGCGAAGCCGAGGCCCGCCTCGTGCATGCGCGCCAGCGCTTCGCCGACCTGGCCGCAATGCTCGGCGCGCGGGCGGCGGATCCACAGGCCGTCGAGGAAGGTGACGATCGCCGCGGCGCGGCCGGCGAGCCGCCCCAGCGCCTCGCCGTTCTTCGCCCTGACCGGCTGCGGACAGATGACGCCGCGCTTCGACAGGTGCTCCATCAGGCCGACGAAGAACGGCAGGTCGGCCTCCTTCACCCGCTTCTCGTAGAGGGTGAGGATGAACTGGCCGGCTTCGGTGCGCATGAGGAAGTTGGAGTTCTCGACGCCCTCAGCGATGCCTTTGAACGAGACGACGCGGCCGAGGTCGTAGCCTTCCAGGAACGCGCCGAGCGCTTCGTCGTTGACTTCAGTATAGACCGCCATATCCGTCCGCGGGGACCGCCCCCGGCTCCGCTCCTCGTCCTCGCGGGAACATGGAATCGCCGCGCGGGGCTCGGTGGTAGCGGCGAGGCGCGCCTCGCGCAAGCCGCCTCTCACTCTCCCAGGAAGCCGCGCGCCGTCGCCAACGCCGCAGCCGTCGTCGCGCGGTCGAGCCGGCCGGCGCGGCGCAGGACGCGGGAAGGTTCGATGGTCGCGATCTTGGTCGGCCGCACGACGCTCGCCGCCGGCAAGCCCGCGAGCGCAAGATCGGCGATCGGCGCGTCGTAGGGCAGCGCCCGCTGGCGCGCGCTCGTCACCATCGCCACCCACAAGAACCCCTGCTCCGCCAGCCGCGGGTTGGAGACGACCAGCGCGGGACGGCGTTTCTCCGCCAGCCGATCCGAATAGGGAAACGGCACGACGACGATGTCGCCGGGCGCGAAGGCCGCCGTCTCAGAGGTCGGCATAGGCGTCCTCGTCGGCTTCGCTCGCCCATTCCGAGAACGCCGCGAACGGGTCGTCCTCCTGGATGGGCGCTTCCTTTTCGATGCGCACGCCGTCGTCGTCGACGAGGTAGCGCAGCCGGTCGCCCGGGCCGATCTTGAGCCGCTCCCGCACCTCGCGCGGCAGCACCGTCTGGCTCTTGACCGAGACCTTCGAAGAGTAGGCTTTGGGCTTGACGGTCGGCATCGCGTCCTCCCGCGGAGGCTTCACTCGACGCGAAGCATCTTACTGTCTTACCGCCTTACCGACAAGCCCGCCCTCACGCCCCCTCCGGCTCGCGCAGCGAGCGCGGCAGCGGGAAGTGCATCGCCTCCTCGGCGGCGGTCAGCGTCTCCAGCGCCACGGCGTGGCGCTCGGCGAGCGCGTCGAGGACGCCTTCGACCAGCGCCTCGGGCGCCGAGGCGCCGGCGGTGACCGCCAGCGAACGGACGCCGTCGAGCGCCCTCCAGTCGATCGCCGCCGCGCTGGCCACCAGTTGCGCCGCGCGGCCTTCGCGTTCGGCCACCTCGCGCAGGCGTTGCGAATTGGACGAATTGGCCGAGCCGACGACGATCACCGCCTCGACCATCGCCGCGGCGCGCTTGACCGCCTCCTGGCGGTTGGTCGAGGCGTAGCAGATGTCCTCCATCGGCGGCGCATGGATGTGCGGGAAGCGCCGCTTCAGCGCCGCGACGATCTCGCTGGTGTCGTCGACCGACAGCGTCGTCTGGGTGGCGTAGGCGAGCGGCGTTTCGGCGGAGAAGGCGAGCGCCTCGACCTCCGCCACCGACCCAACCAGCGTCGCCGCGCCCGGCGGCAATTGCCCCATGGTGCCGATCACTTCCGGATGGCCGTGGTGGCCGATCAGCACGACGTGGCGGCCGCGCTTGAAGTGGACCTGCGCCTCGCGATGGACCTTCGTCACCAGCGGGCAAGTGGCGTCGATGGTGAGCAGGCCGCGCGCCTCGGCCTCTTCGGGAACGGACCTGGCGACGCCGTGGGCGGAGAAGATCACCGGCCGGTCGCCGGCCGGCGCTTCGGCGAGCTCGTCGATGAAGACGACGCCCTTGGCCTTGAGCGAATCGACCACGTGCCGGTTGTGGACGATCTCGTGGCGCACGTACACCGGCGCGCCGTAGATCTGCAGCGCGCGCTCGACGATATCGATCGCGCGCACCACGCCGGCGCAAAATCCGCGCGGCGCGCACAACACCACCCGAAGCTCGGGCTTCTCCGCCATTCGACGCTCCTTCGCCTTGATCAGTCATCGAGAATGGCGGCCGCCGCGTCAAGCCCCGGCCAAGCATTTGAACTGGCGCGCCGCCGCCGCGGAGGCTAAAGACGCCGACGCCTTCACCTCGCGACCGGAGCGTTCGACCTTGTCCGCCGCCTCCGCCGCCCCGTCGCCTGAGCGCCGTCCGCAAGCGAAGTTCACCACCGGCTCGCTGATGCGGCATGTCGTCGTCATGACCGCGACCGGCTCGATCGGGCTGGTCGCGGTGTTCGCCGTCGACGCGCTGTCGCTGTTCTGGGTCTCGCGGCTCGGCGACCAGGCGCTCAAGGCGGCGATCGGCTATGCGAGCCAGGTCTCGTTCCTGCTGATGGCGGTCAACATCGGCCTCACCATCGCGATTTCGGCCGTCGTCTCGCGCGCGCTGGGCGCGGGCGATCGCATCCGCGCGCGCCGCCTCTCCGCCTCGGGGACCATGGTCACGCTGATCGCCACCATCGTCCTCTCCGCGTTGATGTTCGCCTGGCGCGACGCGATGCTCGCCGGCGCGATGCACGCGGATGGACGCTCGGCGGAAATCGCCAGCCGCGTGCTGGCGATCGTCCTGCCGTCGAACGTCCTCTTGGGGCTCGGCATGGCGCTGTCGGGCGTGCTGCGCGCAGTCGGCGACGCGCGGCGCGCGATGTACGTGACGCTGTCGGGCGCGGTCGTCACCGCGTTCCTCGATCCGCTCCTGATCTTTGGCTGCGGCCTCGGCGTCTACGGCGCCGCCTGGACGATCGTCGTCGCTCGCCTGGTCGTCTTCCTCACTGGCGTCGAAGGCGCCGTGCGCGCGCACGATCTCGTCGCCACCCCGCGACTGAAGGCGCCGCGCGGCGACCTCGCGCCGCTGTTCGCCATCGGCGCGCCCGCCATCCTGACCAATCTCGCCACGCCCGTGTCGAGCGTCTACGTCACGCGCGTCTGGTCCGATTTCGGCGAAGCGACGGTGGCGGGCGGGGCGATCGTCGACCGCGTCGTCCCGCTCGCCTTCGCCGTCGTCTTCGCGCTCACCGGCTCGATCGGGCCGATCATCGGCCAGAACTACGGCGCGAAGCTGTTCGACCGGGTCGAGCGCACGCTCACCGATTCGTTCGTGGTCGCGGTCGGCTACGCTTTCGTCGCCTGGGCCGCGCTGGCGATCGGCGCGGGCGCGATCGTCGACGCCTTCGCCGCGCGCGGCGCCAGCGCCGACTTCGTGCTGTTGTGCTGCCGCGTCGGCGTCTTCGCCTGGGTGTTCATGGCCTGCCTCTTCGTCGCCAACACGGCG
>Ga0181520_10010813_pt1 | contig 12145 bp, 8 predicted proteins | sample PEATcosm2014_Bin_29_FD_132451 | JGI IMG/M metagenome (GOLD analysis project Ga0181520, IMG submission 132451) | Peatland microbial communities from MTU Mesocosm Facility, Houghton, MI, USA - PEATcosm2014_Bin02_30_metaG | ecosystem: Environmental > Terrestrial > Soil > Wetlands > Peat | place...
ACTTCAGCATCATTGCCCTGGTCGTTCTGCTCCTCTGCATCGGGCTATTGCCTGACATTCTAATCCTCGTTTCCGCGGTGAACCTCATGCCACCTTTCCTCAAAGCCGTGCTCGGTGTCCTCGTTGCCGGCACCATCATCTGCGTCGGTTGCTCGAAGAAGGCCGAGCCGCCCAAGCAACCGGCAATCCTGTGGACGGCACCCGACAGTGGATTTCATGCCGAAACCCCACCCACAATTCCCAAGGAGGGCCAATGAAAACGATAATCCTTGTATTTGGTCTGCTCGCCATAGTCGTCGGCGTGCTTGTTTACCTTCGTCAACTTCGTGTGGCACAGCCGCCTCCGATCGTTGTGTCGTCGTCGGGGCCAACGGTTCAGCGTTTGGAGCGATTGTCTCAGATCGTGGCCGCCCGCGTGACTATCGCTGATGTCCTTGTGGGAGTCTCCGACGATTCCAAAGGAGCATTCCTGATCCGCGGGGATGCTCTTATCGGCTTGGACCTCAGCAAGGCCGTTATCACTGAGAAGGACGATGCTCAAAAGCGAGCAACAATTCTTCTGCCACAGCCCAGGGTGATTTTCGCAAGAGTGGATCACGAACGGTCCAAGGTCTACGAATTCCGCTCAACCTCTTGGATCCCCTGGCACACGCAATCGGGCCGCCTGCTCGAAGAGGCGATGCTTCAGGCCCAGCGGATGGTCGCCCAGGCCGCCAACTCGCCCGAGAACATCGAACAGGCCCGCAGACAGGCAGAGGTCATCATCGCAGCGTTGTATGAGCATCTCGGCTGGCATTTGACCATCGTCTTCCAAGACAAGCCAAGCACCCAGGCCGTTGCCGACCAACATTGACCGAATCGTGCCGCCACCAATGGCGGTGGTCGGTCCCGGGTTAAGGTCCGACCTGAATCGCGTGCAGTTCGTGCTTCTGCGTAGTCTCAAATAGCTCCTTCAACACGTCGGCAATTGCTTCACCTGCTTCGTCCGACGTGTGGACTATGAACTTCACTTTGCCAGATACGCAGCACACCAGTAATCGCTCTTCTGCAGAATCACCACGCTTACGGCAGGTTTCTGCGAGTAGTTCGATTATTTCTTTGGGGACACCTGTGGCGTCAATCACTTCGAACCGAGCGAGTGACAATGTCTCGCTAGTGACCTGCACGGTGTCGCCTTCGAGGTAATAGGCGAGGTGATGTTTTTCAAGGAGCAGATTCAGGCAACTCTTGACCATGATCTCCGAATTTGCATCGAGCGTAACAGGCACATCCTCGCTAATACCCACATTCGCCAGTCCCTTTGGGTCAATCACGATCTTCATGCCGGCCAGTTTGCCCAATTCGGCAAGAGCCTCGCGAAGCGGTTTGGATTTGAAATGCACGAGGACTGGATCGCTCAGTTTCTTCTCCAGGATTCGTTCTCGCGTTTCTCTTTTTCGCTTCGCCTCTGGGGTCTCTCTTGCTCGCTTAACAGCTCGATCCCAGAGGCTGGCTTGGTCAGTGGCGACCGAGGAAGCAGGTGCAAGCAGAATCGAAACCACCAGGGCGAAAGTGGCGATTGCAGTGTTCTTCATAGACAATCTTGTGCTGAGAATACCAGGAAGCCCCGCTAACGGGCAGGTGGATGGGTGCGTAGTTTAGCTATTAGCGATCGCAAGGAACAGATCATTTCAAGGCGTTGCCGAGCATCCTTTGCTCTTGTGACCGCCCGCAAAAATGCCGCAGTTGCCGAAAGCCGGCATATAAGGCCATGAGAAGCGACCGGGCTTGTCGGCGATCCAAGCCCAGAAGCACCGGCGATGCCCACGCGACTGCCCAGCGACCTGGTTGCGTGCGGGCGTCGCAGGGGCGTACAATGGGGGATATTGGAGTGGTCAACAATCATGCTGACGGTTACAGGATGGCAAGAGACGCTGAAAACTCATTGCCCTCCGTTGTTCAGGCAGTAGAACGATGGCGATTTCCGGCAGTTACCGAACCTTGCGAGCCCGAGTATTTCTTCTCTTGGCCTTGGCAGTCATCATAATCGGCTTTGTCCTGTCAATATGGGACATCGGGCTCTTTGGGCATTATCGCCGCAACGTGGTTAGAGTGACTTTCTCGCCCGATGGAGAGACGCTGGGGGCGGTTGTCTTCAGCGGTCGAATTGTCCAAGTCTATTACCCGGACCCAAAGATTCGATGCGAAGATCAGCAGATGGCGTTTTATGTGTGGAACTTGCATTCCCTCTCACCACCCCCGGCCTTTGACCGAGAAACGGTTCATGGTCCGCGAATTTGGTTTGCGGCGGCGGCACACGCGTCGGGGCCAAGCATCGCCTTTTCACCTGACGGGCAGTTCTTTGCAACCGCGAACGGGTCTTACCAAGTGTCCCTTTGGAGCCTCGACAACAAGAAACGTCTGGCGACGTTTCACGCGGACGACCAACTCTTATGTGCTGTCGCCTTCAGTCCCGACGGACGCGACCTAATTGCTGGCGGAATGAATGGAGTTCATGTGTGGCACGTTGCTGAGCCGGCCCACGACATTCTATGGATGAGAAACCAAGCCAGCGTGTTTTCACTCGGTCTCTCGCCAGACGGTCAGTATCTTCTGTCGAGCGACCGCGACGGCAACATTGATCTTTGGAGTCTCACGTCGAAGAAACATCTAACCCGCGTCGGCGTAAGCGACAATGCCTTTCAGTTGTCACCGGTCGCGTTCTCTTGCGACGGTCGTCTATTTGCAGCCCCAACATCTATTCAGGAGGGCAATCATATTCACCCGCAACTGACGCTCTGGGATACGGCGACACAGACGAGAGTACGGTCTTTCGACACTGATTTACGATTTCCATATAGTGTGGCTTTCGCTCCTGATGGAAATTCGTTGTTCACGGATAACGGTGTGGGCACCGTGCTTCTCAACGATCTCAGAACTGCACGGCAGCAAGCCATAGCCTGTGAACCAACCGTAAGAACTCTGGCGATTTCCCCCGACGGCAAGAGGTTGGCAACCGGCGATTACCAGGGAAATGTGGTGCTATGGGATATTCCCACGATGCAGGAACTGGCCAGATTTCAGCTTACGGACCCCGCACGGCCTTATTGGTTGATTCCAGTCGGTGCGTTTGTCCTCTGGGTCTTCCTCTGGTTCAGGGTCCAAAAGAGGTTACCCTCGAAACAGGAAGTGGCCAGGACGATATCGTAGATGGCGACGGCTTAGGGCGAGATCATCCCGCCACCGCTTCCTCTGCCATCGGCACCCGCACTGCGAATGTGAAGGCCCAGTCTTGGAGGTCGCGGCCTTCTCGACGCGATCGCCGACCAGGCCCACCGTCATGACATCGACTGCCTGCCGGCCCTGTCCCTTCCTACGCCGCCGCAGCACGCACGCCGGTTTTGCTCGAACCCCTCCGATGCCAAGACAATAATATATATGGGCAGCGTCGCTCGGGCGGCGTTCGGCACGCGTACCTCGCTCGCCGCCGAGCAAGGAGCCGGGGCTGGAGGACGGGGTGACTGGCACGGACGCAGGTCCAACCGCAAACCGTAAGAAGGCCAGACGCCATAGCGTTAACGAGTCCTGGCAACACGGAAACCCGCGTCGCCATAGCGAAGGTCCGGTGCAGACTCCGGTCGCCAGCTTTTCTTGAAGTTCGACCATCCCCCTTCGCCGAAGTTTGGCGAGCCAGGGATACGACTGGCGGAACGGGCATAGAACGGCCCGAAGTCCCATGCACCGCCACGGAGAACACAGAAATACTTGGCTTCCGCGCCGGTTGGGTCGTCTACGGGAGACACGGTGTAGTATTCGTCACCGTACCAATCCGAGCACCACTGCCAGGCATTTCCGTGCATGTCGTACAGCCCGAAGGCATTGGGCTGGAAGCGGCCTACGGGGGCTGTGAAAACGTAGCCGTCGCTGGCCTTGATCGTTCTGAACAAATCAGGAAACTTCGCCTTGGTTGTTGCGTCGGCCACGTTGCCGACCTTAGCCAACGACTCAGGATCGTCGCCGCTGTAGTAGCGGGTTGTCGTGCCCGCACGGCATGCGTATTCCCACTCGGCCTCCGTTGGTAGCCGGTAGGTCTTCCCCTCCTTGAAACTGAGCCACTGGCAGAAGGCCACCGCGTCATTCCAACATACGTTTACCACGGGGTGCTCGTCGGTTTGTTCGAAACCCGCGTTCCGCCAGTTGTATTTCGGGCTGAACTCGAAGTCCTTCTTCTCAGGGTTCCAACCGTAGGCCCCCGCCCAATGTTTTGCTCTTCTCTCCAGTTCAGTATTGTAGTGGGTGTTACTGACGAATTGTCGAAATTGGCCCCGCGTGACATGGTAGGTGCCCAAGTAGAACGGCCGCGTGATCCGCACGCGATGCTGTGGCAACTCGTCCCTAAAAAGAGATTTCGCCTCATAATACTCGCCGTCGGTCTTGTTGAACAGCGTAGCAGTGTCCTCCGCCGATTCGCTGGGACCCATTTTGAACTCCCCTGCCGGGATGAGCACCAGCTTCATGCCGAGGGAGTTAGTAACCTCGCACGGCTGTCCGACGTGCTTCGCCCAGGTCTCCTGATGCTGGCGGGCGGCGGCGGCGGTGAACGGCACGACGGCCGACGGCGGCGACTTGCCGGGCAAGGGCACCGCGGCAACTGCTTCGGCCGGAACTTTGGCGATTCGGAAGCCGGCGATACGCTGCGTAGGTACGCCAGCAAAGCGACTCCAAGTTCTTTCGTAGCGTTCGGCGTCGCTCTCCCGCATGCCAGTCCGCAGCACACGCCACAACCCGCCCTGTCCCGGACGGAAGCCAGGCCGAATGCAATTCTCGTCACCGTTCTCATAAGAATCCTGGCACCACTCCTCAAGGCTCCCGTACATGTCGTAGAACCCCCAGGCGTTCGGTTTGTTCTCGGTGAGTTTGCTCTTGCTTACCGGGTCCGTCGTACTGCCGGCGTGCCAAGCGTATTCCCACTGGGCATCGCTGGGCAACTGGAACGTTCCTTCGCCCGACTTCTTATTGAGCCGCTTGACGAACTCCTGGCAATCGTCCCAACTGACCATGTCCACCGGACTCTTCGCATTCTTGGAGCGGCTAGGATTGTTGCCGATCACGGCCTCCCATTGCTCCTGCGTGACCATGTGTTTGCCCAGATAGAACGGCTTGGTGATCCAAACCGGATTCCGCAAATCCTCCTTGGCGGGGGCATCCTTGTTCGGCTTGAGCGAACTCATTTTGAACTCGCCGGCCGGAAGTAGGATCATTTCCAGCTTGATGCCTTTGCCGAGGTCTACCATGAGTTCCTTCGGCAGGCTTTTCGTCTTGCCGCCCGCGTCCTTGGGCTCTGCGGCGGTTGCCAAGCTAAAGCTCCCGATTGCCACGAGCACCAACGCGACTGCCGATAATGTTCGGAACATGGGCCAAACCTCCTTCAAGCTCTGCGGCCGATCGCCACGCACGATGCCGGGCCGCTGCATCCAGTTTATCGGCGGCTCCTGGTGGTCGTCAATCACCTGCCAAGGGCGTACATGCCGCCTTTGGCGGCTTGGGACCGCGATTTTCTTTTACCTATCCGCCATTACGAGCGATCAGGATGCTGCCGCCCTTCGCACCTTCACGCCGATCGAAATGGGCGTCGAGGACCCGGCGGATGGCATCTCAGCGGGTGATTTTGCAGTTGGGCAGGGCTTGCTGGAGCTTGGCGACGCCAGCGCTGGTGACTTGGCGTAGCCAAAACATTCAATCCGCACTTATGCCCCAAAGCCAGAAGTACTCCTCGCAGTTCGGCAATGCCTCCTGGAGTTTCTTCCCGCCAACGTCGGTGATCTTGGTGCGGTCGAGATACAAGTGTCGCAGTTGATTCATACCCTTAAGGTGTTCCAGCCCTGCATCTGTGATCTGCGTACCAACGAGCGACAAATATGCAAGTTTCGTCATGCCCGTGAGGTGTTCGAGGCCAGCGTCTGTAATCTTCGTGCCGTTAAGATCAAGACTTTCGAGTCTGGTCATGCCTGCCAAGTACTCCAGTCCTGCGTCACTAATCTCCGTGTTGCTAAGCTTAAAGCATTCGAGTTGCGTCAAGCCATTCAAGTATTGCAGCCCGGCATCTGTAATCTTGGTTCGGTTGAAAGATAGCGATCGAAGTCGAGTCATGCGTTCGAGATGTTCCAACCCAGCATCCGCGATCGGTGTGTTGTTGAACGTCAACTCGCGAAGTTTCGTCATGCCCTTGAAGTGTTTGAACCCACTGCCCGTGATCTGCGTTTCCATGAGGCACAACGATTGAAGTTGGGTCAAGCCCTTAAGGTGTTCCAGCCCCGCGTCGGAGACATTGGCCGTGACGAAGTGAAGCGTTTGCAGTTGGGTCAGTCCCGCGAGGTGTTCCATGCCAGCATCGGTAATGTCGGTATGGATCAAGTACAGCTTTTGTACCTGGGGCAAGTAATTGAGGTGTTTCAGTTCATGGTTCGTAACCTGCGAACCTACGAGATCGACACGGACAACCGCTGCGAAATAATCCACCCCAAGCAGATTCCGTAGCCATACCGGTCCTCGCGGTTGCCTGTTTGGCAACGGGTTGCCGTCTTCACCGACCTCCCAATCATATCGGCATGACTGGCCCAGTTTCATCAGCCAGTCTATCGCTTCCTTCTGCTCCTTTGCCTTCTTTATTTCCACGCTCATCCAACTGCACGGGATCGCAACAACGACAACCAGCACCAGCAGCGATCGTAGACTGAACTGAAACCGCCGCCGAAAGCCCACCGCCACACCGAACCACACGAACATGCCCAGAACCACGACCCCGACGCTTGCCACAGCGATCAATACCGGCCAGCCCTTGGGCAGCCAGCGGAACCACTGCGACAGGAACAGCAGGAACTCGACGGCCAGGAGGGCAAGCAGGCGGTGGCCGGGCGTGAGGCGGAAGCGGTGTTGAAGGTCGATGGTGGGCATGTCAGTGGACGATCTCGCAGTTCGGCAGTGCCTGCTGGAGTGTCATAATGCCGTCCTCGGTGACTTTCGTACCCAAAAGGTCCAACTCTTGTAGTTGAGCGAGACAACCGAGACCTTCGAGCCCAGTATCCGTAAGTTGCGTGCCAGCGAGGTCCAGCCGCCGAAGTTCTGTTAAGACCTTGAGGTACTCGATACTCGCATCGCTCACGGAATCAAGTTCCAGACCCAGTGTTGTGAGCAGGGGCAACCTGCTCAGATGCTTCAGCCCTATGTCGGTGATTCTGCGGCCATCGAGAAATAGCGATCTAAGGTGCGGCAAGCCCTTGAGCTGCTCCAGCCCATCGTCATTGACCTGAGTGGCCATGAGAGCAAGTTCTTCAAGACAGCGTAATCGTCGGAGGCGACCGAGTGTGGCGTTTGTCACGTTCGTGCCGCTGAGATCGATTTCCTTGAGCTGATCTAGCTCCGTAATGCGTTCAAATCCAGCGTCGGCAATCTCTCTTCGCCTTAGACCTAGTCTTTGGAACTGAGGCAAGCCGACAAGTTGCTCCAGGACGGCGTCGCTTACGGGCAAGGGATCGAACCGCTGCCCCGTCCCACACGTCACGAAATCCTTACCAAGATCGACCACGACCACGGCGTCAAGGAAATCTTTGCCGAGCAATCTTCGCAACGGTGCCGGACCTGGCGGTCCTGGGTTTGGCAGCAGGCGACTATCCGTATCGACCTCCCAATGGTAATGCACGGTCCCACCTGCATTCTCGATCGCAAAGATGACCTCCCTCTGTTGCCTTGCCTCCTTCATCTCCACCGCCATCCAGCTACACGGCAAGGCCACAACGACCGTCAGCACCAACAGCGACCTGATGCTGAACTGGAATCGCCGTCGAAAGACCATGGCCACGCCAAACCACCCTATCATCAAGAGCATCGCCACGCCGACGCTTGCCACACCAGTCAGCACTGCATAGCCCTTGTGCCACCCCAGCCAACCGAACTTATCCGACAGCCACAGCAGACCCTCGACCGCGAGAAGCCCGATCACGAAGCGGCCGGGCGTGAGGTGGAACCAGCGGGTTTGGGTCGGGGCGTCCATAATGGGCCATTATAACTGATTCGCGGCTCGCTCATCTTGCGATGTTTCCAATGTCGGCTGTTCCGTGTACTGCGGCGGGCGTTGCTTTCGGCTGTTGCTGGGCAGTGTGGCAAGTGTCAAACCGCCCGTAAGACCGATGATCGCAAAGAAGAGGGCCTCGAACACACCGCCGGCGTGATCGAACCGATTTGGCCGAAGCCTGACAACATTTACGAGCCAGTCACCATAGGCAACAGCGATCGTGGCAGTGCCAAAGATAAGAGAACACCAGAGGGCCTGCTTGTCCTTTCGATACGCGATCGTGAGAATCGTTGCAATCGCGGCGGCCAGTACCGGATTGAAGAAGCAAGGCGTCCACACCGCTATGCCCAGCACGAACGCACAGGCCGCAGTCAACCAAAGTAGAAAGGCGATGCTGAACTGGAACGGTGGCTTTCGTTGGTCGTCGGCGATTGCAGGTTGATCGGCGTTGCTCATCTCGGCGAATCCATGTCTTCTCGACCTCTGAAAATAAGTGCAAAACCCTGGTCTGACCGCTGGCCGTTCTACGTGCCCGTCGTAGGGATTCCCGCGTCTTCTCGGTGTTTGCCGGGCCTTCAGCACTATTTGATCTCAAGGTAGGGCTTACCCTGCTTGTAGAGCGACAACCTCTCGCTGAAGTTCTTTTGATCCGCTGCGGGCATGGTGGCAGTTGCAAGCATCGCCTTTTCCTGCCAATTCACGGCTTCCTTGAAGTCCCCACTCGCGGCATACGCCGCAGCAAGGGTGTCGAAGCAAATCGGTTTCTGCCACTTCGTAAGCTCGCAAACCTTCTTCGCATGCTGCAATGCCTTGGACGCGTCTCGAATTGTCTCCGAGGGACATGTTGCATAAAGCCAAGCGAGCGAGTCGTGGAAAAAGACGTCATTGGGTTCTTGCCGGATCGCTTCTTCGTAGTCGGCGATCGCTTTCTTGTGCTCACCCCTTTTCGCGTAAACCAAGCCGCGGCGATAATAGGCTACCGCGTTCTTCGGTTTGAGTCGGATCGCCTTGCTGTACTCGGCAATCGCCTGGTCAGGTTCGCCCTTTGCCACCAGAATCTCCGCCCAACTGAAAGCGGCCTCAGGGGAGGCTGGGCTAAGATGGATGGCCTCGTTGAAGTCGTTGATGGCCCGGCTGGTATCGCCTTTCCTGGCATAGAATAGTCCCCGGCTGAGGAACGCTTCGACAAAGTCAGGAAAAGTCTTAATGGCCTTGTCATAGTCGGCGAGAGCCTTTTCATTTTCTCGCAACTCCTCGTAGGAGTTGCCGCGGTTGTAGTATGCCGCAGCAAACCGCGGGCTAATCCGAAGGGTGCTGGTGAAATCCTCGATCGCCTCCTGGTACTCGCCCTTGTTCATATAGGCACAGCCCCGAACATTGTAGGCCCGACTATATTTCGGGTTAAGATGAATGGTTTCGGTTAAGTCTCGAATGGCGTCATCGTACGCACCCTTATCGTTATAGGTGAATCCGCGGTTGAAGTGGGCCTCGACCCATTCCGGCTTGCAGCGAATTGCTTGCGTATAGTCAGCGAGGGCCTTGTCGTAATCCTTCTTGTACCAGTAGGCCAGGCCACGGTTGTATGGGGCATCGGCAAGCTTGGGATCCAGTCGCATAGCTTCAGTGCAGTCGGTGATCGATGCATCGAACTCACCCCGAAATCCGTGGGCGGAGCCCCGCCAGCTATACGCCCGAGCGAGCTTGGGGTCGATGCGAATGGCCTCGCTGTACTCGGCAATGGCGTTATCGAAGTCGTGTTTTCCGGTGTAGGCCTGCCCCCGACCGCAGTATGCCTCCGCATTCTTCGGGTCGAGCGTAATGGCCTCGCTATAGGCAGCCACCGCCCCGTCGTAATCTTTCTTCTCGAAGCACGCCTTGCCCTTCTGCATGGCATCCGCTGTTAAATTCGATTCAGGCTTGCTCGGACCGATCGACGGCTGCTGCGGCTTGTAACCGAACTTCTGGGCCTGGGCGAAATCGGCTTCGGCTTTGGCCTTGTCGCCCTTCTGTTCCAGAGCCGTTCCACGGAAATGGTAGGCTTTTGCGTATTCCGGGTTGAGCCGAATGGCCTCGTTGAAGTCGGCAATAGCCTTATCAAGATCACCCTTGCTCCGAAAGACCTTGCCACGCATGTAATGCGTCTTGGCTCTCTTGGGGTTGATGCGTATGGCCTCGGAGTAGTCCGCGATCGCCTTATCGCAATCACTTTGTCGGTAATAGGTTGCAGCACGGCCGCCGAATGCTAAGTCATTCTTCGGATCAAGCCGAATAGCACTGCTAAAGTCGGCAATGGCCTTTTCATACTCACGTTTGCATGCATAGGCTGCTCCGCGGTTGCTGTGGTCGGTCGATTTGGGATCTAGGCGAATTGCCTCCGTAAAGTCAGCAATGGCCACGTCGTAGTCGTGCTTATTAAAGCGTGCCACGCCACGAAAGCTATAGAGAGAAGCGTCCTTCGGATCCAACCTTATGGCTTCCGTGAACGCGGCGATAGCTTCGTCGTAATCGCCCTTTTCGAAGCACGCCTTGCCCTTCTGCATGGCATCCTTGGCCAGGTCTGCACTGGCCGCCACGCCCGGAAGCAGGGTTCCAAGCAACGCCACTATCCAGTACGTGAATCGGTTCATGCCTGCCTCCTTTGAACTTTCATCTTGTGAACAAAATCGTCGCCACACCGTTATAGCGGCTCCCTCTTCTTCTCCGTGTTGATCTCTGGCCCAACCTTCCTCCGTTTGTACGTCACGCTGTACGTCACTGCCTGTTTCTTCCCCGGCTTTAGGTCCAGAAAATACTTGACGTGCTGTTGGTCGACCCTTTCGACGTGCCCAGCGGTATGCAGATCGACGTAGGCCCCCGGCTCGTTGCTCGTCCAGCCCTTCGGCGGTTCTGCTTCCGAGCCCCAAAGTACCACGTTGGAGTCGAACTGCCTTTTGACCTCGATCTTGGCGGGCTTGCCGGAAACCAGCTCCTCCTCATAGAAGAAGGTCTCGTCATAATCGACCAGGTCGTAATACAAGACGAACTTGTCGTCCAGCCGCCGTTTGTACTGCCGGGCGACGACGTTGCCGATCTTCTGGTCCTTGACCCTGCGTTGCAGGGTAATGTCCTTGTCGGGCCCGACGTTCACTTCCACGCGGTCGCCGATGGGTACGTACTTGGTCTCCGTGCCGCCAACGTAGGCGAGGTCGTGGTTCTTGTACTCCGAAAAGAGCCTGACCGTGCCGTTGGGCAGCGGCGAGAGCCCGAGGTTTTCCATTGCCGGGAGCTTCTTCTCTTTGCCTTGGTCGTCCAATAGCTTGACGTTTTTGAAGCGGTAGAACTTGGTGAATGCCTGGTCGCCTGTGCGGTCGCTGAGCTTGTAGATGCACTCCAGCGGCACGTCGATGGCCTTCAGGGCGACCAGCCGCTTAGGCTCCTTGTCCTTGATGTCCTCACGGCCTTCGATGGTGAAGAGGAAGTATTCGGAGAGGCCCTGCTTGATGACCTGCTTTGGGGCGTCTGGCAAATGGGAGACGGCTATGTCCCCAAGGTCAATCGCTTCCTTCAAGGCGAGCTCCTTTTCCGCCTTCTGGGCCATAGGAGCGGGAAGCGAGCCAGGCGGCTCGGGTTTCGGCGGCTGGCCTGGTGCCGGCCTTCTCGCCAGATCGGCAATCTTCTCCACCAGGTTGATGTTGCCGACCACCAGCCGGGTTTCCGCATTGTCGTACTGCTCGCCCGACCCGTTCGTCACCCGCACGTAGCCGGTCAGGTTGATCTTCGTTTCGTCCTCGTTGGCGATGCCCACATAATCAGCGGCCCAGGTGATGCCAGACGTAAAATATCTGATCTCGACGGGGATCTTGCCCGCGATCTGGCTTTTGATGTTCCATTGCAGGGCGTCGTTGCGGCCGGCCGGGAAGGTCGTATCCACCAGGTCGACCTTGTCCTGCTTGTCGAAGATACGGAACTCGATGCTGGTCGGATCGATCAGCGTATTGGCCCAAGAGAACTGGATGCGGTTTATGCCTTCTTTCACGGTCAGCAGGCGGTGCTCGCGGACCATGGTGATGTCTTCGGAGTTGTAGATCGTAAGCTGCGTGGATTCGCGGGTGGGCA
>Ga0181520_10010815_pt1 | contig 12144 bp, 10 predicted proteins | sample PEATcosm2014_Bin_29_FD_132451 | JGI IMG/M metagenome (GOLD analysis project Ga0181520, IMG submission 132451) | Peatland microbial communities from MTU Mesocosm Facility, Houghton, MI, USA - PEATcosm2014_Bin02_30_metaG | ecosystem: Environmental > Terrestrial > Soil > Wetlands > Peat | place...
CGCAAGCGATCGATAACGGCCGCCGCCGAAATCTTCCGCACACTAAGCGGCTTCAGCGCGATATTGATACTGCCGGTGTTCCCGGTGCCCGTATGGACGATGACATTGGCGACAGCCGGGTCAGCCTGGATGACTTTCTCGATTTGCAGAATCGAGTTGTCCATCACCGGAAACGATGCGTCCTGCGGACCTCGCGCATTGCCTGTCAGGACTCCTGTATCCTGCTGCGGAAAGAACCCCTTGGGTATGATATCGATGAGATAGAAGTTCAATGCAATGGTGAGGAGCAAAAGGGTCAACATCGGTCCCGGGTGCTTCAGCACCCACGTCAGAGAACGGCTGTAAGTGGAGAGCATCCACGTAAATCCACGTTCGGTTATTCGATACGCGCTGCCATGCTTGATTGTCCTCTCATCTTTTAGCAGATAGGCGCACATCATGGGAGTGGTCGTCAGCGAGATCAGCATCGACACAATAATGGCGGTTGACAACGTGATTGCAAACTCGCGGAACAAGCGTCCGACGATGCCGCTCATGAGAAGAATCGGAATGAAAACTGCAACCAGCGACATACTGATCGACAGGATGGTAAACCCAATCTCTCTGGAACCTTCAAGCGCGGCCTTCATGGGCGGCATGCCTGATTCACGCAGGCGAGAAATATTCTCCATCACCACAATGGCATCATCAACAACGAAGCCTGTCGAGATCGTCAGCGCCATCAAGGAGAGATTGTCGATGCTGAACCCAAGCAGGTACATGACGGCAAATGTGCCGATGAGCGAAGCAGGAACGGCGACGGTGGGAATGAGGGTGGCTCGCCAGTTGCGCAGGAACATGAAGACGACAAGAATCACCAGGATGACGGAGAGGATGAGAGTACGCTCCACATCGCTGACTGAAGCGCGGATTGTTGTGGTGCGGTCAAGAACAACGGTGGTCTTGATGCCTTGCGGGATAGAGGCTTCAATAGATGGCAATTCCGCTCGAACACGATCTACAGTGTCGATAATGTTTGCGCCCGGTTGGCGAAAGATCAAGATGGTGATCGAGGGCGTGCCGTTCAGGTATCCTGCCGTGCGAATGTTCTGCGCCCCATCCGAAACATCGGCTACATCGCTGAGCCTAATTGCCTGCCCTTTGTTGTAGCCGACTATCAACGGGCTAAATTGGTAAGCATGGGAGATCTGGTCGTTCGTGACAATGTCCGCAGTCGTATCTCCAACTGAAATCTGACCGGCAGGCTCATGAGCATTCTGTTGACTCAATACGGACTGAATGTTTTGCATCGTGAGTCCGTGGCTATTGAGCAGTGTGGGATTTACTTCCACGCGCACTGAAGGACCGGCGCCTCCGCCTACCGTAACCTGTCCAACGCCATCAATCTGCGAGAGCTTCTGAGCAATGACGGACGACGCCTCGTCATAGAGCGTCGGCTTGTCGTACTTATCAGAAGTAAGTCCTAAAATAATAATGGGTGCGTCCGCGGGATTCACCTTGCGATAAGTTGGATTGGCGGGCAGATTCGCCGGCAGGTACGTTCGTGCGGCGTTGATTGCCGCTTCTACGTCTCGCGCTGCCCCGTCTATGTCGCGGCTCAGATCGAACTGCAGCGTAATTGAGGTGCTGCCAAGCGAACTTGACGAGGTCATCTCAGTTATGCCGGCTATGTGGCTGAACTGACGTTCCAGCGGAGTTGCAATAGAAGATGCCACAATGTCGGGACTTCCACCCGGCAAACCCGCTGAAACCGAGATGGTCGGGAAGTCGACTTGCGGCAATGGAGAAACCGGAAGAACATTGAAGGCAATGGCTCCCACAAGCACAATGCCTGCAGTAAGCAGCGTTGTGGCTACGGGCCGGCGGATGAAGGGGGCAGAGATATTCATGTTCCCTCCGCCGGGAGTGGTTCATCGCCTGGTTCGATAGTCTTCGGTGCGCGGCTGAAGCGCTGGCCGATGCGATCAAAGAAAATATAAATAACAGGAGTTGTATATAGCGTGAGCACCTGGCTCAGCAACAATCCACCAACCATGGCAATGCCCAGCGGGCGGCGCAGTTCCGAACCCATGCCCTGACCCAGCGCCAACGGGATGCCCGCAAGCAATGCCGCCATAGTCGTCATCATAATCGGGCGGAAGCGCAACAGGCAAGCATCATAGATCGCGTCCGTTGCGTTCTTCCCGTGCTCTCGCTCTCCCTCCAGAGCAAAGTCAACCATCATGATTCCGTTTTTCTTGACAATGCCGATCAGCAGAATGATGCCGATAATCGCGACGACGCTGAGGTCTTGCTTGAAAAGAATGAGGGCCAGCAATGCGCCCACACCGGCTGAGGGGAGCGTGGAAAGAATGGTAATGGGATGGATGAAGCTCTCGTAAAGAATCCCCAGCACGATGTAGACAGCGGCGAGCGCGGCGAGAATAAGAAAGCCTTCATTGGCGAGCGAACCTTCAAATGAAGCTGCGGTCCCTTGAAAGCCATACTGGATGCTGGCGGGCATATTCAGTTCTTTTTGAGCCTTCTCAATGGCCGTGATAGCGCCTCCGAGCGCTGCGTCTGGGGCAAGATTGAAGGACACGGTCACTGCCGGAAACTGTCCCTGGTGATTGATCGAGAGCGGCTCCGCCACTTGCTCAATATGAGTAAATGCGCTGAGCGGCACAGCATTAAAGGCTGCGGTGGTAGTGGCTGTATTGGAGCTTGAAGCAGTGCCGGTCGCGCCTACGCCTGACTTGATGGCATTCGAGGGCGCGTTAAGTGTTGCCGCGGAAGGAGTAAATGCCACGGTGGTTGTCGTCGCATTCGAGCCGGCGGAAGAAGACCCTGTGGATGCAAACGACGAAGATGCCCCCGGGCCGGAACCCCCTGCTGAAGTGTTCGTCTGAATGTACAGATCCGGGAGCTTGCCGGGGCTTTTCTGTATATCTGGAGTAGTTTCGAGAATCACGTGATACTGATTCAGCTGCGTGTACATTGTGCTGATTTGCCGCTGACCAAATGCGTCGTAGAGCGTGTTATCGATGGTTGAGGGGGCAATGCCAAGCCGCGATGCAGTCACGCGATCGATAACCAGGGATGCCGCCAAGCCTCCGGTTTGCTGATCGGTTGCGACATCGGCAAGCTGAGGCAACTGCTTCATCTTGTCGACCAGCCGGTTAGTCCACAAGTTCAATTCATTGGCGTCCGGATCTTCCAGCGTGTACTGGTATTGGGTGCGGCTGACGCGGTCGTCCACCGTAATGTTCTGCACCGGCGCCATGAAAAGCTCAACGCCATCTACCTGCTTGAGACTCTTTTGCAGCCGGCGAATCACGTCGGAGGCGCTTATGTGGCGCACGTTCAGCGGCTTCAGGTTGATAGACATTCGTCCGCTGTTCAGTGTTGTGTTAGTCCCGTCCGCGCCTATAAAGGAGGACAGGCTCTCGACCGCTGGATCCTGAAGAACAACGCGAGCCAGTTGCTGTTGCTTCTGCTCCATGGCCGCGAACGAAATTGTCGCCGGCGCCTGCGAGATTCCCTGAATCACACCCGTATCCTGAGTCGGGAAAAAGCCCTTGGGAATGATGATGTAGAGAACAATGGTAAGAACCAGAGTTGCAACAGCTATCAGCAATGTGATGGTCTGGTACCTGAAGACAAATTTGAGAGTACGACCATAAGAGGCGATGACGCGCTCGAAGACCCGTTCCGAGGCTTTAAAGAAGCGACCTTGCTCCTCTTTCTCAGTGTGACGCAAGATTCGCGAGCACATCATGGGTGTCAGAGTAAGAGAGACGACTGCGGACAGAATGATGGTGACTGCAAGCGTAACTGCGAATTCGCGAAAGAGACGGCCAATAACTCCGCCCATAAATAGCAGCGGAATCAGCACTGCGATCAGTGATACGGTCAGAGAAATAATGGTGAAACCGATCTGCTCCGCGCCTTTCATGGCCGCCTGCATAGGCGAATCCCCGGCCTCAAGATAACGAGAGATATTCTCGATCATGACAATTGCATCATCGACAACAAATCCCGTGGAGATGGTAAGCGCCATCAGCGAAAGATTGTCCAGACTGTAACCAAACGCATACATTGCACCGAAGGTGCCCACCAAAGAGAGCGGCACGGCAATGCTGGGGATGATGGTGGCATACACGTTGCGCAGAAAAACAAAGATAACCATCACCACCAGCGCAACGGTCAGCATCAATTCAAACTCAACGTCGGCAACGGAGGCATTGATAGCAGTAGTGAGATCGGTGAGTGGCGTAACCTGAATCGAAGCCGGAAGATTCACTTCAAGCTGGGGCAGGATAGCCTTGATGGCTTTCACCACGCTGATGGTATTGGCGCCCGGTTGCCTCTGGATGTTGACGATGACTGCCGGAGTCTCGTTCATCCATGCTGCCTGTTTGTTATTTTCGATACCGTCCACCACCATGGCGACATCCTTCAACATCACAGGGGCGCCATTGCGGTAGGCAACCACAACTTTTCGATAGTCGTCGCTGGTCACCAACTGGTCGTTGGCATTGATCTGGTAATCCTGGTGAGGCCCGTCGAAGTTGCCCTTCGCGGCATTGACGCTGGTTTGCGTGAGCGCAGTGCGCAGATCCTCGAGATTCAGTCCGTAAGAAGACAGCGCCATTGGATTGGCCTGAATGCGAACGGCCGGCTTTTGTCCGCCGCTGATGCTCACCAGACCTACACCGCTTAATTGCGAGAGCTTGGGCGCAAGGCGCGTATCCACCAAATCCTCTACCTGAGAAAGCGGAATGGAGTTGGATGTGATGGCCAGCGTAAGAACGGGAGCATCCGCGGGATTTGTCTTGCTATAAACCGGCGGCGACGGAAGGCTCGAAGGAAGAAAACTCTGCGCGGCGTTAATCGACGACTGAACTTCTTCTTCGGCGATGTCGATGTTCAGCGACAGGGCAAATTGCAAAACGATGACAGACGATCCGCCGGAACTGATCGAGGTCATCTGGCTCAGCCCCTGCAACTGGCCAAACTGGCGCTCAAGAGGCGCAGTCACAGTGGTGGCCATTACGTCAGGGCTGGCGCCAGGATAAAAAGTGAGCACCTGAATGGTGGGATAGTCCACCTCGGGCAAGGCGGATACAGGGAGCTGCGTATATGCGACAATACCCACCAGCAGAATTGCGGCCATCAGCAGCGCGGTCGCAACGGGACGCTGGATGAAAGGCCTGGATGGATTCACGGGGTATTGCCCTCAGAGGAATTGGCTGCAGGCGCCTGCTTCGCCTCGACGAGCTTGCTCCCGCTCTGCAACTTATCAAAACTGCTGGTCGCCACTATCTCGCCGGGGTTGATTCCCTCCACCTGGGTCATGCCGCCATCAGCAATCCCTGTCTTTACATTGCGCACGCTCACCACCCCGTTCGCAGCTACATAGAGGAACGCCACCGGTCCATTGTGCTGAACTGCGGCAGTGGGAACCAGTGTTACTCCCTTTAGCGTATTTACCAGTAATCTTGTGTTGACAAACTGGTTCGGGAAAAGTGCGCCATTCTTGTTATCGAAGAGAGCGCGCGCTGTAACCGTTCCTGTGGTGGTGTTGATCTGGTTATCAATGGCGAACATCTTCCCCGATGCTATCTTCGTGGTCTGGGAGCGGTCCCACGCATCCACCGGCAGGGTATGCATCTGTCGCATTCGCGCCTGCACCTGTCCCAGGCTGTCTTCTGCAAGGGTGAACACCACGGTGATAGGCTGCTCCTGTGTGATGACCACCAGCACAGTGGCTCCGGTTGCCTGCACCACGTTTCCTGGATCCACCAGTCGAAGACCCGCCTGGCCGGAGATCGGCGCGGTAATGTGACAGTAGTTCAGTTGGGCCTGGTCAAAATCAACCGTGCCCTGATCGTTCTTCACCGTGCCTTTGTCTTGTAGTACGATCTTCTCTTGGTCATCTAGCAGTTGTTTGCTGATACCGTTTCCTGCCCACGCCGCCCGGTATCGATCGAGATCCATCTGCGCCTGCGCCAGAACGTTAGTGTCGCGTTCCAAAGCGCCTTCGGCCTGTAGCAACTGTGCCTGGTAAGGTCGCGGATCGATGTCGATCAGCGCATCCCCTTTCCGGACAAATTGCCCTTCGGTGTAATGCACCGCGGTCAACACACCGCTTGCCTGTGCCGTGATGGAGGCGGTATTGACCGGTGTGACCGTGCCAATCGCATCAAGGTAGATGCCGATGTTACCTTTCGTGGCTGTGGCGACCGTGGCAGTGACAGATGGCTTCGCGGCAGCCAGCTTGCGCTTGGCAGCCGCGGCTTTGGCGTCGCTATTGTGGACAAAAAAGATAACGATCGCGACCAAAAGCAGTAGCAGAAGCAGGCTTGTCCAGAGTATCCACCTGCTTTGATACCGGGGGGGCGGCGCAGAAAATTGACGCTCTGTGCCAAGGTGCTGGACATCCGACTCGTCTTCGTACTCAGTCATTCATGACTCCACGTTCAAACGTTTTGGACAGCGCCACCTGGAGAATTGTCGAATTCGGGTCTATTGTATGGTCTGTCTTGCCCTTTTGGAGGGCTACAGACCTGCGAGCGTGATTGTCTGCAATAGTATAGGCGAAAGTGTCCGCGTTGCAATTCCGTGAAATTCAAGCAAGCGGAGTTGCGTCCGTTTGACGGGATGTTGGCTATGTTTGCATTGAAGCCCGTTCTCTCCATGTTTTGCGGGCGAAGGTACTACTGGATTAGTTTGCACAGGGCGAACGCAGGATAGGTCGTCGATTGTTGCGACTGAATTGAACCCACAGCATTCAAATGCAAGGTTAAGTCCGAATGAGCGCCTTAGTTCGACAATCGGCCCTGTATGTTGCGCCGCGTGTGAATCACTCGATCGCGCCGCACTGGCTTACGCACCTGGGAGCGCTGGGCCTGTTCTCTGTTGCGGTGGTAGATTCGTCGGTCATCCCTCTTCTGCTGACCGCTGTCCAGTAAAGCGCCCTCACAGGAATGATGCAAACGAAATCCGGTGCGGCCCCGGTGATTACGCCGGGACTGATAGCTTTCAATAGCGATGGTATCCAGCGAGATAGGCTCGATGGGGGGACGTAACAGCTTCCTGAGAAGGTCTTATTTGTTTTTGTTGCACCCGGCATCCGCCGTTGGATTCTTCATACCGAGTTTCACGTGCTCATCGACGTGTACATCGCTGCACGCGGTTGCGTTATGGGCCGACTCTTTTGCCTTGCCCCACGCGCCTTCGACCTTGCCCTTGACCTGCTGAACCATGCCTTTAACCTGCAGTTTCGGATTGTCGGTCAACTCGCCTGCCATGCGTTTTGCACTTCCGGCCACTTCGTCAATCATGCCCGTCACTTGATCCTTATTCACAAGTGCACCTCAATGGATTTGTTGCTTGTTTGCCGATTTGCTTGAGGCACTGGAATAGTATTCGAGTGCCTCAAGCGAAGGGGAAGCCGCAGTTGGCGCCGCTGTCTTTCTGCACCAACCTGATTGAGATTAGCGGATCACTTTTTCTTTAGTCTGAGCTATTGAGACCACGTCCGGTATGGAAAATGACGTTCCCGTAAACGTGCAAGGCTTTGAAGAATTGGAACATCATAACCGGTATTTCCAAGTCACTGCGGCACGGCCTGCTCCGCTCTGGATGAAATCAGCATCTTCTTGAGTTGGGGCATTCCACTGTCAGAGTATGGGTACAGCGTGGCTTTATGAGCTGACAGGCGCCCTGGACTGGCGGTGACCCGAAGCACCTCGGACTCATCGGCCGCAGGCAAGGCCGCGCCCTGCCGAATAATGTACGGAAGAACTCTGACTCTGGCTAGAAAAAACCACGGATATTGCGTCAACTCTATATGTTCCACTTCCGCTGCATTGAAGTGCGTGCTAATGTGGCGAAGCGCCAACTTGAGCCCGCTCGCGATCGCTTCCTGCGATGTATCTCCCACGCCGTTCCGCATCGGGCCATCGGCGATCCTGACAAAACTCCAGCCGTGCAGGGTGAGCTGTTTTCCCAATCGGAGCGCATTTGCCGACCGCACAAAGTTCCAGTCCTCGCGAAAATCCTCTGTCGCTACTCTGAGGCCATCGGGGAGTTGAATTCGGTTGCGCAGAAGTATATGTGATTGGGCGATAGCGCGCATCGTTCACAATCTCTTTCTTGATTCTTTCAGTAGCTGAAGTTTGGAGAACTTCCCGTAAAGGCTGATGGCTCGGCGGTCTTCCGCTGAAATGGCGTTAAGGGCATCCGATCTGCTGACTGAACGATTGCGTAGTGAATCGAAAAGTGGCAATAGATGCAATCTATCTTGCGCTTCACGTTGCCGGCGCCGAGAGTCTCTGAGAAAGTCCGCAGACATTCCGGGCAGGTGATGGTAACAGACGCATCTGGTGAGAAATCGTGAGTGTTGCGATGAATCCAGATAGGCGCGTCGGGGCTGGTGGGCGGGTGTGTATTCCGCTCCAATTGGGGCAGTGTCTCCATGATCCGCAGCAGAGCTGCAATGCTGCTGCCCTTTTGGAAATATGCATCAGCGGCGACGCCGGAAGGCACTTCGTCACCGGAGAAAGAGCCACTCATCGCAATTGTCCGGATTGCGGGAAAGCGGCGCCGGATCACAGAGAGCAACTCGAAGCCGGACATACCGGGCATATTGAGATCAGAGAGAAGCAGCTCGGGAACTTCATTCCGCAACTCGCGCAATGCGGAGAATCCGTCTTCGGCGGATCGTACGCTGAACCCTATCTCACTGAGCGCTTGGGACAGCAACTCTCGAATGGAGGGCTCATCGTCAACAATAAGCAGTTTTGCTGGTGTGTTCGACATCTTTGACCTCTCCTAAGAGCTTCACAAAGAGCAGTGGAGCGAGTATGCCATTCATCAACCGGTACCTCTGTTCAATTTTGCACAGGACATGAATCGAAGGTTTCTGCCGGCTAGACGGTCTCCTGGCTACGACGTTATAGCTGGCTTAATCGGTCTGAGCGGGGAGAAAAATCTGTTCAATTTTGCACACAAACCAACGATTATTTTTGAGACCGCACCGATTCGGCATCACGCCCCAATCATGCCGTGAGCATTCTTGCACAGACCGCTTCCCGCCATATCTCTAGTGTGGGAAATACCTAATGCGCCTCAGACGCGTAAAGCGAGTGACGCGGCGCATGGGTAGAAAAAGGAGATATATGAAAAAATTTGTGACGTTGGTGACATTGCTTAGTCTCGGCGCGGCTACCGCCGCTTTCGCCGAGACTCGCGAGGAAGTACAGAACAGGTTGGATAATGCCGCGTTGGTACTGCACCAGATCATGGGCGCGCCGGATAGAGGCATTCCGGAAGAAGTGCTGGATCACGCACAGTGCGTGGCCGTAGTGCCGCACATGATCAAGGCAGGATTAGTGTTTGGCGGAGAAAACGGCAAAGGCATCGCCACATGCCGCACCGCAAACGGTTGGAGCGCACCGGCGTTCTTTGCTATCACTGGCGGCAGCTGGGGATTGCAGATCGGAGTCGAAGGCGTGGATCTGGTTATGATCTTCCAGGGTGACAGAGGAATGCAACGCCTGGAAAACGCCAAGTTTCAGATTGGAGCGGACGCTTCCGCTGCAGCTGGACCGGTGGGACGCCATGCCACTGCCGATACTGACTGGAAGCTGAATACCGAGATCCTCACGTACTCGCGAGCCAAGGGCGCCTTTGCGGGGCTCACGCTGACCGGGGCCGATATTCGCCGCGACGACAGTTCCATGGATGCCTGCTACGGACGCGACGTCTCCACACGCCAAGTTCTGCACGGCGAGGTTGCCGTACCAGCCCTTGCAAACAGGTTCATCGACGCAGTCAGAGGGGCAAAGCAGCAGGCCCATGCTGAGAACTAATAGTCGGTAAACGACTGTGAATTCATTGCGGGCGCCTCAAGCGGCTCTCCGGCCGAGGGCGCCGGCAACACAGGAAAGGACTGGTTATGCTCTGGGGAATCTTTGTCATAATTTTGGTTTTGTGGCTTCTGGGTTTCAGCTTCCACATTGCCGGCGGTCTGATTCACATTCTGCTCGTAGTCGCGTTAATCATCCTGGTCATCAACCTGATATCCGGGCGACGCGGCCTCTGAAGCAGAGCTCGAAAAGTGTTGGGCAACCTCTCCGGCCTGACCCGGAATCTCTCGCGGCTCAGGCTAGAGAGCACGCGATCTTCGAACGAAAGCCTTCGCCGCTCGCAATGCGTTTAGGGCAGGAAGTGGCATGGCCGCCATCATTCTCTTAAATCATTGAACGCGGCGTCTTTCCGCGCAGTGGTCTGTTTTGTACAGCTTTCCAGCGCGCCGGTGGGACAATTCGTACAGGAAGTAGTGCGCCGTTGCGAGAGCAGCCGTGCCAGTGTTCGATGTGACGCTGCCAGTTGCGGCATCGAGTTGTAAAGCTTCATCTTGGCCAGCGCCCTTCTTTCTCTGGAGGTGGCCGGTGAATGTTCTGTTAATCTATCCGGAATTCCCCGATACATATTGGAACTTCAAACATGCGCTCAAGTTTCTAGGCAAACGGGCAGCGCAGCCTCCTCTGGGGTTGATGACAGTGGCCGCGCTCTTGCCGAAGGCCTGGAATAAGCGGCTGGTAGACACCAACGTCGAGCGGCTGCGAGACCGCGATCTGGCCTGGGCGGACGTGGTAATGTTAAGCGCAATGCATATCCAGCGAGACTCCCTGGCGGCTATCGTCGAGAGGTGCCGCGCGCGCGGATTGCGGACCGTCGTCGGCGGGCCCATCGCCAGCAGCCTTTCAGCAGACGAACTCAAGGCGGACCACGTGGTCATCGGCGAAGCAGAGAGCCTCATCGCAGATCTCGCGCGAGGCCTGGAGCAAGGAACAGCCAAGCCCGTCTATCAGGCCGCCGAAAGACCGGACATGAGCTCCAGTCCCCTGCCCGACTTCAGCCTTATCAAAATGAATCGCTACTCCACCATGGCCGTGCAATACTCGCGGGGTTGCCCCTTCAACTGCGAGTTCTGCGACATTATTGAAATCTACGGACGCCGCCCGCGCACCAAGTCCGTGGCGCAGGTGCTTGCCGAATTGGACCAGTTACGCGCGGCGGGCTGGCGCGAGGCGGTGTTTATCGTCGACGATAACTTCATTGGCAACAAATCACGCGCTAAGGAGTTATGCGTGGCGCTTGCCAAATGGCGCAACCAATACAAGATCAGCTTCGACTTTAATACCGAAGCTTCGCTCAACCTCGCCGACGATCCGGAGTTGATGCAACTGATGAAAGACGCGGGCTTCGTTTCGGTTTTCCTGGGCATCGAGACTCCCGATGAATCAGGCCTCGTCGCCTGCAACAAGCTGCAGAACACGCGACGAAGCCTGCTCGACAGTGTGGCAACGATACAGAGTTATGGGATGCAGGTGATGGGCGGCTTCATTCTGGGCTTTGACACTGATCGCGACGACATTTTCGACCGCATGGTCGAGTTTATCCAGAAGAGCGGCATACCCATCGCTATGGTCGGCCTGCTGCAAGCCATGCCCGGAACCCAGCTATTCCGGCGACTCCGGAACGAAGGCCGGATTCTCGATGTGGGCCGCGGGGACAATACGGATGACAAGCTGAACTTTCTTCCCAACATGGATGCCGCAAGGCTGGTTGAGGGCTATCGCTCGGTGCTGAAGAGAATCTACTCCTGCGAAGCTTACTATGAGCGCGTCAAGCTCTACCTGAGCCGCACCCACCCGCGGTCTGCTGTGAGACAAACGAGGCAGCAGTGGCTGACTGTGGGCAATGCGCGCGCCTTTGTCACCTCGATCGTTCGCCAGGGAGTCTTCGGTCGACAGCGCTGGAGTTATTGGAAGTTTCTGATGACCGTGGCCACGCGCTATCGCCATTGTGTTGGCACGGCCATGACTTTGGCGGTAATGGGCTATCACTTCCAGGTAATGACCAGAAGGCTGTCCGGTAACTCCAGCTCGCCGGTCGCGCAACGCGCGATGCAAAAGCGCTTGCCTTCCGAATAGCAACCGGGACCGTCCGAATCATCTCTTCGCAAACACAAAGCGGCGGAGCCATTAGGCCCCGCCGCTCCTTGCACTGTCCGCTGCCTTATTCAGCAGCTATTGGCTAGCGGTGTTCGCCGCCGCCGGCATGTCCACCACCACCGGCATGTCCACCACC
>Ga0181520_10010817_pt1 | contig 12141 bp, 7 predicted proteins | sample PEATcosm2014_Bin_29_FD_132451 | JGI IMG/M metagenome (GOLD analysis project Ga0181520, IMG submission 132451) | Peatland microbial communities from MTU Mesocosm Facility, Houghton, MI, USA - PEATcosm2014_Bin02_30_metaG | ecosystem: Environmental > Terrestrial > Soil > Wetlands > Peat | place...
GCCACGATGATGACTTGCATTTCGCGGGAGTGGGCGGCGACGGCTTGCACCACCGTTTCGCGCAGGCTGCGGTACCAGGGGCGCGGGGCGGAGCGGCCCATGAAGATTTGCGTGATGAGCTGCTGGCGAGCGAAATCGGCGATCGCGCGGGGGACCTCCGCCGCGTACACAGTATGAGTTTCGATGCGCAGGTTGCGGGCGAAACTCATGTGCCGTTCGACGCCCTCGCGGTCTTCGCCGGGTGCGGCTACGTGAATGGCCAGGCAATCGGCCTGCAAATAGTCCGCCACCCGCTTGCCGCGGCGAATCAGCACGGCTGAAAACGGATTACCGGTGAGGCAGATCAAAATGCGTTCTTTGCGTCGCGGCTCCGGGTCCGCCTGCGGCCTCAGGTCGCGGCTGGCGGGAGCGAGGATGTCCGCGACGGCGGGCTGCGGGCCGGCGGACAGCTTTTCCTCGACTTCGTGCGCGGTGTGCCGCATGGCCATTTCGCGTAGCGCCGAAAGGTTGGTTTCGGTGAAGAAATTGTCCATCGCCTTCTGCGCCTTGTCGGACGCGTAGACCACGCCGCGCTCCAGCCGGTTGCGCAGCGCCTGCGGCGTGAGGTCGACGAAGACGATCTCATCGGCGTCGTCGATCACCCAGTCCGGCACGGTTTCGCGCACGCGCACTCCGGTGACGTGCCAGACCTGGTCGTTGAGGCTCTCCAGGTGCTGCACGTTCATGGTGGCGATCACGTCGATGCTGGCGTCGAGCAAGGCGTGCACGTCCTGCCACCGTTTGAGCCGCTCGCTTCCCGGAACGTTGGTGTGGGCGAACTCGTCGACCACCGCTACCGCCGGCCGGCGCCGCAGGATGGCGTCGGTATCCATCTCCTCGAAGGTGGCATTGTTATAGGAAATCACGCGGCGCGGGACGAACTCGAGGCCCTCCGTCATGGCGATGGTCTCCTTGCGGCCGTGCGGCTCGAAATAGCCGACCACGATGTCCACGCCCTGCCGCTTCAGCGTCTGCGCCTCCTCCAGCATGCGGTACGTTTTGCCGACGCCGGCCGCGTACCCGAGATAGACCTTCAAATGCCCCTTGTGCCGCTCGCTCATCAGCCCTCGCGGTGCGGAAACAGCCGGACATCGAAATCTTCGGCGGCGTCGATCAGCCGGTCGACCGAGCTGCGCGGTTCCCACCATCGCCGCTCGCGGCCGGTGTGGCCGAGGAAAACCTGGGTGACACGCTGCTCGCGCGCGAAATCCAGAATGGCATCGACGAAATCGTCGTTGGTCAAACGGTGCACGTCGGCTCCCAACTGGCGCGCCAGATCCAGATTAGCGTCGAGGCGCTCGCGATCCGCGGCGTCCAGCCGGGATTGCTCCACGTAAGCGGCCATCAGCGCGCCGTGGAAGCGCAGCGCGTTGCGATGCCCGCTCTCCAGCATCGGCCTGGCGTTGGAGCGCGCCGTGAGGCACACCAGGATGCGCTCCTGGGCGCCCCAGCGCACGGCGATACCGTGACCGTCCAGGTAGCTCTGGAGCTGCCGCTCCACCACGTCGGCCGCCAGCAGCAACGCCATCTCGCGCAGTTCCGCCAGTTGGCGCGGGTCGGGCATGCTGACGTCGTGGGCGCGGCCGATCAGCGCCTCGGTGGGCGCATCCACCACTTCGATTTCGTCGGCTTCGAGCAGAAATTCCTCGGGCACGCTGTTGGCCGCGCGCTTGGCGGTGATGCGCTCCACCGCGTCCTGCTTCTCGCGAATGTGTTGCAGGTTGACGGCGGTGATGACGGCGATGCCGCGATCGAGCAACTCCTCCACGTCCTCCCAGCGATGCGGATTGCGGCTGCCGGGCGGATTGTCGAAAGCCAGGCCGTCAATCAGGCATGTGCTCGGATGGCGGCGGAAAATCGCAGCCAGGTTGATCACGTCCCACACCCGGCCGGCATGGTGCTCGCGCACCGGAGGGATGAGTTCGAGATTGGCCAGGATGGCCTCCAGGTCGGGCGTCAAATTGCCCTGCAGGGAGCCGATCACCACGTCCTGCCCGCGCTGCTTGCGGCGCCGACCCTCGTCGAACATGCGGAACGATTTGCCCACGCGTGGCGCGTAGCCGAGGAACACCTTCAAGCGCCCGCGCCGTTCGCGCCGCTCGCCCGCCTGCACGCGGCGCAGCAACTCTTCCGGGTCCGGCCTGCGATCGGTGCGATCCGCCATAAGAACAATTATGCCTGACGCGGGGACAGACCTCTCTGTCCCAAGGCGCCGCCTTTAGCGCCGCGTGGACAGGGCGGTCTGTCCCCGGTCCGCCGAGGGATTGGGGAAGAAGGCGAAAACTCGAACTGATATCCTGAACGGAGGTAGCGAAGATATGAGCATCAAGCGTCCTGAGGGCGGCTGGAATATATGAAGCCGCTGGGGATTTCGATCAACGGCCTTGCCCTGGAACTGCACGTGCCGGTCACCCGCGTCAGCGAGATCGTCAATGAACGCCGCGGAATTACAGCCGACACTGCATTGCGTCTCGCGCGGCACTTCGGCACGAGCGCCGATTTCTGGAGGAACATTCAGAAAGATTACGAATTGATCCTGACGCAACAGAAGTCGCTGAAGACGATCGAGAGGCAGGTCCAGCGGCGGGATGCAGCGTGAAGCGCCAAACGTCTCTGCGCTCGGACGTCCTACAATGAAGCAATGATTCGATGCGCCACGCTCCTATGGGCTGCGGTGATAGGGATCTCCGCCGGCAATTGCACCCAGACTGCGCCGCCGGGCAAGACTGAGGCACCCGTGGCTCGTATTGTGGGCACGGCTGCTCAGCCAGATGGAACTCCCGCGATTGGAGCGATTGAGGTTGAGCCGGTTAACCCCAATAATCCGTCGGCCGTGGCCGTTGTGTCCAACGTCGACGGTTCGTTTGAGACGGACCAACTACCGGCAGGTCGCTATCGTGTCGGCGTCGACCTTGGAATCGACCGCCAGCCCGACGAAGCGTACGGCAAGACGTACTATTCGGATTTTCCCGGCGCCCGTGACGCCGCGCAAGCGACGGAAATCGAAATTTCTCCAGACCTGCCCGAACCACGGATCGTCTTCACCGTCCCCAAGGTGCGGCCGCGCATCGAGGTCCGGGGCACGGTTCTGTTCGAAGATGGAACACCAGCCAAGAGCGTCAATGTTTTCTTCAGCCCGGTCGGAGGATATTCAACTGGTCAACTCTGGACGGATTCAAAGGGCGGTTTTCGCGAGACGAGGTATGGTTCGGTCGCCTACCGGATTCGGTCGAGTTCTCAAGACGAAAAATATGCGTCACGAGAACTGGTCGTACAGCCTGCCGATTTGGAGAAGCCCATCGTGCTCGTGCTTTGCAAGACCAAGGAACAACCTTCGGATCCGCAGAATCCGAGCCCTCCACGCGATTTCTAGCTGGCCCATAGCGTCCCCCGCCCCAGAATATTGCCCGGGTCCAGCCGCCGCTTCAGGGCGCGCATGGCTTCCAGTTGCTCTACCGTGTATTGAATCTCGAGCAGATGCGCTTTGCGCTTGCCGAGGCCATGCTCGGCGGAGACTGTTCCGCCCAGCTCGACCGCGTGGTGGGCGAACTCGAGCAGCAGGTCCGACGCGCGGCGCGGATCGGCGGGGTCGGAAAACAAATTGACGTGCACGTGCGCGTCGCCGATGTGGCCGAAGATCACATAACGGCCGGGGAACTCGGCATCCAGGCGCAGCCGATAGTGGGCCAACATCTCGCGATTGCGCGCGAAGGGAACCGCGTAATCGGAATTCATCTTGAGTGCGCCCGAGCGGCGGACGGTTTCGTTCACCAGTTCCGGCAGGGCGTGGCGGAAACGGCGGAAGCGTTCCCGGTCGGCGGCGGAAAGCGCAAACCAGCTCTCGTCGCCGAAGGCCCCGGATTGTTCGACCCGCTCGAGCCAGCCATCCACCGCCGGATCGTCTTCGCCAGAAAGCTCCTGTTCGATCAGCAAGGCGGCGCGCGCGGCGGTTGGAATTTCGGGATAGTGCGGGCGCAGCAGATCGAGCGAAGGCGCGTCCAGATATTCGAGCATGCGCAGGCCGGCCACCGGGCGCCACACTTCCACTGCGTCCAGGGCGCGGCCGTCGTCGGCGAAGAAAACCACGCCACCCATCAGCGCGCGGGGCGCCGGCAGCAGGCGCAGGCGGGCTTCGGTGACCACGCCGAGCGTGCCCTCCGAGCCGGCGAACAGGTCGATCCAATCCATGCCGGGGCGAAGCGGATAGCCAGCCGTGTTCTTGGTGACCGCGGGGATGGGAACGATGCCGGGATCGAAATCGATGGCGTCGCCGCGCCAGACGTCCATCACCCTGCCATCGGCCATCGCTACGCGCAGCCCCTCGATCCAGCGCCGCGTGGAGCCGTAAAGGAAGCTGCGCGAACCGCTGGCATTGGTGGCGATAGTGCCGCCGATACTGGCGGAAGTCTCTGTGGGGTCGGGCGGGTAGAACTGACCCGTGCGCTGCGCCGCCGCGTGCAGTTCGCTCAACGGAGCGCCGGCGCCGATAATCGCCAGACCCTGTAGAATCTTCACGCGGTTCAACTTTTCGATCGAGAGCACCCAGCCGCCGAAGGGCACGCGCGCGCCGGTGATGCCGGTACCGGCTCCGGCAATGGTGACCGGCGTCGAGCGGGCGGAAGCCTCGTGCAGGACGGCCGCGACGCCGGCTTCATCCGCCGGCGCGAAGACGCGTTCCGCGTGGCCGCGGTAGCCGGAGGCGTCTTCCAGATACCGCTCGGGAACCGTCCCGGCGCCGCCAGCCTCGATCAGATCTCGAGGATCACCGGCATGATCAGCGGCCGCCGCGAAGTCTCCTTCACGATGTACCGTTTCAGGTCGGCGCGGATCTTCTCCTTCATGACTCCCCAATCCGTCTTCTCCTCCTGGTTGGAACCTTCGAGGGTTTTAGCCACCACCGCACGCGCACGCGCCATGAACTCGCTTCCGTCCTCGGCCAGCGCGAAGCCGCGGCTGACGATCTCCGGCGAATTCTCCACGCGCCCGGTGTGACGGTTGATGGCGATGATGGGGAGCACGATGCCGTCCTCGGAAAGCAGCCGGCGGTCGCGGATCACCATCTCCGGCACGGCGTCGTCCACCGAGCCGGAATCGATGCACACGCGGCCCACCGGCACGCGGCCGGCGCGGCGCGCGCCATGATTGTCGACTTCGAGGATTTCGCCGGATTCCATGATGAAAGAATCTTCCAGGCCCGCATAGCGCAGGTGCTCGGCCAGCCGGGCGTGCTTGGCAAGCTGGCGGTATTCGCCGTGGATCGGCATGAAGAAGCGGGGCCGGACCAGGTTCAGCATCAGCTTCATCTCTTCCACGCTGCCGTGCCCGGAGACGTGCAGCGGCGGATTCATGTGGCCATACATCACGTCCGTGCCGCGCCGTTCCATGTGGTCGATCATGCGGAAAATGGCCTTTTCGTTGCCGGGAATGATGCGTGAGCTGAGCACCACGGTATCGCCGCGCTCCACCGAGATGTGCTTGTGATTATCGACCGCCACGCGCGAAAGCGCCGACATCGGCTCGCCCTGCGTGCCGGACATGAGGATCGCGACTTTCTCCGGCGCCAGGCCCATCACGTCCTGCGGGCGCAGCAGAATGCCGTCGGGAATATCCAGCAGGCCGAGCGAGTGCGCGATCTCCGTCACCGAAATCATGCTTCTGCCGGCGAACGCCACGCGCCGGCCGTATTCCTGCGCCAGGTCGAGCACCAACTGGATGCGGTGAATCGACGAGCTGAAGCACGCCACCACGATGCGCCGCTCGCTGCGATTGAAGATCTCCTCCATCCGTGGCCGGACCGCGCGCTCGCTCTCGGTGTAGCCGTTGCGGTCGCTGTTGGTCGAATCGGAAAGCAGCAGCAGCACGCCGCGCTTGCCGTAGTCGGCCAGCGTGTGCAGGTCGAACAGCTCGTTGTCGGTGGGGGTGGGATCCACTTTGAAGTCGCCGGTGTGGATGATGACGCCGAGCGGGGTGGTGATGGCCAGTGCGACCGCGCTGACAATCGAATGCGTGACGTGTATGAACTCCACCTTGAACGGGCCGATGTCCACGATCTGCTTGGGCGCGACTTTGATGAAGACGGGATCCCGCTCCAGTTCGTATTCTTCCAGCCGCCGGTCGACCAGCGCCAGCGTGAAGGCGGTGCCATAGACCGGAACGTCGATGTCGCTCAGGAAATAAGGGACGGCGCCGATGTGGTCTTCGTGGCCGTGGGTCAGGATGAGGCCGCGGATGTGAGCCGCGTTCTCCTTGAGGAAAGTCAAGTCGGGCATCACCAGGTCTACGCCCAGCAGCTCGGCTTCCGGAAACATCATGCCGCAATCGACGACGATGATGTCCTCCCCGTAGCGGATGGCGGTCATGTTCATGCCGAACTCGCCCAAACCGCCCACGGGAATTACGTGCAACTTGTGATCAGTCATTCGGTAGGGACCGGGCGCACCCGGAACTCTCATTCTAGCGTGGCGCGGCAAAAGAGGGCGCGGTTTCCGGCGCGGTGCGGGGTAGAGTCGAAGAGAGGTGCGGGCCGGGTGACCCGTTCCTCATCCCGCTCCGTTCACGCCAGCGCGCCCTGGACCGCGCCGAGCAACTGATCGGGGGAGACCGGCTTCAATAGCGTGGCGTGCGCGCCCAACAATTGCGCCGCTTTCAGGAATGTGCCGCCAAACGCTCCCGAAACCGCGACGATTTTCAGATCCGGCCGCTCCTTGCGCAGAATTCGGATAAGCTCAAGCCCTTCCTTCTCCGGCATCACCAAGTCCGTCAGCAGCAAATCGAATCGCCGCTCGTGAACTTTTTTTAGCGCCTCGGCGCCATTGCGTGCGACAACCACCTCATAGCCCGCGCCGGTCAGGACCTGCTCAAAAAGGCCGCGCACGCTTCCTTCGTCATCCACCACCAGAATGGTTGCCGCCAGTCGAGGCGGTCCCAGCACCTCGCGCACCTTCGCCGCCAGCACATCCGGCGCAAACGGTTTGGTGAGACAGGGAGCCCCGGATTCCAGCAACTCGCGTTGGACCATGACGTCCGCGGCATAGCCCGACATGTACAGCACCTTCATTTCCGGCCGTAAATGCTCCAGCCGCTCAGCGAGCCCCTTCCCCGTCATGTGCGGCATGACCACATCGGTAAGCAGCAGGTGAATCGGTCCGGAGTGGCGCTCCGCCATCAGCAAGGCATCGTCTCCCTGCGCCGCGTCCAGCACCACGTACCCGTGTTCCTTCAATACGGTCACCGCAAAACTGCGGACCGGATCCTGATCTTCGACCACCAGAACAGTTTCGGAACCCCGCGCCGAAACCGGCGGGCTGGCGGCTTGGGTTCCGGCCCCAGCCGCCCCAGCGAGCCGCGGCAGATGAATCTCGAATGCCGCTCCGCAGCCCGGCTCGCTGGTTACCGCGATCGACCCGCCGAGTTGCCGGACAATCCCATAAACCGTCGAGAGACCCAGGCCGGTACCCTCGCCTTCCGCCTTGGTGGTAAAAAACGGATCGAAGATTCGCTCCTGGATTTCCCTCGCGATCCCCACTCCGGTGTCGCTGACCCGCAACGACACATACGGCCCCGGCGCGATCTCGGGACGTCCCGCCGTGCAGGGTCCGTCGACTTCCACATTCGCCGTCCGGATCGTCAGCGCTCCGCCGTCGGGCATGGCATCCCGTGCGTTCACCGCCAGGTTCATCAACACCTGGTGCAGTTGCCCCCGATCCGCCATGACAGCCCACTCGGAGGGATCGGACTCCACCACCAGCTCGATGTCTTCCCCAATCAGGCGCCGCAGCATGGAATGGCACTCGGCGACCAGGCTGTGCAGATATATCGGACCGGGCTCGACGATCTGCTTGCGGCTGAAGGCCAGCAACTGGCGGGTGAGGTTGGTGGCGCGTTCGCCCGCCTGGCGAATCTCCTCGGCCCACTTCCGCAGTGGGTTGCCGCTCTTGTACTCAGACAGCAGCAGATCGCCGTAGCCGTTGATGACCGTCAGCAGGTTATTGAAGTCATGGGCGATGCCGCCGGCCAGCCGCCCCACGCTCTCCAGCTTCTGAGCCTGCCGGAACTGCTCTTCCAGTTTGATCTTTTCCGCTTCGGCGCGCTTTTGCTCGGTAATGTCCCTGACGACGGTCAGAAGCAGTTCTCCGCCATCGCTCTGTAGCGAGCTTGCCGACAGCAAAACCGAACGCAGTTCGCCATCCTTTCTCCGGGCCTGGAACTCCAGGTCCTCTACGTGGCCCTTGGCCGCAAGTCCGGACAGCAGGCGGTCCCGGTCGGAATCGGCAAAGAGACCAAGCTCTGCGGAAGTCTTGCCGCACGCTTCGTCTCTGGAATACCCGAATGTCTCCGCGTAACGATTGTTGACCTCCAGGATCAAGCCCTCCTTCAGGGTGGAGATTGAAAAAGCATCCGCCCCCGTCATGAATGCCATTCTGAATTTGTTCTCGCTGATCTTGAGTTGCTCTTCCGCCCTCTTGCGCGCCGTGATGTCCTCGATGAAGCCCTCGATGTAGAGTACCTGGCCATCCGCTCCGAGCACTTTGCGGCCACTGAGCGAAACCCAAAGTGGGGTACCATCCTGCCGCTTGAACCGGCACTCGTATCCACGGACGACTTCAAGCGTTTCGAGCAGTTGCATAAAATGCAAACGGTCGTTCGAGTCCAGCCATACTTGATGAGCCGCGTCGGTGATGGCGGATACTACTCCCTGCGCCGAATCGAATCCGAGCATCTTAGCCGCCGCGGGGTTGGCTGCTTGAGCGCGGCCCTCCACCGACGTTCGAAACATCCCCTCCAGCGCGCCTTCGAAAATGGCCCGGTAGTCGTCGGCCACCTTCCGCATTTTCTCGGCCATGGCCTCGATCGCGGCCGCGCGCGCCTTAAGCTCCGAGATATCCCGGAAAACACAGGCAAACTGGCCCTCCTGCGGCCGGAAGGCATATACGTCGAAGTGCTTGTTCAGCCCGGCATGGCTGCTTTCGAAGCGCAGCGGCTCGCCGGTCATTGCGACTTTCCCGTAGTTCTCGATCCAGTGGGCTTCCGTGCCCGGCAACACTTCGAGGACGGTCCGGCCGATGATGTCCCTGGCCGAGAGTCCGGTCATCTTCTCGAAAGCGGGATTAACGGCCAGGAAGCGATAGTCGGCCGGTTTGCCCTCCGTATCGAAGATCATCTCGTGCAGCGCAAAGCCATCCAGCATCTGGTTGAAGAGCATCTGGTACCGCTCTTCCAGCCGATGAATGGCGGTGGTGTCGATCAGGAACCCTTCCAGGCCAACCACCCGGTCTCCCTCTTTCACCGGGTGCGCGGAGAAGGTGTGGTAGCTGACACTGCCGTCTTTCCGCTTGCGCGTGAATTCCCCCGACTCGACCGTCTCGCCCGCCAGCACTTGTCGTACGACGTCGCCGGCTCTATCCAGGTCGCCCTCCACCTGAGTCAGGCTGAAATGGCGCCCGGCAACCTCCGCGACTTCCGCATAGCCGTGCATGCGCAGCCAGGCGTCGTTCACCCACTGGAAGTGACCACCGCTATCGATTTGGAAATAACCCGCCCCGGAACCCTGGACGGCTCGGCGGAACCGGTTCTCCTCGTCCTTCAGGCGCTGGGCAGTGTCGCCGGTGACGGGCCCTACGGTGTGTTCTCGGGTGCTCGACACGGCATTGCTCTCCTAGGCGGATGGCGCGTCCAGCCGCACCAACATGACTCTTCGCAAGTTCGTCGCAGATGGCGGCCGCAACATTCGCTGAAAAACGTGGGCAGAGCGCGGACCGCTTTGAGCGATGAACATGCCTCTGCACTTACCCGGTGTTGCCGGACCGATCCGGACGGAGGCAATGTCCAGCGTCGCCCTCAATCCTAGCACCTCCCTTTTGGTCCCGCTGGTCAAAACGCATCGTTAAGAGCAAAACTGTAGTGCATTTGGGTCGCACTTCCTCTTACCAGCCGCGGGAAGGCCATCGTGCGTGGTCTCCCGTGGAAATCCTTTGCACGTAACCCTAGGAAAACAAGTCATCTCCACCTTTTTTGCTGCGGGCGAGACCGCCCGCGCAACGCTCCGGAGTCGAGCGGCGGTGAGAAATGCGGCGCAATGCGCTACGCTGCAAAAGAAGAACAGGAGGCATCGTGATGATCCGGCAAAGTGTGTTGCTGACAGTTCTGTGGGGAGTGATCGTGATGAATTCGGATGCGGCCGTGCAGGTCGAAAAGACCAGTTACAAGGGATGGCAGAACTGTTACCGGGTGAGCAATGGTGAAGTCGAACTCATTGTGACGGGTGACGTCGGCCCGCGCGTGATTCGCTATGGGTTCGTGGGCGGGCAGAACTTCTTCAAGGAATATCCGGAGCAGCTTGGGAAGAGTGGCGAGGAGAAATTCCAGCTTCGCGGCGGCGATCGTGTCTGGAAGGCGCCCGAAGACCCAGTGGCTACCTGGGCCCCGGACAATGTTCCGGTCGAAATTCATGTCACTCCGGCGGGACTGGTTGCCCGTGCGACAGTCGAGCCACTTACCGGCCTGCAGAAGGAGATCGAAGTGCGCCTGGCTTCTTCCGGCAGTGCGGTCGCCGTGATCCATCGCATCACCAACCACGCGTTGTTCCCGCTGGAGTTTTCGCCCTGGGTCCTCACCATGATGGCGCAGGGTGGGCGCGCGATCACCGGCTTTCCGCCGCGCGGGCATCACCCGCAGAACCTGGAAGCGACCAACCCGCTGGTGATGTGGGCGTATACCAACCTGGCCGATCCGCGCTGGAAGTTCACTCGTAAGTACCTGACGCTGCTCCAGGACCCGGATAACAACGACGCCCAGAAAATAGGCCTGTTCAATCCCGACACATGGGCCTTCTACGTGCTAAACGGCGAAGCTTTCCTGAAGCGGGCGCAGGCCGATCCCTCGAAGAACTATCCGGACTTCGGATGCGCGTTCGAAACATTCACCAACAACGAGTTTCTGGAGATGGAGACACTCGGCCCCTTGACTCGGGTGCTGCCCGGGCAGACAGTGGAACAGACCGAGCACTGGACGGCCTTCCGCCACGTGCAACTCCCCGAGTTGACCGACGAGGCCCTGACCAAGGTGCTGGAACCGCTGCTCGAAGCATCCAAAGGCAGCCAGGAAGAATAGGATAGACCTCATGGTGAAGCGTCGCGACTTCCTCAAGGCCGCCGCGCTGGCGGCGGGCACGAATCCGAGTCCCGCTTCCGGAATGGAAGCGGAGGCTGGCCAGGCCTCGCTCAAGTCCGCAAGCACGGCAGCGCCGGTCCCCGGCTTCTCGTACCCTCGACAATTCTCCGGCCGTCAACTCGCCATGCTGGCGTTTCCCCTGGGCGGAGTTGCCGCCGGCAGCATAGGCCTCGGCGGGCGCGGTCAGTTGCGCGACTGGGAGATCTTCAATCACCCGGACAAGGGAAGGAGCCCGGCGTACGCGTTCCCAGCCATCCGCGCCCGGGTCGGTTCCGCCGAGCCCATCGCGCGAGTGCTGGAGTCGCGACTCATTCCACCATTCGAAGCCTGGGGCGGCTTGAGTCCGGACCGGGTCTCCGGGCTGTCGCGCCTCGAGAGTGCCACTTTCACCGGTGAGTATCCCGTCGCCAGGATCGCCTTTCACGACCGGGACCTGCCGGTGCAGGTGTCGCTCGAAGCCTTCACCCCCATCATTCCGCTGGACGCCGACGCTTCCGGGCTGCCGGTGGCCATCCTGCGTTACGTGGTGACCAATCCCGCCAGCCAAGCCGCGGAGGTCTCCATTGCGTTCTCGCTCGACAATCCGGTTGGCGTGGGAGTGCGCGGAGAGCAGCGGGCTGGCGGCGTCGCAGATAAGCGCGCCGGCGAGTACCGGGAGTCCGGCAACCTTGCCGGGCTTCTGATGACTAATCCCGGCACTGCCCACGATGCTCCCCTGGCCGGCTCCTTCGCACTCTGCGTTGCCGGTCCCGGAGAAGGCCGAGTGACGCACCTGCGCGGGTGGCCACACGCGAAGTGGTGGGCCAGCCCGCTGTTATTCTGGGACGATTTCACCGGCGACGGCCAACTCGGGCCCGAGGCCGCCGAACGGAACAACGTCGGATCGGTCTGCCTCGAGCGCACCATCGCGCCCGGCGCAAAAGCGGAGTTCAC
>Ga0181520_10010818_pt1 | contig 12140 bp, 14 predicted proteins | sample PEATcosm2014_Bin_29_FD_132451 | JGI IMG/M metagenome (GOLD analysis project Ga0181520, IMG submission 132451) | Peatland microbial communities from MTU Mesocosm Facility, Houghton, MI, USA - PEATcosm2014_Bin02_30_metaG | ecosystem: Environmental > Terrestrial > Soil > Wetlands > Peat | place...
ACCGGCCCAGGGTCCGGGCAGGGAGGGTCGCCCCCCTCGCGGGGGCGTGGATTGAAACATAGACAACCGGCCCAGGGTCCGGGCAGGGAGGGTCGCCCCCCTCGCGGGGGCGTGGATTGAAACCGCTTGTTCAAGAGGATCATGACATGTTGATCGCGTCGCCCCCCTCGCGGGGGCGTGGATTGAAACAGATATCTAGCGGCACGACTGCGGACGCTACGAGTGTCGCCCCCCTCGCGGGGGCGTGGATTGAAACAATCGGCAATTGATTACTGCGAATGGCGGGCCAATGTCGCCCCCCTCGCGGGGGCGTGGATTGAAACGATAACTTCCTACAGGGCATCTTCCAATGGGAAGGCGTCGCCCCCCTCGCGGGGGCGTGGATTGAAACGCAACCTTCCCCATCAATGCTCACCGGGTAGTCGGTCGCCCCCCTCGCGGGGGCGTGGATTGAAACCCCGTTTCTTGCCCACCGTTCACCCCTCAATTGTTGTCGCCCCCCTCGCGGGGGCGTGGATTGAAACATTGGGCGCTGGCGGAAGGCGGCCCTCGAGCCTACCGTCGCCCCCCTCGCGGGGGCGTGGATTGAAACGATGTTGTGGAAACCGGCGGCTCCGTAGCGGATGTCGCCCCCCTCGCGGGGGCGTGGATTGAAACCTCCTGAAACACCTGCGTATCCGCGCTGATGGGCGTCGCCCCCCTCGCGGGGGCGTGGATTGAAACCTCGTGAACGGGGAAGAGCTGATGTATCCCCGCGTCGCCCCCCTCGCGGGGGCGTGGATTGAAACCCTGATAGGGTGCCCCATAGCCGCTGTGCAACGCGTCGCCCCCCTCGCGGGGGCGTGGATTGAAACCGCGTCCTGCTCCGATATGCCCGCCGTGAAATTCGTCGCCCCCCTCGCGGGGGCGTGGATTGAAACATCAGCATGGCCGTTGGACGCCCTAGCATACGTGGTCGCCCCCCTCGCGGGGGCGTGGATTGAAACGCCGTCTGGTTCAGTGGACAAAACGACCAATATCGTCGCCCCCCTCGCGGGGGCGTGGATTGAAACCTCGATTTGTCCGCCAAGCCAATTGAAAGCATCTGTCGCCCCCCTCGCGGGGGCGTGGATTGAAACTGATTTAAGAGGAAGAATGGGTCCGCAACCTCAAATGTCGCCCCCCTCGCGGGGGCGTGGATTGAAACTGTCACAGCGCGGAACAAGCGGAGCGCCTTGCAAGTCGCCCCCCTCGCGGGGGCGTGGATTGAAACATCACAGGGTTGCGGCGGGGAGGGGGGAGGCTGGCGTCGCCCCCCTCGCGGGGGCGTGGATTGAAACAAACTCGTCGCCGTGCCGGTCAGACCTGTTCCTGTCGCCCCCCTCGCGGGGGCGTGGATTGAAACAAGCCCCTCGCATCTCGATGATCCGTGCGCTCCTGTCGCCCCCCTCGCGGGGGCGTGGATTGAAACTTGTCCACCGTGGCGCTCCCCTCGTACAACCCGCGTCGCCCCCCTCGCGGGGGCGTGGATTGAAACCACGTTACCGAAGTCAGATCCGGCGTGGAAACCGTCGCCCCCCTCGCGGGGGCGTGGATTGAAACGTGGAAGTTCCATAGGTTGGCACCCCACTCCAATGTCGCCCCCCTCGCGGGGGCGTGGATTGAAACAGCACAACCGAGGGACTAACGTAGACACCAGCCACGCGTCGCCCCCCTCGCGGGGGCGTGGATTGAAACATTATTGCTCCGCCTGTGCCGCGCCCAGACCGATGTCGCCCCCCTCGCGGGGGCGTGGATTGAAACAAAGATATGCCGGATGGTATTCAGAAAAATGCTTGTCGCCCCCCTCGCGGGGGCGTGGATTGAAACGGAGTACGCGGGGAAAATCGGCATCAACTGCGACGTCGCCCCCCTCGCGGGGGCGTGGATTGAAACTTAGCTTACTGCACCACCCAGTTTGTGCCATTGCAGTCGCCCCCCTCGCGGGGGCGTGGATTGAAACGTCAGAAAATGTTGGACGATGAATGGCTCGACCCGGTCGCCCCCCTCGCGGGGGCGTGGATTGAAACATGACGCGGCAGCCGGCCACGTCTACCGTGGTGAGTCGCCCCCCTCGCGGGGGCGTGGATTGAAACAACTCCACGCTGTAGGCGTAGTTCTCCTGATTTTGTCGCCCCCCTCGCGGGGGCGTGGATTGAAACGCCTCTACCTGTGGGCTGCACTGCAGGAAGATGCGGTCGCCCCCCTCGCGGGGGCGTGGATTGAAACAGTAAAAAGCCAAGCCTGGTGTCGAACGGCACCGGTCGCCCCCCTCGCGGGGGCGTGGATTGAAACACATCTTGGCTGACGTATGCTCTCCCCTGCCCTCGTCGCCCCCCTCGCGGGGGCGTGGATTGAAACAGGTTGACATCGACAGGTTGCCAAACGCCCTGGAGTCGCCCCCCTCGCGGGGGCGTGGATTGAAACGGTTTTACGTTGGCGCGGCACTTTGAACGTGAGTGTCGCCCCCCTCGCGGGGGCGTGGATTGAAACACTGAGTAGCCCGGCCCATCCACCCAGAAATGTGTCGCCCCCCTCGCGGGGGCGTGGATTGAAACGGTGGCTGCCGCCATTGCATCTACAGCTGCGGGCCGTCGCCCCCCTCGCGGGGGCGTGGATTGAAACAATGAAGCCTCCAAAGGTGCTCGATAAGATCGTCGTCGCCCCCCTCGCGGGGGCGTGGATTGAAACGCTGATGGATCCGCGCGTCTGCCGGCGGGTACTGGTCGCCCCCCTCGCGGGGGCGTGGATTGAAACTTATAGGTTCCATCGTCACGCCGAGCTACACGCGTCGCCCCCCTCGCGGGGGCGTGGATTGAAACCAGAAAATGGATTGTGTTGGCCGGATTCGGCCAAGTCGCCCCCCTCGCGGGGGCGTGGATTGAAACCGCAAGAGTGGGAAGACAGAGGCTGTAGTGGGTGTCGCCCCCCTCGCGGGGGCGTGGATTGAAACCAGTGCGGCCTATGACGCCGCGGTTGGGGCTATCGTCGCCCCCCTCGCGGGGGCGTGGATTGAAACCTCAGGACGGATGGCAAGACAGTGGATGCGTTTGTCGCCCCCCTCGCGGGGGCGTGGATTGAAACACGTCAAACGAACCCTCTGCAGCATGTGAGGCAGGTCGCCCCCCTCGCGGGGGCGTGGATTGAAACGATCGCTCAGTCGCTCGTCGATTTCCTGGGCAGGTCGCCCCCCTCGCGGGGGCGTGGATTGAAACTGTTGCAGCAGGTGCAGCAGCAGGCCTCCCTGGCGTCGCCCCCCTCGCGGGGGCGTGGATTGAAACTTTGTGTACCGGCTCTGGCAGGCCGACGCGCAGGCGTCGCCCCCCTCGCGGGGGCGTGGATTGAAACCGATTGTGTCGGCAAGTCCACTATCGGCTGGGGACGTCGCCCCCCTCGCGGGGGCGTGGATTGAAACGGACAGGCACCGTTTTTACCCGCAGGACAGCCGTAGTCGCCCCCCTCGCGGGGGCGTGGATTGAAACTCTTCCTGCACGTTCTGCGGTGTACGGGACTTGGTCGCCCCCCTCGCGGGGGCGTGGATTGAAACGAAGTTACGGTGAAAACAATCGCCGCGCTGCCAGGTCGCCCCCCTCGCGGGGGCGTGGATTGAAACAGCATCCACTGATGCACAGTGCCGCTCGAAGCGTGTCGCCCCCCTCGCGGGGGCGTGGATTGAAACATATCCATCCTCAAAAATGGTTGCAATAGTCTGGTCGCCCCCCTCGCGGGGGCGTGGATTGAAACGTACACGCGCTCGGTATGATGGCCGCCTGAGTCAAGTCGCCCCCCTCGCGGGGGCGTGGATTGAAACACCGCGCTCCCGCGACTCCGGCAACACGCTTCTCGTCGCCCCCCTCGCGGGGGCGTGGATTGAAACACAGATTCGAAGCGCGCCCGGTAAAACGTGGCGGGTCGCCCCCCTCGCGGGGGCGTGGATTGAAACCTCGGCCGCGTTCGGCGTTGCGGTTGGCGTCTTGTCGCCCCCCTCGCGGGGGCGTGGATTGAAACCACCAGGGACGAGATGCTCGATATGCGCAGGAAGTCGCCCCCCTCGCGGGGGCGTGGATTGAAACAGATCAAGCGTCCAGCCCCTGTAACTGATTGCAGGTCTCTGCCTGGGGCAAAGAGTCTTTAAAGCTTGAAGAGACCAAGGAATTGCTTCGCCACTCGAACGTGCAGACCACCAGTGATATCTATGGAGGCCTGTCGCTTGCAGCGAAGCGGGCAGCGCAGAATCGATTGGTGAACTTTGTTCACCAATCCGGAGCGGAGAAGGATAAGCCTACCCCCAAGTGGCAAGAAAAAAAGGGGCGTTCCTCCCATATCGGGAAAAAGCCTGAGGGCCAAGAGGAAGGACAATAGTGCTATACTTCCGATTTCGTTTTGTTTGTGTGGAGACGGCTCATTGCATTTGTCGCGCAAAGAGTCTCGCCAGAACCAGCTTCTGGGAGGTAGGCAATGGCCATCATTGATGTCGTCAAGTTTAACGGTCCTCCAAATGTCGTAGCATGGCGATACCCGTCGAGCGAACTTTCGACCTATACCCAATTCAATTGATCGTGAATGAGACCCAGGAGGCCTTCGTTGTTCACGAGGGCGTCTACGATGGCCCCTTTGGGGCAGGGCGGCACACTCTCAGCACCGAGAATCTGCCGCTTCTGCGCAGTTTCATGAAAATCCCCTTTGGAGATAAAACTCCATTTACCGCCGAAGTCTGGTTTGTAAACCGGACGTTCGACCTTAATATCACTTGGGGAACCCCCGATCCAATTCAGCTTGTCGACCCCAAGTACAAGATCATGTTGCCCGTCCGCGCGTACGGAAAATATGGTATCCGCATCGCAGATCCAAAAAAGTTCCTTCTCAAACTCGTGGGCACGCTTGATATTTTCTCATCGAGTACTATTAACGCGTATTTCCGTGGAATCTTTACCACGCGCATCAAGACAGAGATTGCCAATTTGATCGTCAAGGATGGCCTGTCCGTCCTTGAAATTGCTCCGCATCTGACCAATCTTTCCACCTCCTTGCAGCAGATTCTGTCGGGAGAAATGGCGGAATACGGCGTCTCCCTCGTGCTTTTCTCCATCCAGTCGATCAACACTCCGGAAGATGACCCCGCTGTCCGCTCACTGAAGCAGGCGCTTGCCAAGCGGGCTGAAATGGGGATCGTCGGATTCAACTACCAGCAGCAGCGCAGTTTCGATGTCCTCGAGACAGCCGCGGGGAATGAAGGGACGGAAGGCACTCTTGCTGGGGCAGGCATTGGTCTCGGCGCCGGCTTGGGACTCAGTAGCCAATTTGCCAACGCCATGAAGAATATTGCCCCTGCCATGAATGTCGGCAATTCCTCTGGCGCACAGCCCGCGGCCGAAACTCCTTCCTCGATGCCTTCGGCAGCCCCTTCGGGCGAGACCCGCTTGAAACTTCTGAAGGAGCTTTCCGCCCTCCGCAAGGATGGCACGTTGTCGGAAGAAGAGTTTGCCGCGGAGAAAAAGCGGATTTTGGAAATGTAGCGCGGATCAAGAGGGGAGTACCGATCATGGAAAGGCATCTTGCGGGTATCGTGGCTGCTTTGGTCACAGCAATAGCGGTAATGGCGGTCCTGCTGATTCTCCTGCCCGCCTTGCGCCAAAACAGTGAGGTGCTAGCGGCGGGCCTGCTGCTCTCCCTGTCCATCGCCAGCCTTTTTCTCCTTCCTGCTCTTGTCGACCGGCTCGGCTCCCATCCCGCCACCGATGCGGGAAAGATCGGCGGGATCGGCCTTGCCGCCGCCGCGGTGTGCGTGCTGCTTGTCCTGGCCGGATGCGCCATAGGGTTCGCTCTTGCCGCGCTGCCCAATTTCGTATGGGCCTCTGTGACCGTCTGGCTGGCCGTGGCCATCGTCTCCGTCTTCGGCCTGCGCTCCAGCACGCAGAAGGTGGCGGCCATCGCCGCTTCCAGCGACCAGCGTTCCGACCGGAGCGTATGGCTCGATATGCTGGCCGAGGCTTCTTCGGTCGCCTCGGAAGCGCCTGCGCAAAAAGACCTCCATGATGTAGCGGAAACAATCCGCTACTCCGCAACCGATATTCCCGGCAAGCAGCCGTTCCCCGTCAACCAGGCAATTTCCACTGAAGTGGCGGCGCTTCTCTCGGCTTGCCGTGAAACGCAACCGGATTCCGCCGTCATTCATCATTCCTGCAGCCGGCTCCAATCGCTTCTTTCCCAGAGGCATTCTCAGCTCTTGCAGGCGCGAACAAGAAACTAGATCTGCATCTGATGGGCTCGGTAAAAACACGCTGGAGTAGAAACAGATTATGGAATGCAGAAAATGTGGGGCAAACAACCAGGATCTAGCGACGATGTGCGCCTTCTGCGGAGAAGCGCTGGCGGCTTCCGCAACCGCCGGCATAGCCTCTTTGGAGGGAAAGGTATATAACTCCGCATATTATTCCAACCTTTCCGCCAGTTACTATCAACTGCAGCGCTATACGGATTGCGTCGAAACGGCGACGAAGGCCCTGGCGATGTTTGATCCAAAGGACAACTCCCCGGCGTCAGTACTCGGCAGGGCGATTGCTGAAAACAACATCGCCTGCGGTCTGTGGAAACTCGGCAAGCCTCAGGAGGCTGTCGAGCACGAGCTCATCGCCTGTGCGTTGGCCCCCGGCAACGCGCAATACAAGACGTCTCTCGACACATTCAATGCAGAGGCAAAGCAGGCGCAGCGAACAGCCCCCCCCAGACCCGTACACGCCCGCCGATGAAAATCCCCTCGCGAGTGACAAGCAGCTATTCGCATCGCTGGTACAAGAGCAACGGGTAGAAAATGGTAAATCTCACGCGGGGCGGAATGTCCTCATTGTTTTCGGCGTTCTCCTAGCGATTTTGTTCATCGTTATCGCGGTGGCTTCGAACGAGAGCAAGGCGCTCCCTCTGGCCGCGGATATTCCGGTTTTGACGCCCGGACCGGGCACGTATTCCGGTACGGTGAATGTCATCATTTCCGACGCAACCCCCAACGCGTCGATCCATTACACCATCGACGGAAGCCAGCCCACGCCAAATTCTCCGATTTACGTTGCCCCCATCACGGTCTCCTCTTCGGACACATGGGTTCGTGCCATTGCTACAGCCGACGGCCATGAGCAGAGCGCCGTTGGCGAGGCACATTATACCTTTAGTGAAGCTGACATGCCTACTGCGGGAGCGGTAGATGCTGTCGCGACTTGGACCGACCCGACAACAGCCTTAATGTGGACGACGAAGGATAATGGCACTGACGTTACTTGGCAGGAGGCGATGAATTACTGTCAGAATCTGCAACTAGGTGATCAATCAAACTGGCGCTTGCCAACGATCACCGAGTTGCAGGGCATTTACGACTCCAGTGTCAATGCTCCAGATCAGGGCAGCGGTGGACGAGCGGTACCTTGGCGAGTTAAGGGCAACTTGCAACTGTCTGCATGGGGGGAATGGAGCAGTACTCAGGGAAATGCTAATGACCAAGCGATGGTCTTCGGTTTCGGCAGTGGAACGTCGTTTTCCTACCGATTCGATGGCGGCAAAAAGCCTCGCGCGCTTTGTGTACGTAGCTCCATACCGACTGCGCCTGGCAACTAACCTTGGCCAATGCTTGTTATGGTTAACTCTTCGCCTCGAGCACGCAGGCTTGCCGGAAGGGTACGCATATTCCAACAGTTGCGACTGCTACTTGACAAGATGTATTATCACCGTGCTGAAAATGGGGCAGGTCATAAGAAGGCCTGTAGCCTCTTTTGAAAGGAGATTGTGTCCTTATGCCTACTCCAGTCTTTGTGCCTATCGTCGAGGAGCAAAAGTATTGCTCGGAATGCGGTAAGGTTATCCTGCGGAGAGCGGAGATCTGCCCCAATTGCGGATGCAGACAAACAATCGCGCCCAATCATTTACAGTTTCCATGGGAGAAGATTCGAGCCAGTATCCCGCCTGAACTTCAAAGCCCTTTTGTCGTTCGAATGCTTATCATGGGAGGACTGAATTTCTTTTGGCCCGGATTGGGTAACTTGGTAGTTGGCGACAAGCGTGGGTGGAGATATATGCTGGCAAGCATTGTAATTTGCTTAGTTGGCTTTTTTACGTTGTGGATTCCCGTAGTGTTGTTCTTTGTGTATTGCACCCACGCGGGGTATCAATTTCTCACGAATGCTGAGGCATCTGCATTCGGTCATCCCTCCGCGGGGGTCTAGTATGGATAGCCTGCGGCTTCAATTTCACCCGGAGGCGTAGGCAGCCGGACGGAAATCGACAGCAAAAACGAACGGAGCCAGTGCCTGGCTCCGTTATCTGTCCCTAACTGTCCCTCGGGGCATGAGGGCAACAACGCGTAAGTTGCTGATTAGATTGGTTGCGGGGGCTGGATTTGAACCAGCGACCTTTGGGTTATGAGCCACTGCGGTTTTTCCCGAAATCCCATCCATTGAAACGCTCTATCATTTTTAGATTCAAGCAGTTCCGAGAAGCATCAGTTCATCAAGGTCGCTGTCGGCACCATGCTGCGTAAAACCCTGCGTAAATGATTCTGATAGTTGTTTGCCAAACACTGCCGCGACGTTGGCGTCATCTTCGCCCACGGCGTGGGTGTAAAGCATCGTTGTGGACTCTTCGGTGTGACCGAGCCGCCTCATTCGAGTCGCCATCGGTACCTTCATTCGGTCAAGTTCAGTTGCCGAACCATGCCGAAGCCCATGGAGTGCGGTTCCCTTCACCTTGACGCCCAGTTTCTTAAGTAACGGGTTGAGTTTACGTTTGACGAGATTCTCCGGGTGCAACCGCTTCCCGTTCGGCGATAAGAATAGCGGCTCCGCAGATGAGCGACCGTCCAACAATGGCCGCAACGCTTCGGACAACTCCTCGCTGATGGTAAACACTCGGGGCTTCCTCGCCTTCGTACACTTGACAGTTGACATGACACGGTTACGCCGAACCGTCACCTGCCTAGTGGTCAGGTTTATGTGGCCTACGTCCAAACCGCAAATCTCGCCCCGCCGAACGTGCAACTCGTATGTCAGCCACCATACGAGGTTGTACGGAAACTCGGATTGAGCAACAAGTTCCTTGGCTATTTTCATGTCATAGGCAGGTCGCCCCGCCTTAGCCTCGTCCTTGTCCCAGTACGGCAACCGCAAGTGGATTGGAAACGCGGTTCTTGTGAAGTTCCAGTCCATTGCGTATTTCCAAGCACTCCGAAGTGAACCCACGCGATTCTTAATCGTTTTGGCATTTACCTGTTTGAGGCCGCTGCCAGTATGCCAGCGGGTTGTGATGTTCTGAATCACACTGCTGTTGATTTCCTTCATCTGCATCGACAACGGTTTACCTTCCTTTTCTATCTGGAGGGCCGCTTCCCATGCTTTGAATTCGCTCCTTAGCGCCGACTGTGAAGAGAGCGACATCGTGGGAAGAACGTCTTGTGTGTACTTCCTGACGAATTCTTCGAAGGTGCCGATGCGAGAAGGGCAATAAGCTTCACTCTTGACACCGGACTCATCCAAAATTCGGTCGCGTTCACGTTTGGCTAAGGATTTTGTTGGGAATTCTGCTTTTGGGATGGACTTTGAGCGGTGATGGCGGATGATTGTGCCGTTCTGTTCAACGTCCTCCTTCCAGCGGATTTCCCAAGCATTTCCCCGCTCCCTGATGCTCCCTTCTTGGTATCTCCGACGAGCCATGGTTCCTGCTTTCCACGGCGTCGATGACTCTACGCGACATTTTACTCTGGATGGTTTGTTCCGGACGAACTGTGATTCAGATGCTTGCACACAGCAATCCCATGGGCACGTCACCGCCCTTCTTGGATTGCCTCTATAAGACCCTTGTGGCTATCCCGCGTTGCTGACTATGCAACTTGGACATGACCCACCACAGCGTTACTCAACTGCCCAGTGTCCTCAGCTTCCGCATCGGTACCTGTATGGGTCGATTTCACGCGGATGCTCGTGGCTACCCCGCGCTAATAATCTTAAAGGGAACTGCACTACAGAGAGTAGACAACCCCTCTGACCACGACTACACCCCTCGTGGTGCGGAAAGGCGTCCGACCACTAATTTTCGATTGACTGCCAGCATCTCCGCTGACAGGTTAACTTCCTCGACTTTTGGAAAGCGTCAGCGGAATGCGCTGGCCGGTTGTGGCAAATCCATTCCCTACTGTTCTCTCACTTGTGCTCTGCCACTTTCAGAATCGTAAGTGTCCGCGTACTACTTACTGAGGATGAACTCATACGGCCTTCAAACCGGAGTAAAAGCACTCGGGCAAGAAAAAGTCCCCGGAGTGGGGGCTTGGTGTGTTCTCGGGCTTGTTATTGTTTAGTCGGCTGTGCCACCGAATTTTGAGTCGGCATGTGGTGAGGCTCTTCGAAGCGCGGTGGAAAAATAGGCGGTTGTGCTCAGCCTTTACGACCTTTCGTACTTTCGCTTTCCGGTTTTCGCCCGGTACTTATCCCATCGTTCGGATGCGCTCTCGGCCATCTTCTTGCGAGTTTTCTCAGATAGCTTGGGTACTTTAACTGGCTTTTGCGATTCCGCATCACGCTTGGCTTTTCGGAGTGCCTTCGCCTTAGCGATGCATCGGGTATCAGTGAGCGCGTATCCATCAAAATGACGGTCGGCTTTAACATGGAGACCCATGGAGACCCCCGCCATGACGGAACGACTCTAATCATCCTGAAAGTCATAAATACGGGTCGTCGTCCGGTGACAATTACGCACACGGGGGCTTGGTGTCTTCATCCGACAAAACCCTTTGTTTGCATGGACACTCAACCCGAGTTGCAACATGAAATCAAAGAGGGCGAATACATCCTGACTTTTTTGAGCCAATCAGACGTAGACATTGCAACCATCGACTTTTGGCAAGCAATTGATTCGACCGGAAGAGTCTATAAGCTGCGACAAGCCTCTTGGCTCAAGCATTGGAGGTCTGAGCGGCAGCGAAAACAGGCTCACATGGCAACCATAGACACGGCGAATTGAAATGGCCTGACTACTTCCCCCTTCGACCTATCGTTCCACCGCTAGAGGTCGGGGGCGCACAAGGCGGTCGTACTGCTCCTCGGTAAGTTTAAGGAATATCCCACCCCTCCCCATCCCAATCCCCTGATTCACCATCAGTCGGGTTTCTTGGTCGGTGAATCCCCCGGCACGTTCTATCAGTTCGACCACCTTGTCAGACGATGCAAAGTGCAATCGCTTGGGTAAGGGAGTCTGGAGGGCACCCTCAAGGAACTGACACTGCCAGCCATGCCGGTCTTGGAACGACAGATACACGCGGTGGGTTTGGTCTTGCGGAGACATGGAGGGAGTATAGGTGAAGTAAAAGCGAAACTAACCCACAACCCGTTTAGCTTAAACGACGGTGCGTAAAACTATGCGTAAAGGAATTTAGAAAAGTTGGATGGAATTTCGGGTTTAGAGTCATCGAGCCGTATGTGAGGTTGACTCAACCCATTGAAACCAAAAGGGGTTTTGGTTGCGGGGGCTGGATTTGAACCAGCGACCTTTGGGTTATGAGTGATGCAACTAGTGTATTATCAACGAGTTGGAGAACGCGGTTGGTTGTTTCAAAGAGTGCTAAAGAGCTGTAAAGAGCGTTGGCGAATTGGTATTTGGGGTTGGTTTGGGGTTGGGAAGTTGATGGCGTGGCACCGGAGCGGGCACTGTCTCCAAGTGTCCATCTGTGGGCTCAATCTTCTTCAGAGTTCTTCAGGCCGATTCGCAAGTTGGCCTCGCCAAGAACTGCAGACTCTGAAGATCTTGTGTTGCCAAAGTTGTCGAATATTTGGAATTTCGTGTATAGCATTCGGCCTGACCCTGTTTGGAGGATTTGGCGATCGACTTCTGGCAATCGATCAGCGAACAAAGCCCTGACTTCCCAGGTGCCGCAACGTGCCGATTCCCGATATTACACTTGTATTGCACGATCACATCTTATATGTTAGTGTGCGTATAGTGTGATGAGGTCGCAAGTGCAAACCGTGCTCCATGAACTCGAGCGCTACCTTCACGACGCTCTGGGCGTTTCCGTGAAAACCACGCCTTGGAGCGGAGTCGGCCAACTGCCCCCCGTCCTCAGGGAAAGGTACAGATTCGCGAAAGCGGAA
>Ga0181520_10010820_pt1 | contig 12135 bp, 14 predicted proteins | sample PEATcosm2014_Bin_29_FD_132451 | JGI IMG/M metagenome (GOLD analysis project Ga0181520, IMG submission 132451) | Peatland microbial communities from MTU Mesocosm Facility, Houghton, MI, USA - PEATcosm2014_Bin02_30_metaG | ecosystem: Environmental > Terrestrial > Soil > Wetlands > Peat | place...
TAGCCACAAATATCCCCCTTACTAATTATTTATATACTAATATATAAAGTTATCGTAGTCTAATGTTATTGATTCCTATTCAAAACGAACTTGCTAAACTATTGTGATGGCGTCTTATAGTCTATAGGAATACGTGATATAGAGCACTGCGGTTTATATAGCCATTCTTGTAGTCTGGATCAGCAATGTCACACGCAGTGTCACGCAGTGTCACGCAATGCCATGGTAGGCAGAAACCTACGAAGATGAACAATGACAGTGGACACAGAAGGTTCTTCGTAGAGGACTGCACTTCCCCCACATGGCATCCTCTGGAAGCCGCGACCAATAATGGCGATTTTCGCACCTAATGATGGCTCTATAGGCAACCTCTGTCTATTTAAGAGGTGTGGAAAGTTATATGAGTATATAGATAGCTATCGCTGACAAAAGTCGTGTTCTGACGGTCCCAGCCGTCAGGACGAAAACACACAGGAGACCTGCACTCCTATGATAACCAACCTAGCTCAAGCTATATCAGGTTTTCCAGCCGGGGAACCACAGAGCACAGACACAGTGACCCAACCAGTATCTCTTCTAAACGAGCTTATCGAGGAGCTTCAGGACCTAAGAGCTGCTGTCAAAGTACTCCAAGAGACTCAAGACCAGGCTTATGAGACACTAAATTCAAGCGCCGTTAAAATACTCAAGGCCATTATTGCTGGCATTGATATCGTCCTCGGCGAGGATTACAGCTAGGAACGGTCTCCAGTATCAGAGGATCACAGGCTATGCTACATGCTTTGCTGTTTCATCGGTCACTTGAGGGACCACCGGCTGCCAAGGCCCTGGCCTCTTTAGGACCCCCGGTCCTTACTATCCCTGGAAACACCGATCACAAAGACGTGGTGCCCGAACTTTAGAGGGAAGCGGGCTTGAAGATGATCCATGGCCAGTCCTGGCGTCTTGGGAATACCGGCTTCATGGGCCTGGGAGGGATGGTGGTCAGAGATTCCAAGAGATTGGAGATAAAGAAGCCTAACCTAGGTATTACCTCGAGGAGAACGAGGTCTACGATCTTCTGGCCAGGTCCCACGGGGAGATCTCAAGCCTGAAGCATAGGATAGTTTTGGCCCACCAGCCGCCAATGGGTGCCATGGATAGGATATACACGGGAGAGTACCGGATCTGAGGGATTGAGGCGCTTCATAGACGAGTTTCAGCCCGATCTTCTCCTATGTGACCACATTCATGAGGACAGAGGCGAGGCCTGGATAGGATCCATCAGGATCATAAATGTAGGTGAGATGGGTAGGGGTTATGGGGCTGTTGTGTAGAGAGATGACGAGATCAATATCAGATGGATAGGACCCAAAGAAAAGCGCCCTAAGAAAAAGATCGTTGAGATGCTAACCCCTCCTAAAAGGAATCTATCCAAGAGCTTCTAGAAGAAGATCAACGAAACGTTCCAGGAAGCTCATTGCCCAATCCTCGCTCATCTATCATCGAAGTCCACCGATAGCTCAAAACGGTACCTTTCCGCCTTGAAGATCCTAGATTTCCGCATAGGCTGACGTTAGTATAGGCGCCGCAGTCCCTTCGGAAGATCTCAGGAGTTAATGGTCCCTGTAGCAACTCTGACTTTAAAGTAGCTGGCATCGACAAATAGCTATTTTATCTCCTTTTCAATGGGCTTACTGAGGAACTCCTTAACCTTGCCATCCAATTAACTAGAAATTCTTGATGCTCTTGAAGTTGATAGCTGATCAAGCCCAAGATGATAAACTAGATCCTGGATTTAATATCTTCCCTTGCAACCAACCTTCAGCCAGAGGAGAAGAAGATCATCTCTTTCTCACAAGCAGCAATAATTGGAGCCTGCATCATAGGCATTCCCTGGATCAAACTGTCTAGGGCTCGTCAATGTGATGGCTTTTTAGACCGTTATTCAAATTTTCCTTTTATTCCAGCGCTTCGATTTTCCCTTGATTTATCCCTTAGCTTCCATGTATTCGTGGATTGGGCTCAAACTGAGCACAGAGACCTTTAATCGATCCTCCCTCCTCAGAATGTTTAATAGAGCGCAGCGCCATTATGTAAATTATGGCTACACTTGAAGAGGGAAAGGCGGCCGTGAGATTGGCCAGGGATGCCGTCACCACTTACGTCGAAAAGAGAGCGAGGATTAAACCAGAAGGGCTTCCCTCAGTGTTCAATGAGAAGAGAGGGGTCTTCGTGACCCTCCATGAGGATGGGAAGCTTCGAGGCTGCATCGGCTACCCCGAGCCCATCATGCATCTGGGCTTAGCCATTGTGGATTCCGCCATCAATGCTGCCTCCAGGGATCCCAGGTTTCCCGCTGTCAGACCGACTGAGCTACCCAGGATCGACATCGAGGTCACCATCCTCACCAAACCCGAGCCCTACACAGCGCCTAAGGCCGAGCTTCCAAACATGGTGAAGATTGGAAAAGACGGCTTAATAGTGAGCAAAGGCATGTCCTCAGGCCTTCTCCTGCCTCAGGTGGCCCCTGAGTACAACATGGACCCCATGGAGTTTCTAAGCCAGACAAGCCTTAAGGCCGGGCTGCCTCCCGATGCCTGGATCGATGAAGATACCGAGGTCCTTCACTTCCAGGCCCAGATCTTCTCGGAGGTGGCTCCAGGAAGGGAGGTCATAGAGAGGACCTTTGCAGATACCAGCTGCGGCACTTGTTAAAGTCAGAGATTCAGGCATCTAAATCCAGAGATTTGGATCTACGGGCCTCTGTACCTATACAGGGCCCTCTCCAGCTCTGAGATCTGCACCGGCTTTACCAGGTAATCGTTCATCCCCACGTTCAGGCGCCTCTCCCTGATCTTCGGTTGATCCTCGGCGTGCCAGCGCTGCCTGATGGCCAGGGTGGCCTCTATGCCATCATCTGGGGCATCCGTATGTCCAGGAGGATGACATCGTACCGGCTGTACTCCAGGGCTTCCAGGACCTCCACCCCATTGGCAGCCACATCCACCTTATGCCCCATGCACCTGAGCACCATAGAGGCGACCTTCTGGTCCATTGGGTTGTCCTCGGCCAGGGGCACCTTCATGGCCTGACTAGGGTGTCTGTCCTCAGGAGCTTCATTCAGAGGCGCTCTCGAAGAATACATTCATCAGAGCTTCGTAAAGCTGCGACCGCCTTATGGGCCTGGTCAGAAGGGTGCCTCAGGTAGATCACGGGTACGGTCTGGATTGAAGTATCTTTTCCAGGGGCACTGAAGTGGTACCGAGGATTGCCATATCCGGCTTATCCTCCCTCGCCTGCCCGTAGATAGATGTATCCACCTATCCACCAGGGAAAAGGATCTAAAGAGCCTGCCCAGGCGTTCAGGCGGTATGCCTATAACCGTATCTTTGACCGCAAAGTGAATCGCCATCCTCCCTCTTGGTGGCCACTGAGAGGCGCTCTTGGGACGGGGGATCTTGGCTTGTTTCGTTGGGTCTTCCAGGACGTTCTATTAGGCCTTTCGGTTAGAAACCTTTTGATCAGGGAATATCTCTATGGAAAAATTCTAGAAAATAAGGGCTCCCCTCTTCCAAGCTTTCTTAGCTCAATTCCATCGTCGCTCAAGACCATGTAGGTGTCCTGAACGCCCCCGTCACAGGTGAAGCTGCCCACGTTTACCGCCAGGGGGCCGCCATCCTTCCTGTAAACGTCCGCCTTGTGAGTATCGCCGTAGACGAAGCAGTCCACCCTGCCTGAGCCATAGGCCTTAATGAACTTCCTTATGGCCCCGTAGTGGCCCTCCACCGGCGTGTACTTGAAAGTCTTAAAGACCCCTGCCTTGATCCTGGATACTGCCGACGAGACCTTCCAGAGCCTCTCCTCCAGTTCCATCATCTCCCCTATATAGCTGGACCTGTAGATGCTCTCGTAGGCGTAGGCCATCATCCTCTCTAGGTCGGCTGGGGATGGCTCCTCTCCTGAGATCTTCCTTACGCGCTCCACGACCTGAAGGGAGATGGCCTGCATGCCGTCCAGGTGGTGGCCATGGGCAAAGAGAAAGCGCCTGCCCAGGCGCTCCGATAGATATGTAGGATAGTACATGTCAATCTTCAAACCATTAATGACCTGAGACCAGCTGAGGTTGGGGATGTAGACCGAGTAGATATCGCCCCTGGCCACCCTCTCCAGAAACTCCCTCTCCTGGTGGATTATGGCCATATGGTGATCGTGGTTTCCCACCACATAGCTGATCTTGACATCCATATCCTCAAGGCGGTCAAAGAAGTACCTAGCGTCCCTCAAGGCCTCCTCGGGACTGGCCCTCCACAGATCGAATATATCCCCTAAAAGTATTATCTCGCCGCATCCCCTGCCGTACTTCCAAAGCTCCCATATGAGGTAATCGACCTTCTTTGGATCGGCCAGGGTGGATGCCTCTAAGCCGAAATGGGTATCAGATATCACTACAGCGGACTCCAATTAATGCCCCCTTCACCGCTATCTAGTGCTATAACGGCTATTATTTATAAATATTATGCAACTTTTACTCCTTACCAAAAGGCAAAAATAGATATTCTGAAAGGAATTCCTTGAGCCTCAATCTATGATTAACATCGCCATTCCCAAGGGAAGCCTTCTGGACCAGACCCTTCAGCTCTTCGAGCAGGCGGGGCTTGAGATCAGGAGGACTGAGAGGGAGTACAACGTCAGGATCAAGGACCCCAGGGCTGGCAAGGTGAAGATTCTAAGGCCCCAGGAGATCCCAACTTACGTAGCCAAGGGCTACTTCGACCTGGGGATATCGGGTACCGATTGGATCAGAGAGTCGGAGGCCGATGTCTACAAGGTCTGCGAGATGAACTACGGCAAGAGAGGGCCGGGCAAGGTCAAAGTGGTGGTGGCGGTGCCCGACGGCCACGATATGAAGAGCGCCAGAGACATCAGGCCTGGAAGCCGAGTGGCCACCGAGTACCCAAACCTCACCAAGCGGTTCTTCGAGGATCTCGGAATCCCCGTGGATGTCCAGTACTCCTACGGCGCCACCGAGGCCAAGGTCCCCGAGCTTACGGACGTGGTGGTGGACTTGACCGAGACTGGGTCAACGCTGAGGAAAAACGGCCTCAAGATCATAGATGTGATCATGGAGTCCACCTCAGAGCTCATAGCCAATCCCTCAAGCTGGAGTGACCCCGTCAAGCGCGATGAGATCCTGTCCCTGGAGACGCTCATCTCCGGGGTCATAAGGGCCAAGGGTAAGGTTCTTCTGGATATGAATGTCCATGAGGACAAGATTCAGGATGTCATCGATGTCCTGCCCAGCATGAAGCACCCCACCATATCCAAGCTGTACAACTCGGAGTACTATGCCATAGAGAGCGTGGTGGACAAGGATCAGGTCAACCTCCTCATACCGATGCTCAAGAAGGCTGGGGCTTCGGATATACTGGAGCTAGCGATTTCCAAGATCATACCCTGATCCTTTTTTTCTTTATAATACAGACTAACACCTCGGCCTTTCTCTAATGAGCTTTATGACAGCATTATTTCAAGACATCGATTCAGATCCCCCCTTTTTGCACCGGTTTGGCGATATAATAGTCCATGCCGGCTTCCAGGCACTTCTCACGATTGCCTGCCAGGGCGTAGGCTGTGATGACCACGATTTTTGGTCCCTGAGTCCAAAGCCTGCGTATTTCCCTGGAAGCCTTGAGGTCGCTCATCTCAGGCATCTTTACATCCATGAAAACGAGATCGTAAGGTTGCCTTTCCAGGGGCTGGAGAGCCTCGTTTCCATCGGCCACTGAATCTGCCCTGTAGCCCATCGTTTCAAGCATCTCCACCAGGACCCCCTCCGGTTGGAGGGATTATCCTTGGCCACCAAGATCCTTAGAGGGGATTTCTCAGATATGTTCTCGACAGGTTGAATCCACATCTCTGGTTTAATGGATGTGTCTTTTGCGACCTCGGCTTCGATGGCAAAGTAAAAGGTTGAACCTTTGCCGAGGATGCTCTCAGCTCGTATCTCTCCTCCCATGAGCTCTACCAGGCCTTTGCATATGGCCAGGCCCAGTCCTGTGCCGTCGCGCTTGCGGCTTATGGTAGTCTCTATCTGGCTGAAGGGCAGGAAGTGCAGGTCCATCTTCTCCTTTGGGATGCCTATGCCCGTATCCTTGACTGCAAAGCAGAGCTGATGCTTATTATCTCCTAGGTCCTCCGAGGAGACGGATACAGATATCTCGCACGCATCGGTGAACTTGACGGGCATTGGACAAAAGAGCGACCAGGATCTGCCTGCGCCTTCCTGGATCTCCGATGAAGGCGTCCGGAGCGCAATGCTTTACGATGTGAGCAGAGCGCAGGCCGTTCTTATTCGCCTGGACGAAAACCAGCTCCAGTGATTCTTCTATGCAGGATCTCATGCTGAAAGGTTGGCGCTCCAGAGTTACCTTTTCTTTCTCTATCCTGGTGAAGTCCAGAAGATCGCTGATGAGTGAAAACATGGCCCAGACGCTGTTTCTTATCATATTTATGATCTCTAGGTAGCCCTTCTGCTCAGGGGGGAAGTTTTCCTCCGGGAGACGGTGGGTCATGCCTATCACCGCATTCATGGGAGTTCGGAGCCCGTGGGACATGTTGGCCAGAAATGCCGCCTTGGCCTCGACAGCCTCCAGGGCTAGGTCCTTGGTCTTGATGAGCTCAGCCTCAAGCTTTTGGTGCTCCTCCAGTTTGACCTAACGCGTCTCATTAGATACCCCCATCTCTTCTTTGGCTCGGGAAAGCTCCTCGGTCCTCTCCATGACCCACATCTCCAGCTCGTCCCTGGAACTGTGCATCTCTTCCGCCATGCGCTTGCGCTCGGTGATATCGCGCTCCACCATCACTGATCCTACGATGGCACTGTTCTTATCCCTGATAGGACCAAAACTGTAGCTGCCCCACCAAGTTTCTCCCGTATCTTTTCTTCGTAGTATGTACTCGGCGTTGGCCACGATCTCCCCACGGAGCGCCCTCGACGCCCCCCACATATCGAGGGGCGCTAATCTCCCGTCGGCAAGTAGACTTCTATTAAATCCATATACTCAGAAAGAATCTTGTAGCATTCCTCTTTGCTGTGGAACTTATAGTAGGTCGCAAAGACTTCGTCGAAATCGATGAAGTTGCCTTCCGTATCCGTTATGAACACGGCATAGGTCATGCTGGCCAAGGCCACCTTCAGCGTGGCCTGGCGTTCCCTCAGCGCCACCTCGGCACTCTTGCGCTCCGTGATATCGATGAATGCCTCCACGACTCCTTGCGGTTTACCATCTTCCCTCAACAAGAGAACCGCGTTTCCATATAGCCAGGCCGAATGGCCGTCCTCAAACCTATACTCGAGTTCAGTGCTTTCCATAGGCTTTCCCGTCTGAGCGACTATCTGCATCGGCAGGTCCTTCGGAGGCATGACTTTATCCTCATAATAAATCTGGAAGTTTTCTGGCCGCTCTTCAACGGGCGCAGACTTAGAGACGTTCGCATTCTTCAGCAAGCTTAGCAGCGGTTCTGTTGTTTTGTTACCTCTAATGCTTGTGCATTCAGGATCTTAGGAGACCAAAATCATTGCTGGAACCGCATCCATAATAGCTTCAAGCTCTTGATGGCAGGCGGCTTCGTTCCTTTGGCTCTCCTGCAGCGCCGATTGAGCAATCAATAGTATCTCATTCTACAGGCGCAGTTCCTCTGCGGAAACTTCCAGCTATTCTTTGGCCCCTAGTAGCGCTTTCTCTGCCATTTGGAGCTCTAGGGTATCATAACAGTAGACTGAAATACTCTCGACTGAAGGATATGCACTGATAATGTAGGTTGTCTATGATAACGCTATCTATTTCAAAACGCTGGGTCTGTCTGTCCTCCATAGCTTTGCGATAAGCCCTTTCATAGATGGTTCCCTTGATTCATGGAAACTCCGCCCATATGTTCTGTCCCAAGAGGTCCTCGGGTTTCAGGCCAAAATTGCCCGCAGCACGCCCATTGACATAGGTAAAGCGCCGGTTGCAGTCCAGTGTGAAGAAGCCATCCGGGGTGCTTTCCAGGATCTCTGTCACTTTGCGGTTACTACGAGCGAGGGCCTCCTCGTCCATCTTACACTCGATAATGCCACGGTTAACTTCTATGATGGCGGTTGGCTTGCCGGTTCCGTCCTTATATAAAACCCACTGGCTAGCTACGAAGATCTTTTTACCATCACGAGTGATATGGGAAAGCTAACCACTCCAAAGCCCTTCCCTCTGGATCTGATCTTTGACCTCGTCCAGAGGCTCAGGGAATTCCGTCATGAAGATGTCGTGGGATACCCGGCCCAGGGCCTCTTCTGCCGTCCAGCCATATAGCGTCTCTACCCCTTGAGACCAGGAGACGATCCTGTCATCGATATCCCTGATGAGGTCCAGAGGCCTCTCCAGCATCTTCGATTGCCCTCTTAAAGCTTCATTGAACGCCTATATTTCCATGAGATTCCGATCCCGCGCCTCCACTGCCACTATCAGCTCTTCGTTCTGCTGACACAGCACCTCCTCAGAAGCTGATAGCTCTTCAAGGCTTACTTGCAGCGCCTCCAGGGCCTTGTATCCACCTAGTGATGGCAATCCTGGATTGTAGGATGTGCTCCTACATTAGGGCGTCAAGGTCCCTATGTTATCCTTCCACAGGCCGCTTCATTTATTCTATCGGTCCGGACATCGGCACGCCTCGGCCTTGAGTCCCTCATGCGGAGTGAAACTTCTAGAAGGGCAAATCCTACTACTTAGTTATCCAGCTACCGCATCTAAACTTGCTTATCGATCCAAGATTTTTATTGATAATCGAAAATGCAGGGTGTGGAGCACCGGAAGATGGGCGAAATCCTTTTGCAAAGTACCTATGAAGTAATCCTTAAAATCTACTTTTTTGACAGTTGGATAGTCCAAGGTATGTCTCTATAGGACCCTATTTTATAGATAAAACGTGGGTTTTAGAAATGCTCTATGGATTCCATAATCAAAATGGACCAAAACTATTGGTTAAGCGGGCGCGGGGGGATTCGAACCCCCGATCTACAGCTTAGGAGGCTGCCGCCTTATCCTGACTAGGCCACGCGCCCTTCGGTCCTCTTCCTAGATCCAACTCGTATTTAACCTTTCCCGCCAGGGCACTCCATCAGATCCTCTAGCGTATCAATATGCCGCTCAAGACCACCACGAAGAGCCCCATGAAGAACCAGCCGATGATTCCCTCCAGCATGGCCAGGTGCCTATAGAACCTCACTGGGTAGTTGTTCACGGGTGCCTGGGAGGTGGTGAACATTGCTACACTAAAATACATGGCATCGACCAGGGAGACACGGAAGTTCTCTATCTTTTCTGGACCTCCCGGGATCTCCAGGCCCTCATGCTCGAACCTTCTCATGCCATTCCCTGCCCAGAAGATGACTCCGAAGATGAAGATGGTGATGAGGCACCAGAGGCTCACATAGCTTACGCGGACGCCGAAGCCGCAGGAGATCCAGGAGATGAAGTCGGCGATCTTGCTCCATCCCCAAGGCTCGGTAGTTAGGCTGATCATCCTGTACTGGTAATAACAATCATCGGCATCGTCAAACCACTCCAGGCTCTTGTAGTTCTTGACCAGGGCCAGGTAGGTGGCGCCGTTGTAATCGAGCCTGTCCTTGAGGACGCCCCAGTGGACAGGGAACTTGGTGAAGTCCGCGTCTTTGAGATTGATAGTCGAGTTCTCTCCGAAGGTTACGTTATCGAGCTGTATGCTGTAGACTCTGGCGCTCTCAAGGCTCAGGTCCTTATGGAAGACGGCACCTACAAAATGGGCGTTGTCTACGAACCTGGCCAGGGCGAAGATGGCTGTGCCATTGAATTCCACCCCTGTGAACTCAAAGAAACCTCCGAAGCTTGCCGCGGCGAAGAGGGCCCCTTTATCAAAGCGAGATAACCCGAAGAACACTGTGCTCAGGAACCTGGTGCCCGGAAAGCTGGCATCGTCCTTGAAGGTGGTGTTCCTGAAGTCAGTCGCATCGCCGAACTGGGCGCTTTCAAAGCTGACGATGTTGGAGAAGATCGCACTCTGAAAGGATGTTGGCCAGGTAAACTGGGCAAGGACAAAGCTGGCAGCTCCTCCGAATCGGGCCCCCTTGAAGTCGAGGTTGCCGTCGAATTTGGTGTTGTCAAAGATGGCATTCCCAAGAAAGCGGCAGTTTCTGAAGGTGGTCGCCCTACTAAAGCCGGCCAGCCTGAAGCTGACGTCCTTTAAAAAGCTGGCCCTGGAAAAGCTGGCCTCCTCAGAAAACTGGGTTTTATCGAAGCTGGCAAAGCCTTCGAAGGTAGATCCTTTCAGGTCCACTGAGTCACGGAAGATGGTTCCGTCCAGGCTCACATTGCCCAGAAAATCGGAGTTGGCTACCCTGAACTCCTGATCTACCTGGGCCACCTGGCTCAGATTGAGGTCTCCGGATACCTTCACTCCCGAGTAGTCCACTGGCTCTCCCGCCTCGACCTTGGCCAGTATATCGCAGGCTTTCACCGTCGTACCATTTGTGGTGGCAAGTCCCATTTGGGCGAGAAGTAGAAGAAAGAGCACCGCTGCCAACTTTGAATTGAGGGTCCCCATGGCTATGGCGGGATAAAAACTCGTCAGGATTTATTACTTTGGTTTTTTTCCCATTTTTTCTTATCTTATCGTCACCCTTCCGAGTGTTACCATGAAGATGGCTAAAAGCAGCCATCTCAGTATGCCTTCTAGTATGACATAATACCTGTGCTTTCCTATGAGCAGGAAGTCTATGGGCCCCTGGGAGCGGAAGATCATGGTGCTGAAGAAGAGAGCATTTCTCAATGAGGCCTTCTCTGGCAAGGAATCTACATCACCTCCGTTGAGGGGCTTGGAGGACCTACGTATGCCGTCTCTCCACCAGAAGATCAGGTTGAAGCCGGCCTCCCCACCCAACAAAGGTGACGTTAGTGAAGTCGGACAGGCTCTGGAATTTGGCCATGCCTAACTGGAATGCGCCGTTAAAGCGGGCTTCGGCAAAGTCGACGCCATCACTAAAACAGCCTGGAGGAAATTGGCCGTCTTTTGGAAGGCCAAGATGCTGAACTCAGCCTGCCCTCCGAACTTAGCCTTGGAAAAGCGCCCTTCTAGCATAGCTATTCTGGCATAGCTATATAACGCCGTTTCGACCATCTTTCCGAACCGTGGAAGCTTACTTTGACCCTTCCCTGGACCCGGCCAGGCAATCCCTGGCTAAGCAGGGATACCACCTGGTCGGCGGAGGGGCCGTCAAGCCGTGCCTCTGGCTCAACCGGTCCCTGCGCGGCGGTGACCAGTGCTACAAGCATCATTTCTATGGCATATCCAGCCATCGCTGTGTTCAGATGACCCCTTCCCTGGAGTGCAATCACCTCTGCCTCCACTGCTGGAGGCCCATAGACACCCCCGTGCCGCCCCGGCCGCCCCTGGAGCCAAAGGTGCTCATGGACGGCATCCTCAAGGAGCATAAAAGAATCCTCTCGGGATACGGTGGGGCAGAGACCACTGATAGGTCCCTCCTGGTGGAAGCAAGAAAGCCCGCTCACGTCGCCCTATCTCTCATGGGAGAACCGACTTTCTACCCCTATATCGGCGAGCTGATAGGTGAGATCGGCAGGATGGGCATGACCTCCTTTCTGGTCACCAATGGGACCCGGCCTGAGGCTTTAGAGGGCTTGAAGCCTACCCAGCTCTACATAAGCCTCAACGCCCCGGATAAAGAGCTTTACAGGCGGATATCCAACCCCTCGGGGGACCTGTGGGAGAAGCTCCAGGAGAGCCTCTCCTTGATGAAAGAGAGGCTCTGCCGCAGGGTGATAAGGCTCACCCTGGCTCGTGGACTCAACTTGAAGGACTCAGGGGGCTTTGCTAAAGTCATAGAGCTTGCAGAGCCCGATTTTGTGGAGGTCAAGGCTTACATGCATCTGGGAAGGTCCAGGGCAAGGCTTTCCCGCGAGTCCATGCCCGAGCACGGGGAGATCGTGGAGTTCGCTCGACAGCTGTCAGGGGACTTGGGCTACGATCTGACCTCGGAGGTGCCCTTGAGCAGAGTTGCCCTTTTATCCAGCGGCAGGGTACCTAATTCCCTCTCGCTTTAGTAATTATACCCACAAGGTAATA
>Ga0181520_10010821_pt1 | contig 12134 bp, 7 predicted proteins | sample PEATcosm2014_Bin_29_FD_132451 | JGI IMG/M metagenome (GOLD analysis project Ga0181520, IMG submission 132451) | Peatland microbial communities from MTU Mesocosm Facility, Houghton, MI, USA - PEATcosm2014_Bin02_30_metaG | ecosystem: Environmental > Terrestrial > Soil > Wetlands > Peat | place...
AGACCTTACGGGCGGCGGCGACGGTATTGCCAAAACAGCCACCTTGGCCGCCGTCGGCACCTCGGAGCCTCGCGAAGAGAAAGACTTACAGGGAGAAGGCGGCACATGCGGGTAAATCTCGCTTACGGGAAAAACGGCCTCGAGATCGAGGTGCCCGACGAAGCGGTCGTCATCACGCCCGAGCACCGCGAGGCGCTCGACGACCCCGCCGGGGCGGTGCGATCGGCCATCCGGGCGCCCCTGGCGGGGCCGTGCCTGGACGAGCTCGTCTCCCCGGGCCAGAGCGTCGCCATCTCCGTGTGCGACGGCACGCGGCCCCAGCCCCGCAAGGTCGTCATCCCCGTGCTCCTCGAGGAGCTCTCCGGGCTCGTCGATCTCGATGACGTCGTCATCCTCGTCGCCACGGGCACCCATCGCGCCAACACCCCCGAAGAGCTCGCGGAGATGCTCGGGCCCGAGGTGCTCGCAAGGGTGCGCGTCGAGAACCACGATGCCCGCGACGAGAGCTCGCTCGGCTTTTTCGGCACCTGCGGGGACGGCGTGCCGGTGTATCTGAACAAGCAGTGGCTGCAGGCAGACGTGCGGATCACGACGGGCTTCATCGAGCCGCATTTCTTCGCCGGCTTTTCCGGCGGGCCGAAGCTCGTCGCTCCCGGATTGGCGGGCCTCGAGACCACGCTCGTGCTCCACGACAGCCGGCGCATCGCAGACCCGAGGGCCACCTGGGCGGTGATCGAGGGGAACCCGGTCCACGACGACGTGCGGGCGATCGCCGCCGCCACCGGGGTCGATTTCGCCTGCGACGTCGTGCTCAATTCCGACCAGGAGATCGTCGCCGTCTTTGCCGGGGAGCTCTTCGCCATGCACGCGGCGGGTTGCGCGTTCGCCCGCGAGCTCTCGATGCAGCCAGTGGAGCGGCCATTCGACGTCGTGGTCACGACCAATTCCGGCTTCCCTCTCGACCAGAACCTCTACCAGTCGGTGAAGGGCCAGTCCGCAGCCGCCATGATCGTGCGTCCCGGCGGCCTCATCGTGGCGGCTTGCGAGTGCAGCGACGGCTTTCCCGACCACGGCTCCTACAAAGAGCTGCTCACGCGCTACGCCTCGGGCCACGAGCTCGCCGAAGCCATCAGGACGGCGGAGTCCACCTGGCCGGACCAATGGGAGCTCCAGCTCCAGGCGCGCGTCCAAGAGACGTGCCGCGTCGCCATGCATGCGGACGGGCTGAGCGACGCCGAGCTTGCCGCGGCCCATTTCGAGCCGGTGGGCGACGTCTCGGCCTTCCTCGCCGACGCGCTCGCCCGCCTCGGTCCCGGTGCGAGCTGCTGCGTGCTGCCCGAGGGGCCGATGACGATCCCCTACCTGAAGAACACCTGACGGCCCGAAGGGCACCTCGCCGGCGCGATGGCGCCTGGACCGCGGTGTCGTCAGGGCGTCTTCGTCTTGGCCCCGCTCCCTCTCGTCGCCTCTTCGACGAGGTAGACGATCGACTCGAACTCGTGCCCGGAGCGTTCGCTGAGGCCGATCTCGCAGGTGCGGGCAAGGGAGTAGTAGCCGTCGAAGACCTCTCCCGCCAGCTCCGCCTGTTCGTCGCGCTGGGCCGCGTCGGCAAGCTCGGGGTAGATGAAACCCCGGTCGCCGGCGGTGCCGCAGCAGCCCCATTGCAAGGGCGTCACCGCCTCGCCGGCACAGGCCGCCCCGATCGCCTGCATCTTGGTCCCGCTTCCGAGCTCGACGCTCGCGCAGGTGGGGTGGAGGGCGACACGGCGTTTCGGCGTTTTGACCTCGAGCCGTTCCATGACGTCGTCGAGGAGCCACGGGACGATGTCGATGACCTCGATCTGGCGGTAGCGCTCGGCGTTCTTCGCGCTCAGCAGGTCGGCGACCTCGCTCAGCATGGTCTTTGTGCACGAGGTGACATCGCACATGACCCGCACCCGCCCGGCGTCGCTCCACTGCCACATGTTCTCGACGAGCCGGTTCACCATGTGCCGGCGGCCGTCGGTGAAGCCCCTGTGGCCCCAGATCTGCCCGCAGCAGACCCCGGTCACCGAAGGAGGGAGGCGCAGCTTTATCCCCGCCCGGTCGGCGAGGGTGAGCACCGTCTCCGACACCGACGCCTTGGCGAGGTTGGACGAGCCCATGATCCTGCTCACACAGGCCGGGAAGTACACGATGTCGGGCTTAGCCTCGGACCGGAACACCGGGACGGGGCTCTTTCCGATCGAGGGCGACCAGACCGGTGCGAAGGGGACCACGGTGTGCACGGCCTTCGTGATCGCTTCGAGGCTGTGCACCCGGTTGGCGAGCACCCCGAGGTTGAGGCCGCCCCTCGCCACCTTCTCCACCTCGGCGAAGCGGCGGGCGAGGAGAGTGCCGAGGGACGTCTCTACGGTGTTGTTGCGCGCCTCGCGCAACTCGGCGGTGTAGTCGGCCACGTTGATGCCGACCGGGCACTGGGTGGCGCACATCCCGTCGGCGGCACAGGTGTTGATCCCCGCGTGCTGGTACTGGCGCCAGAGCTCCCGGGCCTCGAGGCTGTCGGTCTTCCCGAGCAGCTCGAGGTGTTTTCGCGACGCCTGGATGCGTCCCCGCGGGGTCATCGTGACGAGTCGGCTCGGACAGACGTGCTCGCAGAAGCCGCACTCGGTGCACTTGTCGATGAGGGGCGAGACGGGAGGGGTGATCTTGATGTTGGCGGCAAAGACGTCGGGATCGTCGTTTATGAGCACTCCGGGGTTCAACAAGCCGTCCGGGTCCACGAGCTTTTTGATCCGCTTCATGATCGAGTAGGCCTTGTCACCCCACTCGCGGGCCACGAAGGGCGCCATGGCCCTGCCGGTGCCGTGCTCGGCCTTGAGCGAGCCGTTCAGCTCGTCGACGACGAGGGCGACGGCGTCCTTCATGAAATCGACGAAGCGGTCGACCTCGCGCTGGCGGGTGAAGTCGGCTGTCAGCACGAAATGGACATTGCCGGCGCTGGCATGGCCGAACTGGACGCCTTGGCCCTCGCCCGTGTAGCCGTGCTTGGAGAACAGGGCCTTGAGGCCCTTCAACAACTGGGCGAACTCCTCGATCGGCACCGCCATGTCCTCGAGCAGGACGGTCGTGCCGGGCCGGCGCGACCCCCCGACAATGGCGAAAAGGTCTTCGCGAAGGCGCCACAGCTGGGCGTGCTCTTTCGGGGTGGTGGTGAACTCGCTCATGGCGAGCAGTCCCGCCAGGGACCGCAGCGCCGGGAGGGCGGCGGCTACCGCCGCGCGCACCTCGTCTTCGCTCGAGCGCTGGTAGTCGAGGAGGAGGGCGGCCGATCCCCGCGGCCTCGTCTCGATGAACGCCGGCAGCTCCCCGATGCCGAGCACGGCTTGCATGGAGGTGTCGTCGAGGAACTCGACCGCGCTCGCTCCACTTTGGTCGATGAGGGGCACGGCCTCGGCGAGAGACTCGAGAGAGTCGAAGAGCAGCAAGGCGCTCGAGCGCTCCGGATTGAGGGGCACCGTGTTGAACACGATCTCGGACACGAACGCCAGCGTCCCCTCGGAGCCGACGAGGAGGTGGGCGAGGATGTCCAAAGGGTCCTCGAAGTCGACGAGGGCGTTGATGCCGTAGCCGGTGACGCATTTGATGGAGAACTTCTTCCTTATGAGCGCCACGAGCCCGGCGTCCGCCCGGGTTTCGTCGCGCAGCTCGCCAAGGCCCTCCGCCAGCCCTTTTTGCTCGCGGGCGAACCGCTCGTGCTCGCCCGAGCGAGAGGTGTCCCAGGCCGTGCCGTCGACGAGGACGAAGCGGATCGAGTCCATCGTGCGGTAGGTGTTCAACTTGACGCCCGTGATCATCCCGCTCGAGTTGTTCGAGACGATCCCGCCGATGCGCGCCGCGCGGATCGAAGCCGGGTCGGGTCCGATCTTGCGCCCGTAAGGAGCGAGCACCCGGTTCACCATCTCGGCCGTCGGGCCCGGTTCGGCCTTCACGCGGGCACCGGCGTCGAGCACCTCGATGCGGCGGAACGCCCGGCTTATGTCGGCGACTATCCCCTCGCCGACGCTCTGGCCGGAAAGGCTCGTGCCTCCGGCCCGGAAGGTGACGGGCACGGCCAGCTCCCGGGCGAGACGGAAAAGCCCGCGCACCTCCGCCTCGCTGGCGAGCCGGACGACGGCCTTCGGTCGGTACTCGTAATAGCTGGCGTCGCGCGAGTTGACCGTGAGCGTGATCGCGGTCGTGTCGACGCGCTCTTCCGGCAGCAGCTCACGAAGGCGGGCGCCGAGGGCACTGGCGGTCATGGCCTGCCCATGGCCCGTGAAGCCAGGTCCCACCCGGTTCGGTCGGGACCAGTTTCCTGGCGACAACCACCGCAGCACGCAAGTCGAGAGCTCGTCACTCTTGCCAGTCTGGCCCGGGCTCGCCCGGCGGACCAATCTCGACGCCAGCGCACGGCTTTGTCAGGAGTGCCCGGCGATGGCGTGCGGGGTGTAGGGGGCCTCGAGCTTTTCGATCTCGTCGCGCTCGAGCTCGAGTCCGAGTGAGCCGAGGGCGTCGTCGAGCTGGGAGAGCTTCGTGACCCCGAGGATCGGAGCGGTCACGACGGCTTTGGAGCGCATCCAGGCGAGGGCGACCTGTGCCCGGCTGACGCCGCGGGCGGCGGCGATCTCCGCCACCGCCTCGACGATGGGCCGGTCCGCCTCCACATAGAGGGTCTTTCCGAACTCGTCCGTGCCGCTGCGCTCGGTCGCCTCGTCCCAGTCGCGCGTGAGGCGCCCCCGGGCGAGCGGGCTCCAGGGGATGACTCCGACGCCCTGGTCCTCGCACAGCGGCAGCATCTCGCGCTCTTCTTCTCTGTAGAGGAGGTTGTAGTGGTCCTGCATCGAGACGAAGCGGGTCCAGCCGTTCCCCTCCGAGATGGCCAGCATCTTGGCGAATTGCCAGGCAAACATCGAGGAGGCCCCTATGTAACGAGCCTTGCCCGCCTTCACCACGTCGTGTAGGGCCTCGAGCGTCTCTTCGACCGGTGTCGTCGGGTCGAAGCGGTGGATCTGGTAGAGATCGACGTAGTCGGTGCCGAGGCGGGTGAGGCTCTTGTCGATCTCGCTCATGATCGCCTTGCGGGAAAGCCCGGCACCGTTGGCGCCGGCGTGCATGCGCCCGCAGACCTTCGTCGCGAGCACGATCTCGTCGCGTGAGGCGAAATCGGCGAGAGCCCGGCCGACGATCTCCTCGCTGCTGCCGTCGGAGTACACGTTCGCCGTGTCGAAGAAGTTGACGCCCGCCTCGAGGGCGTGACGGAGGATCACCCTCGAGTCGTCTTCCTTGAGGCTCCAGGGGTGATCGCCCCGAGCGGGCTCCCCGAAGCTCATGCAGCCGAGGCAGATCGGCGAGACGTCGAGACCCGTCGAACCGAGCTTCACGTAGTCCATCTCGTCTACCTCCTTGCTGGCGCCGCCCAGAGGGCGCACCGGTGCCCGCCCGCGGGTCTCACCCTAACGGCGAGCTTCGGCCCCAAGGGAGTTCAGGTCTCTTGTTTTGACGAGGCGGAGGCTCGATAAACACCGGGCAGACCAAGCACGGCTCGCGACAGGTGTCGTGTCGCGAGGGCGCCCTAGGAGGCCGATTTCGTCGCCGCCCGCGCTCTTTTGGCGGGGGTGGCGCGGCTCGTGGCCTTGACCGCGGCCTTGTGGTCGTGCACGTGGGCCTCGCCCAGGTGCTCTTGTTCGAAGTTCTCGTGCGGAGTGTGCGAGTGCCGAATGGGAGCGTGGTCGTGCTCGTGTTCGTGCGAAGAGCTCAGATGCTCGAAGCCGCCGGACTGGTGGCTGTGATTGTGGGTCACGTGGTAGTGCACATGGGAGTGCACGAGCTTGTCGTGATCGTGCTCTTCTGCGTCGCTCATCTCCACCTTCCCTGCCCGGGGGCGCGAATTGGCACCTTGAGTAGCACCAATGCCCATGGTAGGGGGCTTCCAATCACGCCCGGCGCGCCCGCCTTGGTGCCCGATCGAGCCGGCGGGCGCGCGGAGGCGGAGCTCACTCCGAGCGGAGCAACAGCGCCGCCGGGGTTCGTGCCGCCAAACGGCCCGGCAAGGCGGCGACAAGGTTGGCGAGCACGAGGCTCCCGACGGCGATGAGCGCCACCGAGAGGGCGGGCACGGACGGTACGGGCACGGCGTGGATGCTGCGGGCGAACAGGTCCCAGAGCCAGCGGCCGAGGGCGATCCCGAGCGGCACGCCGAGGACCGCCCCGATCACGGCCGCGACGCTCGCCTGCCAGGCCACCGTCGCCGCCAACTGGGCTCCGGTGAAACCGAGCGTCCGCAAAAGGGCCAGGTCGCGCCTGCGCCGGCGCACCGAGGCGAGGAGCGTGAGGGCGAGGGCGGCGACTGCGCCGGCGGCGAGTCCGGCGCCTAAGAACACGGGCGTGTCGCCGAGGGAGCGGTAGTTCACGATCTCGGCCGGGTGCAACACGCCCGTGACGGTGACGCCGAAGTTGGCCGTGTTCGAGGTGGCGGTGGCTATCGCATCGAGGGAGCCAAGCTCGGCCGAACGGCTGTAACCGCCACGTAGGCGCACCAGGATGCCGTTCGGGCCTGGCAGCGGGTCGTTGAACGGGTTGCGGTCGACAAGCGGGATGAGGCTGTAGGAGACGAGCGCTCCCGTGCCCATCTCGAGGTGCGGACCCCCGTTCGAGCCGATCGTCGGCATGGCGGCGGTGCCGACGATACGCAGCCGGGCCGTCGACAACCCGTTGCTCACCTCGACCGTCTCGCCTAGGTGCTTTTTGATCTCGGCGAGCGTGACGGCGCCGAGAACCATCTGGCCGCTCGACTCGACGCCGTGGCCCGACAACAGCGGCGGCGCCACCGTCGCGTTCGGGCTCTCGCCCAGCACGGGCACGGTCACGCCCTCGATCGCCAGCTGACCGGTGTAGACGCCGGACCACTGCGAGACGTAGCGGTCACGGTCGAGCAACCTCGTCACCTGCGCCTGGGGGATGTCGCCTCCCGAGACCAGCATGTAGTCCCAGTTCCAGCCGTAAAGAGCGGGGTGGGAGACGAGCGAGTCGAGACTGGCGCCGAAGGTGACCGTGGCTACGACGACGAGCACCGCCATGACGGCGCCGGCGATGGCGGAACGGACCGGCACCGAGCTTCGCCCGCTGCCCGGCTCGAGGGCGAAGCGGACACCGGTGAGCGCCGGGACCGGCAACCCTGCCGCGCCGGCGGCGGCGACGACGCTCGAGCGCCGCTCGAGGTTGTAACGATCTCGTAGGGCCCTTTTGTGCGGTGCGGAGCGGTAGGCGGTCACCCCGGAGATGGTGCCCAGCCCGACGACGAGGAAGAGGAGCCCGAAGCCGAGCACCGTCCAGTCGAAGGCGACGCCGGGATAGGGGTACACGGCCCGCACCGGGCCCAAGGGCGCGAGGGGGGAGAGCGCGACCGCCACGAGCACCGCCAAAAGCGCCCCCACGACCACGGCCCCACCGATGCCGATGATCCCGTCGGTGGCGGTCATGAGCGGTCCCGCCCCGATGGCGCGCAGCACCTCACGGTCCTCGGCACCGAGGCGGAGTTGGCGGCTCGTCACCTGGCCGGCGATGAGCAGGGCGGCGGCGGCGACGATGGCCCCGAAGACGCCGAGGGCGATCGCCTCGGGCTTGATCGCCCGCTGCGCTTTGTCCAAGACGCTTGCCTGGGCATTGGACAAAGGCGGGAAGCCTTGGGGGAGGATCTGGGAGACCTCGGCCGTGACGGCGGCGACATTGCCGGGCCCCCCGCTCACGCGGATGCCGCTCTCGGTGTAGTTGACACAGCAGTGGAGCAGTTGGCGGGTGAGCCCAGGCGTGAACAGGTTGTTCGGTTCGCCGCCCGCGTCCACGTCGTCCTCGATGACCGAGCCGTTGAACACGACGATGGCGACGACCTTCTCGTCGATGACCCGGATCGGCCTGACGGCGTTGGTGCCGAAACGTGCCAGCTCGGTCTGGGCGTTGGTGTAGATGCCGATGGGGAGCACGCTGCCCACGTGCACACCGAGAGCGGCGGCACCTTCGGCGCTCAACATGAGCTCGTCGGCCCGGTTGGGGGCGGCCATGTGACCCTTTATCACCGTCACCTTGTCCTGGTCGAAGTACATGTCGTCGACGCTGCCGTAGCCGTTGCCGGCGGACGGTGGATAGAAGTTGGGGGCGTTCAGAATCTTGCCGTTCGCCTGCAGGGGGAGAAAGTCGATGCCTGACTGGCTCTCCACCTGGGTGACGTGGGGGAGCCGGGCGATCTTTTTCACCACTGCGGCGTCGTAGCCGGAGTCGCTGCCGATCTCCGGGTTCAGCACCGCTGTCGCGCCCTCGAGGCTCGAGGGGGTCGTGCTGGCCCAGAAGACGGGGAAGGACGACGCCGTGCGCCGCGCCGCCGCGAGCGACCCCATGGCGAGACCTCCGAGCAGGCCCACGAGCAGGACGATGGCCAGATAGCCGTTCCGGCGCTGTTTGAACGTGGCGCGGAAGCGGTACCAGGCAAGCCTCATCTCTGGCCGCTCGGCTATGGCGGATCTTCCCACCGGTCTGTTCTCCCAGAGATGAGGTCGTGGCGCCACCCGGCCAGCACCCCCATCAGCCCGGGTGCTGGCTGCCACCGGTGCCCGCCGACGCCCACGGGCGGGTCGCCGCCCCCCTGACAACCCAGGCGCCATCGCGTCCTTGGTGAACCCGGCCGGCCTTCTCGCCGAGGCCGGCCGGGTTCAGATCTTCAGGCATCGATGAGCGAGAACTTGCCTCCGGAGCGGACGATGCCGTTACCGCTGCCCGTGGTCACGATGCCCGAGGCCGTCAGGGCGAGGCCCTCTTTCGAGTACAGGTAGAGCGGCTGGCCGTGGTAGGTGACCTGGGTGCCCTCGGCTGTCTTGATCCTGCCCACCTTTGCCTCCGACAGCCCGGCTGACACTCCCGGCTTCCCGCTCGTGAGCACGGCCGGCCACGCCCGAGCGCAGCCTCCGGTGGCGCAGGCGCTGTGGGACGAGGAGTCCTTGCTGTAGCTGTAGACGGGGAAGTTGATCCAGCCCGCGCCGGTGTACATGGGCGTGGCGAGGACCGTCTTGCCGCCGACGGTCGTCGTCGTGAGCGATCCGACCCACACAAGGGGCAGCCCCGAGGGTGAGATGAGGTACCAGATCCCGTGCCAGGGCGGGAGCGCAGGCTCGTTCCATTCCTCGCCTGTGTCGGCGCCTGCCAAGTTGTCGAAGAGGTAGAGCGGGTGACCGGCGTAGGTCACCTGCCAACCGAAGCTGCGCTTCACGCGTCCGAGCAGGCTCTGGGAGACGCCAGGAGCGGCGACCGGCATGCCGGTCGTCGTGAGAGCGGGCCACTCGGCGTTCTTGTCGTTGGAAGGCCCGGTGCAAAGGCTCGGCCCGACCGGAGTCTTCACCGTCTTGCTCGAGCAGCCGAAGCTTGCCCCGTGGTCGCTCGTGATGAAGTAGAGCGAGTAGCCGGCATACTTGCCCGAGCCGACGACGAGCGCCGTGCCGAAGCTCGTGTCACCGGTGGCGATGACAGTTCCCTTGCCAGAAGGAGCCGCGAAGGCACTTGTCGCCAGGACCGGCAGGCCTGCGAGTCCCGCCGCCAGGGCGGCAGCGGCGGCGATGTTGCGTAGGCTCCTCGCCCCGGCCGGCCGTTGCTGTCCTGCAAGGGTGGTGCTCTTGCGCGTTAGCCCTTTTCTCATGCGTCCTCTCCTCGTTGGTCAACCAATCCGGGCGACGCGCTACCAAGACGGAGCTGTCCCCCCGGACGACGAATGCGTCTTGTGCAGTATGAAGGACTCACAGATCGAGGCCAGTGTGGTGACTCCCGCGCCTTGTCCTCGCGTAAACACCACCGCCGAGGCGGGGAAATACGAACGTGACCCAGGTGCGAGCCGCCCAGGAGCACATGCGGAGCCACCACAACGGCCGGCGCTCGGCCCGCGGTGAGGGTGCGGGAGGGCGCGCAGGACCTCTACGGTCGTCCGACGCGCTGGTAGGGTGACTGCCGATTGTGGCACCAGGACGACGACACGTTCGTTGCCGGTGACGATGCCGCCAGAGGGGGACCTCCGTGCAACTCGCGGCTTTTGGGTGGTTGGGCAGATGGGTGGGCCGACGGCGCTGTGGCGTCGGCTCCGCGCAACGACGCTGCGGTCGGTTTGTTACCGAGTTTCGGTCTTTGAAGCCTGGAGCGGCTCGAGCGCTTCGCTGCGTAGCTCGTGACTGCCGTCTTTGAGAGGTGCCTCATAGAAAAGGTGGCAGCCGCCACCGGGCAGTTCGAGGATGTCGAGGTAACGGGCGTTCGAGACCGGCTCGTCCTCCTCGGCGACGAGCCGTCCAGTTGGCGGAGCGGGCCGGGCGATGCCGGTGTGCTCGGAGAAGTTCTCCTCTTTGGTCGCCCGGCCGTCGTAGGTGGCCCATCCGTTCGACAGCACTGCCGTCACGCGGGTCCCTCTCGCGTCCCAGCACCCGGCGCGCCCCTCAAGGGCGGTCGTGACGAAGTCCCAATGGATGCCGTCGTTGCCGGTCAGGTACGCCGTTCGCATCCTGTCCTCCTCGCCAGGATCCCCGAGCGGGTGACAGCACACCCAGGCATGCCATTTCCCGCCCGAGTGACGAATCACCGGATCTTTCATGCCGGTCGAGTCGTCCCCGGGAAACACTGTCCTCGGTGACACCTGGCCGAGCGCTGCCGGGTCGTCGGCCTCCAACATGTCTACCCGCCAGGCTTTTCCTGGCAGGGCACAGGACACATAGAGTCGCCAGCGGCCGTTCTCGGTGAGGACGATCGCCGGGCGTTCCAGCGAGACGGCACCGAAGCGCTCCCGGTCGATCGTCGCCAGGGTCGTGAAGCTCTCTCCGTCCGATGAGCGGGCGATGACGTTGCTGACGCCGCGGCTGGCGGCAAGACGGAGCCGGTAGGCGAGACCGATACCACCCTGCCGATCGAGCGCGGAGCTCGGCGCGCCCGCCCAGTTGCCAGCTCCGCCGGCAGGTGCGGGGACGATCACGTTTGGTGTTGCTCTGCCCGGAAGCGGCAGCCATGTCATCTTCCGCTCATTTTCTTGGCACTCCACCGCCGTTGTCGCGGGCGGAGGCCGTCGTTGTCATGGAACCCTTGAGATGTAAAGGCACAGCTGACGGCGCCCTGCCAACACGGTGAAACCCCGGGGCGCCCGGGCGCCGACCTCTACCCAGCCCGGTTGTGGCGAGTCGCGGCGAGAGCGCTGCCTAGTGCCGGCTCGTTCCGGCGAGGCTGGCCGCCCTTGTGGCTTCTCTTGCACGTTTGGCGATCTCCCGGCGTTGCCCGCTCGTCAGGGCGACCGCCCGGGACCGACCGTCGAGGTGACCGCGCGCCGCCGCCTTCACTCTTTCGAGCGTCTGTCGCGTATGGCTCGCCGCCGGCTTCGAAGACCGCTTCATGTCGCCTGTCATGTTACTGACACGGTGTGACTCTCCGGTCCCGGTGACCGGCCACCCCCCTCTCTCGGCGAGCCCCTACTAGCCGTATTTGGGGCGTATCGGTGCGTGGCACTTCGCCCTATGGACAGGGTTTTGACCTGGTCCTTGTCGGAGATCGCCGACCAGGCGGAACAGCGCAGACGGAAGGTCGAAGCGGCGCACATCTTTGGTACGGACCTTACACAAGAAAGGACAAATCCTCTGCCACGTCTTCTCATCCGGGCGAAAATTCCCTAAAGTTGGCCCATGACGGAGGGGGAGGAGCAGCAGGGCGACCACGTCTTCCTCGTGCCCCTGGCCCCTCCCGGCGCACGTGCTTGCGGGGAGCTCGAGCACGTGGCTATGCACCCGAACCACAGATCAACCGCCTGAGCCCGCCTCACATGATCTCTTCAGACCCGCGCCCGACCGGCTCGACGACGAAGCCAGGCGAGCCCGCGGGCGAGAGCCGAGTCGGCGACGAGGGGGCGGTCTGGCAGCTGGCCAGCGAGCTTGCCGGGGCTGTTTCGCCGGCAGCAGTCGCCTCTGCGGTGGCCGAGCACGGTGCCGCGGCGGCGGGCGCGACCTTCGCCAACATGGGGATCCGGGATGCGGGTTCCGACGTGGTCCGCGTCGTCCACCGCTCAGTCTCGGAACCCGACGCGGCGCTGCGGTGGAAGGAATTCCCCGTCG
>Ga0181520_10010823_pt1 | contig 12130 bp, 12 predicted proteins | sample PEATcosm2014_Bin_29_FD_132451 | JGI IMG/M metagenome (GOLD analysis project Ga0181520, IMG submission 132451) | Peatland microbial communities from MTU Mesocosm Facility, Houghton, MI, USA - PEATcosm2014_Bin02_30_metaG | ecosystem: Environmental > Terrestrial > Soil > Wetlands > Peat | place...
CGTTCGACCTTTCCACGGGAGACGTATACTTTTACTTCGCGCGGGAGATGCGATTGCAGCGGGCCTGCGCGACGCGCTTTGCGGACCACAAGTTTCTTTTCCTCGATTCGTCGAAGTTCAAGAGCTCCGGCGAAAAAGCGTATGGTGTCGTTGACATGCTCCGGACCTCCTACTCGGTCACGCTATATACCGTTTCCTCCGAGAGAGATGAGTGGATTGTGAAGCGGTTCGAGAGCCTGTGCGGCTCCATCCTTAAAGCTGTGCCGGCGTCATCCACGGCGGACCAGTCCGACCTGAAGACTCTCCGGCTGCAGATTGTGGGCCGCGATAGCGCGTCCACGAAATGCGTGGAAAAAGTGGGATCCTTGGCAGTCCGCGGGAAGCGCTGAGTCTCACCGGGAATTCTAAGGGGCGTGGCGTTGGGGCCGCGCTCCTACTGTTTCTTGGTCGGGCCGCGCAGTCGCTCGATTTCATCGCGCACGATCCTGATGATATCGATACAGAACAGGATCAGCACGGCAAGGTCGAGGATGCAATACTTGACCTGGTCGAAAAGATTGTGTAGCCACGGCATTTCAAAGTCCCTCCTCTCCAGGTTTTGTCAGGCTGCCACTTGGCGGCGAGCGGACCCATTAAGGGTCCGCTGGGCCTTGGCCACGAGCCGGGCAGTTGCAGTCATCGGATACCAGCGGATCTCCCACGCGCTCTTCTCCCAGAACTCCCATCCTTTGGGGGTCAGGTCGGCAATCACTCGATAGCATTCCTGATCCCCGACTTCGGTCCATTCGATGCGATTTAACATTTGGTCCTCCATCTTCAGGAATTGCTCGTGATGAGCGAGTTACAGTTTCGGGCAAACAGGTATCGAGGTTCACGCACTTTGAAGTGCTGCAAAGCCGGCTGCCGCAACGATTCTTGCTGCCTCGCGTACTATTATTTTTTTGCGAGGGCTTTGCCGCAATGCTCCAGCGCGGAAGTCGACGACTTTTCACAAAGAACCCTTTATGAGACGGTCCACGAGAGGGTGGCAGCCAATCCGGGGTGGCACTTGGCCGTGCGGCCCACTCGTAGAAGTGCAACCCCTGGCTCCCCGGAAATTTGCCTCGCGTAAGAATTTGCTCACACGCCTTCCAACCCAAGTTGATCGTTGACAGCCTCTCGAAGTTTCTGTTTGCAGCCCAAGTATCGTTCGGTCGTCTGGACTGAGGCGTCACCCAAGAGAAACCAAATCTGTTCCAACTCTCTTCCTGCCAGATGACACAGACGTGTGCAGGTCCGGGGCAAGTCATGCGGAGCAAGATCGTGAATTCCGGCGCGTTGGGCAGCACCCTTGACAACGTGCCAGATCGCTTTGGGCGTGATTACCTCGCCCAAGCAACTCAATTCTGTTCACGCGACGGAAAATGTTCCCGCATGTGATGTCCGCGTTTGCGGTCCAGTCATCGAGGGCTGTCTTTACCCATCCCGGCACCGGCAACGTCTGGGCACTCGCTAGGGCTCGAAGCCTGATTATCAGGCTGATTTCAGCCAAGCGCCTGCTCGTCAGATTTTCTGAGTGTGCCGTTGCCCACTCGCAATCGGGGGTTTGGCGGACCATCTCATTGTCTTGTTGCTTGCGTCCGACGCTAGGACGCCGTAAGCTCTCTATTTCCTGAACGCAGGTAGCGTGCTTGCAGGCCGCCTGTAAAGCTGCACGAGGAGAAGCCCTTGAGCGAACAACCGATGGCACCGTCCGAACATGTCATGTGGGAGAAGCCCAGTCAGGACATTGATCGCCGCCTGAATGATGACGAGATCAACGCAAAGTACGAGAAACGAGAGTTGCGGATCGTCACTGAAATGAACAGGGAGCAGCTTCCGAACTTTGTCAAAGCGCTCGAACGGGAAGACTGGATGGAACTTCGCCCCTTCTACCAGCGTAGAGCGCGGTGGGACACAGTTCGGCAGTCGAGGCTAATCGAATCATTCATCATGAACATTCCGGTCCCGCCACTGTTCGTATACGAGTCAGATCTCGCCAAATATGAAGTCATGGACGGACAACAGCGTATAGCTGCAATTCGTGACTTCTATAGCAACAAACTCACGCTGCAAGGACTGGATCAATGGCCTGAACTCAATGGACGGATTTACGACAAACTCCCAACTGAAATCAGGAAAGGTATTGATCGGCGATCCATTTCGTACATCGTTTTACTAAAGGAGTCGGCTGTCACCACAGAAGAGGAAGCATTGCTACGTCAGCAGGTTTTCGAACGACTAAATACTGGCGGAATCAAACTAAGCCACCAAGAGATTCGAAACTGTATTTACCATAGTAAGTTCAATTCCTTGCTATTGGATCTCGTAAAGAATTCCATTTTCAGGGCCGCGTGGGGATTACCCCAATACACCAAAGAGGAGGAGACAAATCCGCCAGACGATCTTCTCACCTCACCTGTGTACGCACAGATGCGTGATGTAGAAATTGCCGCTAGATTCTTCGCACTGCGTCACGTTGAGCACTACCAAAGAGGCATGACTGGGTTTCTTGACCTTTACTATGTCAGGGCACGCAAGTTCTCTGACGACGATCTTCTTGTGCTACGAGATCTTTTCGATCGCACTTTAGAATTGGTCGGCAAGATCTACGGTGAGCACCTATTCCGACCGTGGGAGGCTGACGGAGCGCAGTGGAGCAAGCGGCCCCAGGTCGCATTCGCTGATGCTGTGATGGTGGGATTTAGCCGACATTTAGATCGCTTCGAAACCCTCGTCTCCCGCAGCGAAGCGGTCCTCGAAGGGACCAAATCCCTATTTATGAAGAACCCTGCAGGGACGTTTACCGGCCAGCGGAACACGAAAAAGGACGTGCAGGACCGCATAAAATTGTTCGACGATATGCTTGGGGAAATCGTGTAGGAATAGAACATGTTTTCCTCTTTTACAACACACATTCGCGCCGAAGTGGAAACGATCAAGCGGGTCATTGAAACCCATGACCGCATTAGGTCTCTCGTATTCCTATCCGCGCCAAACCAATCAGCTGGAAATACCGCAATTGTCGAAATGTCGTCATGCAACGGCATGCTGACCAACTGTCTGACTCCCGCCTCCGGGGAAATCCCCGAAACTGCAATCGGATTACCTGTGACACAACTCGACGAGATCCGCGGTGGGGCTCCCCCAAGAGGGTCTTGGCAGGTCTACGACCACTGCGCTGCGTTTACTCGCCTCTATGCGGTCTATGAAGAGTTTATTCGAGACTTAGTGTCAGAGTACTTACGGTTGATACCCACACTTTACGAAAGATATGAGGATCTTCCCGGCACCATAGTCACGCAACACCGTCTCGGTATTGCCCAAATCTTACTGAAACTCGGTAAAGAGGGACCGTACAGGGGCCTCGAAGAGACCAAGATCATAGGCGACCTCGCCCATGGACTTGGTGGGGGCGCAAGTTATAAGCTTCTGCGCGAGGCTTTCTTAATCGATCATCTAAACTATCGCCACACTGTTCTCGTGAAGCTCTTTGGCTATCTTGGAATAAAGGATTGCTGGACCTGGGTGGAAAGGCATCCGCTGGTGGTCGCATATATGGAGCGTGAACGTGACAAGAACGAAACCGCTGCCACCGTTCTGCATAATTTGGTCGAATATAGAAACGAAGCCGCGCATGGGAATGTTACCGAAACCGTCGCGACTGAGGAAATAAAGTCAATCGCCGATTGCGTCGTCGTGATATGCGAATCCCTCGCGCAACTATTGACGACCCAAGTGGTGCCACGTAGGCAGGAACTCGGCCAAGCTGACTCGATAGGAGACGTAATTCACAGGTTCCGTGATTGCACGGTTGGAGTGAGGACACGCGCTGGGACAGTCGCCGTTGGCGACGAGCTTATCGTAATGCGGAGACGCGCGTGCTACGCGGTAAGAATATTGTCGATACAGACCAACGAGACACCTCATGAGCGACTAGTAGTTACCGATAACCAAGAAATCGGGTTGCGACTTACTCTTTCCGCGTCGGAAGGGGCACGTTTGGTGCGGCTTCGTGGACAACAGCCACTTGCCGCTCCGGAGCAGACCCAGGAGCATCTGTTAGAGGACGAAAACGCTATCGATTTGCCGGAGGAGACTGCGCCGGACACCGACTAGACCCGACCGGTACTGTACAAGTGCACCCCTGACTCTCCCGCAGTCTGCATCTGGGAACTTACCCTACCTGCTTGCAATCACTTGGCTGTCGCCTAACCACCGAAAGGCGAGCGACGGCATGGATAGCTGTCTCCAGATCAGGTTGGAACAGTTCGGAAGGGATGGCGTGGGGAGCAGGCTTTCCACCCGCTGGAGGTCAAGTCTGCGCTTGGCTAATTTGAGGCTCCGAAGATGTAGAAACTTCAGGGCGGGGCTGAAGCCCCGCCCTTCCAAACCGTGGCGAGTAACACGGCCTATCCATACCCGCCAAGGATCTTAACATCTTTGCCGTCTTGCGCGGTGCCACCCCTTGCGCGTAGAATAACTATCTGTAGGGGTTGCAAGAGCACAATTCAAGGGCGTATTGAAACTCAGGTATTTGTGTACACAGTTTCGCGGAAAGATTGCGGAACCGGACACAAGTTTCAGTCGCGCTTATTGGAAGCCTGTCGAACAACCCAAAAGGAGGAGTCCAGATGAAGAAGATAGGGCTGTTGGTTTTTGCGTTCCTGGTATTTGGCAGTCTGTCTTTTGCGGGATCCAAATCCTTTACCGGGACAGTAAGTGACTCGCATTGTGGATTGAAGCACGCCGCTGCGGGAGGCGGGGAATGCGTTGAGCATTGCGTTTCCGGCGGGGCCACCTATGTGCTGGTCTCGAACGGAAAAGTGTACCAGCTTGACTCCCAGGACAAGTTCAAGGGACTGGGCGGCAAGAGCGTCGTGGTAAAGGGCACTGCCACCGGTGACAGCATTGCGGTTAAGACCGTAGCAGAGAAGTCGAGTTAGGCTCTCGACGCACCGGCAACCAACATTGAACGGCCACTCGCGACCGGGGAGTGGCCGTTCGTCTTTTTAGATGGCGCCGCCGGAAAGCGCGGTCAGACGAAAAACCCAACCACCAGCTTCATAATTTTTCCCAATTCAGTAACCTGACACCCTCACATAACATCAAACAAACGTGTGACTTCTACACGCTTCGGAAGCGGGTACGGCGAGGCGATCTAAAAATCCGGTATCGTATCAGGAAGACTAAAATCTGCGGAGGGCGGCATGAAGAGAATCACTTTTCCGTTGATGGGAGTACTGCTGGCAATGGGGCTCAGCCTCGCGGCGCCAGGCAAAGAAGCGGCAAGGACGTTTGTGGGAAGCATCGGCGATTCCATGTGTGGCGCCAAGCACACGATGGGCGGGAGCGACAAGGATTGCACGCTGGAATGCGTCAAGAAAGAAGGGTCCAAATATATCCTGATTGATCCGAACGGCAAGCTTTACCAACTCAGCGACCAGAAAACGCCGGAGCAGTTTGCGGGCGCCAAGGTAAAGGTTACGGGCACGCTTAGTGGCGACACCATTTCCGTCAACTCCATCTCCGCGGCGAATTGATTTGATGGAAAAACCGGGCCCAGGCGATTAATTGGCGGATACCGAGGCCTGATTCGCACGATGCCCCGGCAGAAAATCGAAATATCCGCTATAATCATCGTGACAAGTCGTTCTGGGAGGATCGGAAAATACCTTATGGATACAGAAAAGAGCACGCCCGCGAACAAGGAATGGTCAGTCCGCCGGGTGGGAACCGTAACATTCGCAATCTCCAAGCCGAAAAGAAATCCCCGCAAGATGCGCCAGATGCGCCTGAAGAACAAGCGGCGAGCGCGGTAAGCGGCGATTGGCCACAAGAGTCCTAACCCAATCATTCAGACCACGGGATGGCCGCGGAAAGGATGACGATCTCCTTTCCGCGATGGCAAGAGCGTTCGTATTTTCGCCCGCGCTCCGCTCCGCCGCATCAGGTAGGCCATGGCGGCGCGCCGCAATTGCCAGAACTTCGGGATAAATTGACAACGCAAGGCAGGCGTTCCGATGGTCCACATCCTCCGCCAATACGGATATTCCTTCATATTCCTGGCCGTCTTTGCTGAAAACGTTGGCCTGCCGGTGCCCAGCTATCCTGTCATGCTTGTGGCCGCAGCACTGGCCGCCACGCTCCACCTCCGAATACCCCTGATTTTCATCGTGTGCATGCTCGCCGCCCTGGGTGGCGACGGGATCTGGTACAAACTTGGCCGGTCGCGTGGACGCCCCATTTTGCGCCGCCTCTGTTCCCTTTCCCTGTCTCCGGATTCCTGCGTTCACCGCACGGAGCGCTACTTCCAACGGTACGGGGTCAAGTCTCTACTTGTTGCCAAATTCGTGCCCGGATTAAATACCGTTGCGCCGCCGCTGGCGGGAATGTTGAAAGTCGCACCCATGAGTTTTATCCTGGTGGATATTGCAGGGATCTCGCTTTGGGCGGGATCCGCTATTGCCGTTGGCAGGGCATTTCGCGACGAAGTGGAGTGGGCCATCGAATGGCTGGCAGCTATCGGGAGGACCGGCATGCCGATTCTGGCGGTGCTCCTGCTGGGCTGGCTGCTGTACAAATGGGTGGAGCGATGGCGATTTTACCGGCTCCTTGAACGCTCGCGGATTACCGCCCCGGAACTCAAGGCGCGCATGGATCGGGGCGACGCGGTGGTGATTGTCGACTTGCGCTCCGACCTCGGCTACCATGGGGATGGCGCCAAGGTCGCGGGCGCCATATGGATTCCACCTGAGGATTTCGAGAAGCGCTACACCGAAATTCCTCGCGGCGGCCCGGTGGTGATGTACTGTACTTGACCAAACGAAGCCACCAGCGCCAGTTTGGCGCGGTTACTCCACGAAAAAGGCTACGATGAGGTTTGGCCCCTGTTGGGAGGCTTCGACAGTTGGGTGGAACTTGGCTACCCTACCGATCCAGTAGCGCCAGCGAGGCCGGGGCTTACGTCCATCGCGACCGCGGATTCCTCGGCATAAATCCGCCGGGTGACAATCGCAAGCGATTTCCCGGCAGGGCAGATCGGCCATACAACTTTTGCCAGCAACCGAGACTCTATAGTTAGAGGGACTCCCGTAGGACTCGAAACCCAAGCAATAACGGACAATTCACAATGAAACTAAATTCGACTTTTGGAAGAACATTTGTTGCGGGTGTGGCTCTGTTGGTCTTGGGCGGCTTGTTAAGCTTGGCCGCGGCTCCCACGGACCAACCGTTGTCGAAGGACGACGTCACACTGCTCCTGCTCGGAAGCTCCCCCAGTGCAAAGGTCATCCAGATGGTCGAACAGCGTGGCGTGGATTTCCAAATGAGTCCGGAGCTTGCCAAGAAGTTCCATGACCAGGGCGCCAGCGATGATTTGATTGATGCGTTGCAGAAGGCGGGGACTAAGGCCGCGGCGGCAAAAGCGAGCGCGCCTGCCCCAACGCCTTCACCGGCGCCTTCGGCAGCCACGGCTCCGAGTGCCCCGCCCGCTCCCGAACCTTCCCTGGGAGGCAAACCCAACGCCCCCGATGCCCCGGAACCCCGGGCGGTGGAAGCACCAGCGGCTACGCCCGTAACTCCGAGCACATCGTCGTCTTCAGAACCGGTGTTACACACCCGGCAGTCCGCAGCTCCTGCCGCCGCACCTGCCGCGAGTGCTCCCAGCCCTGCACCCGCAGCACCCAGCATGGCATCATCCTCCGCCCCAGACACCCATGAACCTGCGAAAAAAGAGGGTTCGCCTGCAGTCTCGGGAATCTCCAGCGCTCCGGGCCTGAAGGATCCCGATGCGGCGGGCATTCAGCACATAATCCATGAGTTTGCGGCCAAGGAGAAGGTCTTCCGCGAAGCCCGCAACAATTACACCTATCATCAGATTAACAAGGTGCAGGAACTCGGATCCGAAAACGAAGTGGTGGGAACCTACGAGCAGGAGTGGGACATCCTGTATGATGACAGCGGAAAACGCATTGAAAAAGTTACTTACGCGCCACTGAACACGCTGAAGGGCTTGATTGTCACCCAGGAGGACATTGAAGGCTTTCGCAATATTCAGCCCTTTGTCCTCACCACAGATGAATTACCGGAGTACGAGGTCAAGTACCTGGGCCACGTTAAAGTCGATCAGATAACTGCCTACGTGTTCTCCATCCGGCCCAAGGAAATCGAGAAAAACCGGCAATATTTCCAAGGCGTTGTGTGGGTTGACGACCAGGATTTACAGATTGTAAAGAGCGAAGGCAAACAGGTTCCGCAAGCCAAGATCAAGCATGGCCAGGAAAACCTATTCCCGCGGTTCACAACCTGGCGCGAGCAGGTGGATGGCAAGTTCTGGTTCCCCACATACACCATGGCCGATGATACCCTCTATTTTGAAGGCGGTCCCCCCGTCCATATGAAGGAAGTCGTTCGCTATACCGACTATAAACAGTTCAAGTCGGGCGTGCGCATCCTGACTGTGGAATCGATCGACAAACCCAAGGATCAAACCACCCCGGCTGCCACTCCTCCCAAGAAGTAAGAGAAGTCTGGGGAATAAGTCGGAGCTAAGGCCAGAGAATATCGCATCACCTTCTGGCGTTCCATGCTGCTACAATTCCTGCCATGAAATCTCTTAAACTAAATTGGCGCATCGTACTGGTGCGCCCGCGGAACCCTTTGAATATTGGTGCGGCGGCGCGGGCGATGGCGAATTTCGGATTGTCGGATCTGGCGGTGGTCGCCCCTTTTGAACCGACGTGGAAAGAGGCGCGAACGTCGGCGGTGGGCGCAGGACCGGTAATGGAATCAGCGCGTTCCGTCCCGGCCCTCGGTGATGCGATTGGCGATGTAACCCTGGTGATCGGCACCACCACCGGCGCTCGCCGCAATATTGGCCGGGAAATCCTGCCGCTACCGGAACTTGCCGACGTGTTGCGCAGCCGGAACACGGGCGGAAAAGCAGCTCTGCTGTTTGGCTCGGAGAAGACCGGCCTTTCAAATGAAGACATTGGCCACTGCCACGCCCTGGTGCGAATTCCCACCACCATGGACTGCGCTTCCATGAACCTCGGGCAGGCCGTTGCGGTTTGTTCGTACGAATTGTCCCGGGCGGGCATTATCTCAGTACGGCCGCCCCACGTAACCGTACACCGCTCCGAGCCCGCCAGCCAACAGGCACTTGAACACATCTTTGAGCGGGCAACGCACCTCCTGGATGCGTCGGGCTATTTCCAGCCTAGAAGCCGGGCCGCTATGTTATTGAAATTGCGCCGGTCGATGCTGGATTTGAACCTCACCTGCAACGATGTTCGAGTTCTGGGGGGAGTTTTGTCGCAGGTGGGGTGGAAACTGGACCAGACGCACCCCTCAAAGTCCTAAAGTCCGTCCGATTTTTGACGGTTAGGCTGGGGAGCGGTATAATCAACTGGGGGTCTTTATGAACCCAGGAGGTTTACTTGCCGCTTTACGAGTACGAATGCAAGAAGTGTGGACAGAGAATGGAGAAGATCCGGAAATTCTCAGATCCTCCTCTGACAGTCTGTGAAAGCTGTCGCGGAGAACTCGAACAACTAATTTCCTCACCTGCCATTCAGTTTAAAGGGTCAGGCTGGTACGTCACGGATTACGGGAATAGGTCGTCAGTACCCGGCGGTGTTTCGTCTGGCGATTCTTCCCCTGCGACAGAAAAGCAAGAGACGGAAAAGAAAGAAAAGAATTCCAGCAAGCCGGCCGAGCCTGTCAAGGCGAGCGTCGGCAAGGATTAGACCTTCCGCCGATACGGAATTCACATCAAAGGTTCAGCGACCGGAGATACCTGCGAAAAGCCCTGCCCAAATCGGGCCGTTGCAGCGCGATTTCCACGGTAGCTTTCAGGAAACCCAGCTTATCGCCCGCGTCGTATCGCTCGCCCTCAAAGCCATAACCATAAACGGGTTCCTTGGCAAGGAGCCGTCGTAGACCGTCTGTAAGTTGGATTTCTCCCCCTGCGCCGGGAACAACCGTGGAAAGGGCCTTCCATATTGCCGGGGTAAGGATGTAACGCCCAATTACGGCCAGGTTCGAAGGGGCTTCTTCAGGCGAAGGCTTTTCGATCATGTCTTCAATCTGGTAGAGCCGACCCTGGCACTCTCGATCTGGCACCAAACGCCCACTAATGACCCCGTAACTCGAAACTGACTTGCGGGGAACCCGCTGAATGGCAACAACGCTATGCCCAAAACGCTCATAAATACCCAGCATCTGTTTCAGGCAGGGTACCTCATTCACAATGATGTCGTCTGAGAGCAGTACCGCGAAGGGTTCATCCTCCACCACGTCACGGGCAGTCAGGATGGCGTCACCCAACCCTCTGGGGATCTGCTGCCGTACATAAGCAAAACGCAACATGCTGGAGATTTTCCGAAGTTGGCGGCGAATATCTTCTTTCCCTCTCCCTGCCAACTCCTGTTCAAGCTCCGCTGAAACATCAAAGTGGTTTTCAATGGCCTGCTTTCCACGCCCCGTTACGAACACCACCATGGGAATGCCAGAAGCAGCCACCTCCTCAACCGCATACTGCACCAGCGGCTTATCGACGATCGGCAACATTTCCTTAGGCTGAGCTTTGGTTGCCGGCAAGAAACGTGTCCCCAGCCCTGCTACCGGTAGCACTGCTTTGCGAACCCGCATGTGACCTCGCTCGACTTGGGATTTTGAGTCTCTATTTCCATACCGGTGTACAGTTTATCCCCCCACATTCCCGCCCGTCAAAGTGTGTATTGGGGCCGCATCCCTTATGCCCACCCATTCGCTGGGGACCCGACGAAATACTACGCCTGTGCTAAGATAAAAATCGAGGCATTCTCATGTTGGTTTTGGGGATTGAATCCAGTTGCGATGAGACGGCGGCGGCGGTGGTGGCCGATGGCGAGAGAATTTGCTCGAGCGTCGTGGCATCACAAGTCCTGATGCATGAAAAGTATGGCGGCGTAGTGCCAGAACTTGCCTCGCGGGAACACCTGCGCGCGATCGAACCAGTGGTGGATGAGGCCTGCCGCCTGGCCAAGTTGACCCTGCAGGATGTGGACGCCATCGCCGTTACCGAAGGACCGGGATTGGTTGGCTCGCTCCTGGTGGGACTGGTTTACGGCAAGGCCCTGGCGTTATCAATGAACAAACCCCTGGTGGGCGTGAACCACCTGGAGGGACACATCCACGCCGTGTTGCTGGAAAATAAAATGGACCGCGCCGCCGGCAAGCTTCTTCCCGAAGCGCGGGTCCCAGCCGTCACCCTGGCGGTTTCCGGTGGCCACACGTCTTTGTTTCTCGTGACACCGGGAACCCCCACACCACAGATGACATGCCCGCCCTTCAATTACACCCAGCTTGGACACTCGCGCGACGACGCGGCGGGCGAGGCTTTCGATAAGGTCGCCCGGCTGCTTGCCCTGGGGTACCCGGGTGGACCGGTAATTGATAAGCTCTCCCGCTTCGGCAATCCCCACGCGGTCGATTTTGGCCACATCAAGATGAGGGGGAATCCGCTGGATTTCAGCTTTTCAGGACTTAAAACCGCAATGCTATACCGCGTGCGTGGAACTGAACTTGCGCGCGAGGCGGAAGAGCGGCGCGCCTGGCGCAAGACGGTAGCGCGCCCAACCGCGGATGACCTTCGTGAGCATTGCTCGCAGGCGACGATTGACCTTATTGCGAGCTTTCAAAATGCCGTGGTGCAAGACCTGGTTGAGCGCACGCTCGCGGCCGCCGAAGATTCCCGCGTTGATAACATCTTCGTCTCCGGAGGTGTAGCCTGTAATTCCCTCCTCCGCCAGCGTTTTACCGATTGGTGCAGGGGGTTCAACGTATTCTTCCCTTCCCCCAACCTTTCCACGGATAATGCCGCCATGATTGCCGCCGCCGGGTACTACCGGCTCCGCGCGGGTGAGCGCGCCGGCATTTCCCTTTCCCCTCACGCATCATTTCCCCTGGGCACAAAGCGCCCGCAGCCGCAATAATCAACTCAACTTCACTCGTGTCCAAAATAGATTGCGTCAGGCTGGGAATGAGGTGCAGCACAAGCGCTCGCTATGCGGGGAAGCTGGGGCTCTTTCGCACGCTGGCGGTCGGGCCAACCTGTTTCCAGCGGAGA
>Ga0181520_10010824_pt1 | contig 12130 bp, 12 predicted proteins | sample PEATcosm2014_Bin_29_FD_132451 | JGI IMG/M metagenome (GOLD analysis project Ga0181520, IMG submission 132451) | Peatland microbial communities from MTU Mesocosm Facility, Houghton, MI, USA - PEATcosm2014_Bin02_30_metaG | ecosystem: Environmental > Terrestrial > Soil > Wetlands > Peat | place...
AATACTTCTGCTTGGTCGGCCAGGTTTAGGCTTTTCCCTCACCTTGTGCCTCATCCTTTATCTTTGGCTCTGCTTCGCGCAAAGCTTTGCGCTCTTCCATGATGGCCGTAAACACCGCCCGGACCTCGTCCAACGTGCCGCCGTTTAGGTCGCCAATATCAATACCTGTCTGCACGCGGACAATCTCAATCATGGCATCAGCCTTGATTTCAAAATCTTCGCTCTGCATCCGCTGAAAATGCTTGGCAAGTTTGGCCTCATCCCGAATGACAAGAGGCGTTAGCTGATATTCCTTGCCTTTATAATTGACCATTGTATCCCCCAAAATTTAAATTGCCCGGAACACCGCACCAGCCAGGCGAGCGTCCGGGCAACTTCCTAGAGCCTTCCGGCCCTAAGAATTGTTGGCTGGAATTTTGGCTGGTTTGTAAATCTTTTTTACGAGCCTGTCGTAAATTGCGTGCTATACAGAGCCAACGCATTTCCGTAGGAATCCAAGATGGTGCTATTCAGCACGGCAATATGCGCCGTGGTAGCCGCTAAGTTTCCGCTAGGCGTCAGCGCAATAGTTGTACTCGCTCCATTGTTGGTGAGCACAGGGGCCGCGCAAGCAACCGGGGTGCCGATACCAGCAGTCAAACTGAAGAGCTTCACGCTGGATGCGTTGACCGTATTGCCGTTTAAAGCCTCGCTCATAGTCCAGGTAATGACAGTACTGCGAGAAATTGCCGTCGCGTTTGCGGCAGGAACCACGCTCGTAACCGTGGGAGCCACGACGCTTTGCGTGGCGGCGCTGTTGCCAAAGGACCCGATATTCAGCCCCGCAACCTGCCCCTCATCAATGCAGGCCTCAAAAGTAACCTTCCAAATCTGCTCCTTTTCTCCGGTATAATCAATTTCTGGCGCGCCAATTGGAGTGGCTTGGGTCAAGGTCAAATCGTATAGCGGAGTGTTCCCGGAAATAAAGCTAGTCAGCTTGAGCAAGGCCTTGGTTTGCAGCACCCCCGCCACTTCGCCGAAGCCCAGCTTGTTGTTGGTCCCAAAAATCCCATTGAAAAAAGGATAGGGGGAACCAGTAGTAGAGCCCTGAATATTCACCAGGTCGGTCTGCAAAAGCTCAAGCGCAACTTCCACCGCAATGCCAGCGCGGTAAATATTTGTGGTAGTGTCGCCCCACTTACCAGTTTTGGCCTTAATGTATTTTGGCTTAAAGGTTACCTTGGTGTTCGGGGTTGTGTGTCCCAACTCAATGCCGTTATAAGTAACCGACACCGCGCCCAGGACAACAATCTGCCCAACGTTTTCAGACATGATAGCTCCTATTGAGAGTAAGAAAATGTCCCGATAACCGGGGGGTTATCGCTGGTCCCCATGACCGAGAACGCAAATTCCGGAATCGTGAAATCCTCAAGCCGAGTTACATAATCTAGCTGGTCTGAGTAGCAAACAGGGAGATTCCAAACAACTTGATTCCCGTTTTTGTCGGTCGAATTTAAGACCGCCCTAAAAGTCGGACTCGGGCCGCTGTAAGGATTTGAAATTGTCATGCTCTTACCAGTAGTAGCTGCATACAAGTAAGAAATGCAAATTGCTATCCCGGCATCCGCAGCTGCAAAGGTATAGACTGCGCCGGATACGCTATATTGGCCCTGGGCGGGATTTGAAGGCACCTGAATTAATGCTTGGCTACTCCCCCCGCCATCATAAATAACCCCCATATCGAGGCTGTAAAAGCCAGAGGGAGGGGTAACGGCAATCTGATAGGGCGTGCCCGGAATCGTGTGCGCCTCAAGGGACTGCACCCTTTGACTTCCAGCGGATATTGTCTGCCCATTTACAATTTGAGCTAGAACCGAGCCTTTAATCTGCGCAAACTTTGCCTTGGCCGAAATCTTGGTGGCAACTCGATTCGCTTTGAAATCGTATTGGAAATTTCCTCTTTGTTTGTTCGTGTCAAACTTTTGCAAAATTGAAATCTCTTGAAGACTCCCAAGTATCTGCGGCGTACCGCTTGAATCCAAAACGTAGACGGTGCCGGAATCGAAACCAAAGGCGGTGGAGCTATCGCCTTCCGTCAGCATTTCTATTCCGATTGCCAGCGCCGCTTTACCTGTTAGCGGGTCTTCGAAATAATTTGTTGAAGTCCGCCAGCAATGGGAAACCAAGCCGCCTAAAGTCTGTACCTGCGTTACGGGGTCGGGAAGCAAAGCCGCGTCTATATTGTCCAGGTAATTGTTGAGTTGAATCGCGGGAGCGCTAGAAGAATTATCTAAGCCATCCCCACCGTTAACAACGTAGATATAGAGTTCGGCCTTCAAAGTTAAAACTGCTGGGATGCCCTTGTCATTCTTGGGGTCATCCGAAACTTGATGCTGAAACAAAGCCGGGAGATTAGCCGTGGCGACCGAATCAATGGGCTGCAAGAACCGGCTGGTATAATTTATTCCCGTTGCCGTCTTAGCCAAATTAAAAAGCGCCGCGTATATGGCTTCCCGATTCATAGGGCTCCAATCTTCATGGCCCGCTTTAAACCAAGCATTAGCTCTTTGCTAATCATTGGCTTTTGCTCTCTCAAAGCAGAGCGCAGGAAAGACCTTTCTGGGTATGTCGCCGAATGCGCTTTAACAAGAACTTCAATCGGCGAAGCGAGTTCGCGCCCAAAAACCATTGTGCAGCGCCTGGTGTGTTCGGGCACATTAACCGTAGCCCCAAACTCGTGGAGCCTTGCATAACCCGACGCTGGTTCGGGGTGAGGGCCGGGCGTGAAGTATCCGGCAAACGAGCCCACCCAACCCTGAAGTCCTTCCACCCTTGCATTGATTGACCGCCGCAAGGTTCCCGTCTTTTTGTCAAGGACTTGGCCCGATAACTTATCTTTCTTGACGATGTTTGAAAGTCGGATTGCAGCCCGAAGGATGCTCTCACTTACTTTCTTTTCTGCCACTTCGGCATTGATTTGGTCCCACAAATTTTCTTTGCCGGTGATTTCCGTTTCAATCGTCATAGGATTATCGGAGCGACACGCCTGTAAGGCTGAAGCATTTCCTTCACGCTGGGCAGCATATTCATTTCGTAGCTTGTCGACTGCCCCGCCTGATTGACCGACTTTGTATCCAGCCTAGTCCCACGGCGTTTATAGGTCTGGTCAATCATCTCAATGCAAGCCTGATACAAGTCAGCCGGAACTGCGGTAAAGCCAGCGGTGTAAACTGCGGCTACATTCCCAGCGCCAACAGGAAAGATGCCATTCCAGCGCCCGTATCCATACGCTCCCCCAATTGGCGACCATCCGCTAGTCAAGGAAATGTAAGGCTCTGGTATCGGGAACGACACGCCATCCCACACTTGAGCGAACCAACCGCCTCCACCATTCTGCGCTTGCGGGACAACAACACCGCCGACAGTTAGAGACGTAACGGCGGTAACTGGCCACATTTTGGGCATCATCGCAGAAGTCCCTGAACCATTCCTGACTTCCGTAATCGATGCTGAAAGTGTCCCGATGTTGCGCTGAAGGTAAGATGCAATCCTGGAAGAGGCCGAAGTAATCAAACGCGAAAGCAAGGCATCATCCCCGGTCCCGGAAATGTTGAGCCAAGTTTTTAAATCCGCGAGACTGATTAAATCGCCCGCCGCCACTTGTTACTCATCCGCATGAATGAGACGCAGGCCATGTGCGCCGGGCTCAACAATAGGATCGCCTGCAAACTCAAAACGCGGCTCTCCCTTCGACCAATCGACCTTGACGGACTCCCCGCCATGGCTGATAGCAGAAATGTTCTTCTTCTTTGCCTCTCCGGGATTTGCAAACTTGTAAATGTATTTACCCATGATTTCCTCTTTTTTGGCTGGTTTCCCCGGCCTAGGGGAATCCTAGACCGGGGGCCTTGTTTGTGCATCTCTGCTTAGTTCGCGGTCAAATTGCTGATGGTGCCAATCGCGGCCTGGAAATAGTTCTGCACGAACTCATCCGAATACAGGCCATACGGATATTGACGACTCACGATCGGCCAATCAATCTCGTAGTAATCGCGGCGCAGTCGAACCTGATTGACCTGATTGACGCCGTTCACGGGGTAGGGCAATTCTTTGGCGGTAGCCAGGATAGTACCAGCCGGGATGAAGGGATGCACGATAACGCGCATCTCCTGGCCAGTATACTTATTCCAGTAGCTATTAACAAAAGTTGCGCCGCCGATGTTGCTACGGTCCGCACCCTTGCCATCGCTGACGAATCGCACAAGAGGCGCACCGCCATTTTGCACCACCAGCTTGGTAATGCTAGTAGCCTCCTGGCTGTTGACCCACAGAGTGTCAAAGCCGAGGCGATAATTATCCCAGCGGTCTTTGAGCATGGCATCAATCTCGACAATGCCAGCCGCACCATCGGAAGTAAGCTGATAGCCCGCAGGGACCGCCAGATTATAACCCTGGCTCACGGTATTGCCGACCTGCTGGCCCAAGCCCTGGCAAAGAGTAATCAGACCATCAAAGCTGTTGGGGTTGGCCGAATAGTCGCTGCTATTAGCGGCGGCATAAAGGGCCTCGGTCTGAGTGCCCGTCCCGGTCATGGTCTTGATGGTATAGCTATTGATGGTGGTGATGGCGCCAAGAGTAGCGCCCGCATAAGTCGCGCCCCAAAACCACGCGTAACCCGCAACACCCGCCTTAGTGGGGACGGTAGCCGTCAAGGTGTTGGTGTTGGTCGAAGAGCCAACCGTGCTGTTCGCCGTGGCCGAAATCAAGGCCGCGCCGTAACCGGTGTAGAAGGTCAGGCCATCCGCACCAGTCGCCTGAGTGCGAGTAACCACGCCGCCCGAAATGCTGGAAGCCTGAAGACCTTCATAGCTCAAATACACGCAGGCAACATACAGAGTTGCACCGGTAGTGATAGTGCCGCCAGTAGTCGCCGTGCTGAAAGAGGTAAGGGTAGGAGTCTGCCCCAGGTTCATGCTGTTGTTACCGCCGACCAGAAGCAATTCCTCCTTAACCATCAGGCTCTGAAGGTTGGTCAACACGGCCAGACCCTTCATGTCCTCGAAAGTCTGGCCTGCAAACTCGGCCTCGAAGGTAACGCTCTGCTCAATACCGATGCTCTTGTAAGAGCCCAGGTAATTAGCAGTTGACAAATTATAAGCCGCGTTGCGCTGGCCCTCAACCACGCTCACCTGATAATTACCGGGGGCGCTGCCCGCGCTAGCATTCTGCGCCAGGACGCCGCGCCATTGAACCGCCGTGCCGCCCTTGCCATCGACAAAGCGGGGAAGCTCATTGCGAAGCGGAGACAAAGCGGGATAGAGCTTCTTGCTGGGAGCCTCCAGGTCGATAGCGACAAGGCCGGTCGACTGCGTAATGGCCTTGGCCAGAGCGGCGGGGTCGAAGTTCTTGCTGTTGAGCTGGTCCTTGAGCGAATCAAGGGTCTGCTGAGTGATTGAGGACATTTGATTTTCTCCTTATGTGAAGGCCGTGCATACCTGTAAGGGTTTAGCGGCCCAGCTTCATCAGTTCATCGCGCGTAACAGCCTTGCCATTAGCAGAGGCCTCTTTGATGAGTTCCAGGGGGGATTTTCTATCCTGCTCTTCCTTCGCCTTGCGGAGTTCGGCGGCATCAGAGCTCTTGTCGACAGCAATCGTCCTCGCGGCCTGGGCAGCGGCAGGTTGCTTCTCCAGAGTTTCGATGCGGGCCATAGCGTCCGCCAAAGACTTGGCCATCTTCTCGGTCTTATCCTCGTCCTTGCTTTCCTTAGGCTTGTCGCCCTTCTCGCCCTTCTGCGACTTGTCTTCATCCTTCTTGTAGCCATCCTGCTTCAACTCTTCGTCATGCTGGCCGTTATGCCCGGCACCCAGCGCAACGGTATGGTCATGGATGGTCTGGACCATCTCCTTATGCTCGGCGCCAGAAACGGCCTTGGTCAAGGCGAGCTCACCGTGCGCCTCGGAAATCAGGGAAAGGGCCTTTGCAAACTTCTCGGCAGTGGTCATGGGTTTATCCTCTTCAAGTTCGGGGTTAAGTTCTGCTGTTTCCTCTTCGGCCATTTCGACCAAGACCTCACCGAGAGCGTCTCGAAGGTCCGCTAACTTGCCCGGCAATTCCGAATCATCGCCTTCAAATTCCGCTTCGCATTCCGTGGCCTGAGTAAGATTAGCCACGTCCTGTATGATGCTGGCAAGTTGGGCGATTCCGAACATTCCCTTCCGGAATCCATTTGAACTTGCCTCGCCATACACGCGCAAAAGCATACCTGTTTGCTTCTTGAGGCCCAATTCCTTTGCGGCACCGATGGCATCCGCCAAAGTCTTCTCCGCCGATTGACCGATTCCAAACTTCTTCTTAGCGGCTGAGATCTTGCCGTCAATGGTCTTCTGGTCTGCGCTGGAATACTTGGCCCTGTTCTTGGGCATCCCGAAGTAAGACGCCGCCGCTCTGACGTGCTGCGCGGTGTCCAGCGGATACTTTTTATTCTTGGCATCCGCGAAATCCGAACCCTCGCTAGGGCTAGTGTCGGTGCGGAGTGCAATCTTTTCCATTGTTCCGTCCGCTTTGACCAGGTCATAAAAAAGAGCGGTGCCAACACATGGATTATCAACCAGGGAAACCTCGGCGGGAGCGGCGGTATATCTCATTGCGCTCCCATCCTGCCACCGCTTCGCGTAAGACCCGCCCACGCTGAAGCCCGTATAGACGCGCTCTAAAACCTTTTTCCAAGCCTGGTCATCAACAATCTTTGAGCCAACGTCAATAGCCTTTGAGGCATCATCAAAAATCATTTTGATTAGCTTGCCCGCCGCGCTCTTACCGTGCATCTCGCGCACGTTACCTAAAGACGCCCCATCGGTGGCCTTCTCAAATTCAGCCGACCACTTCTCGAACTTTGGCTTTGACGTTGCGTAGTCCATAATTTCGCCGGACTTGTCCAAAACCTCCTGCGTAATGCGCCCCCAAACTTCGCGCTTTTCAACATCAACCTTTGACAGCGGGATAAAAAGATTTAGGGGATTCATGGCCACCGCAAAAGAAAAAAGGGGCGTCCTTACGGTCGAACCGTAAGAGCGCCCCTTTGACAGGACACCGAAACCACAAATTGGAGGAGGCTTGGACCTGCCAAGTTACCCCGCCCTAAAAGGGCTGCCCCCTAATCGAATTATAGACTATTGCTTTTTCTTGTCAAGTAATTCTTTCGGCTCCACGTGAAACAACGGGTTCTGATTCTCAACCCACGCTTTTTCTATCCCGGATTCACCAAAACAAATTATCATCCGTTCGCGCTTTTTGCTGCGCCGCAAATGCTCAATGACATGAAGTGTCGCCACTATCTGCGGATGTATCCTCACTCTTCCCCCGCTTCTTCTTTGAGGACCGCCAGAATTGCGCATTCATCGTTGGGATGGCAGGGAGGCCCATCATCACCGCTCGGGAAATCGCCATCAATCGGTATTGTCCCGGCCTCTGCATTGGCTTGGCATTCCTCGCAAGCATCATCACTTGCCAGCCATTCCTTGCCATCGACAACGCCAGAATTTTTCCAACCCATCAAAGTCCCCTGCGTGTGCGCATAAGCGATTTCTGTTCGGGCTATGGTCTGCGCTCTAGCTTCGCTAAAGGCATAACTATTCTGTATCTGCTCGGCTAAAGCGTCTGTCGAAAGCTGGTCTTTCACTCCTTGCGCTATCGTGTCATTGAGCATATCTCTCGTGCTATCTGTAATGGCCCATTCAGCACTTGGATTATCGATATAGGCTTGTGAGGTCTCATCCCACTTCATGCCGACAAGTTCCGCTGCTCTCGCGTCTGCAAAGGCTTGTGCTTCTGCGCTGACTAAATCCGTTATTCCCTCGTCCGTAACATCAACTTGGGCCAAAGCCTGTAATCCGCCGCGCTTGGCCACGCTGGCAAGCTGAGGAGCAAAAACAGAAATTTGTGATTCCCAAAGCAATTCAATTTCTTCATCATCGGCCTTGCTAAATTCCTTTGCCAATTTAGGCGCTAACTCTCTTCCCTGCTTACGCAAAAATTTAGTAAGCGTGTCGGCTAAATGCTTTTCTGCTTTCTGGTGTCCTGTTGCCGGGAGCATTTTCAGTTTTTTTTTACCCGCTTTCGCCAGTTTCATGGCCAGGTCGGGCGGATGTATTTCATCATCCTTTGGCGTTTCGGCGGCAGCATTTGGAGCAATGGGCTTATCTGGCGACTGGGTTGGGTCGGGAGCATTAGCCAAAGCCTCTTCGGCCTCGTCTTTCCCTTGACGGCCAATAGTAACATAACCCGTTGACGGGACATAAACAGAACAAGGCTGGCCAATAGGAGATTCGCCCAGGTCTTCGCGGACTTCATCCACGCTCAAAGTGCCATTTTTAACGCGAATATCTTCGGCCTGTGCCTGCTTGAGCACGTCAATTTCTTTTTGCATTTTAGGGACGCATTCAATATCATTCCATCCCCATCCCCATGCAACCAAATAATTCATCAAATCAGACCAGTATTGCATAAAAGGCATTAAGCCCTCTGCAATCGCCGAGTCTTGGGTAGTTTCAGCCGTGGCCCTGTTGACTTTTTCTATTAACCAAGAATTCGGCAGACTAAAGGCATAGCAAATAACCTTGGCAAGGAAATTATCGTAGGTGTCTGCGTTATCAAAGTTTTTTGGAAAAACAGCCTTGTCTAATCCATTCGGCATGAAACGCATCTTCGACTGCTGCCCATAATTCCCGGTCAAAAGGCTGTCGAAGTAAACCTGGAATTGCGCAATTTGTTCTCCCGTCCATTCGGGAGGGCACGGGACCATAGCCTCTGGAATATTGCCCTCGGTGTATTTATTTAGATTCACAAGTTGCTTGCGAATGGCAATATTGATGGTTACATAAATTTGCTCAACGGGCGAGAAACCAAAAATCTTATCAGGCCGTGGATTCCTGGGCATGATAAGCATTTCGTCAACCGTAAAATCTCCAACCGCTGCGCCATAGAGCCATTGCTGATAGCGGGGATTGGGATAAACAGGAAGCATACCCATATCATCGACAAGAGGCTTGATTGTTGCGCCATCAATAATTCGAAAAGCGTAAGGCTTCCCGCCGCGATTGTTTAGTTTATTGATGCAGGGCCAATCAGTAATAAATAAATCATCATTTAATTTACGCTGCCAACGCTTGAAAGACAAGCCGGAATCCTTGTCGGGATAAGCAAAGAAATCTTCGAGAATTTTTATGCGTGGGTCCGGCGTGTCCTTTCCCCTCTTGATTTGGCCTTTCAATCGGAATTCCCAATCAACCGTTTCCATCTGATCTTTGCGCGTCTCAATTGCCAAAGCCACCAGGTCGGAATTACGCGCCAGCATTCTCAGGTCTTGAAATGACAACGACTCAAGAGGCCGCCTTTGACCCGTGAGTAAATTGTAGCCGGGCGTATATTGCCACGTCCTTCCCTTGGTTCCTTCGGGCGCTGTGGGAATGATTGGATTCTGCGGCCCGAACCAAGCGGTCAATATTCCCGTAATGGCATTGGCGGTACGAGCTATTACTCCGTTTCGAGTTTGGCCACCAGCTTGAGCGAGCTGCACCGTTGAAATAGGCACGTTCTCGCCCATTGTCTCACGCCTTTCCATCTTCACCTTCCGTTTCTGGCTGGCTTGGTGGAGTAATGCTTGCGGTCATGAGGTCTTCCGGATGGACCCGCAAATGTTCGGCCCGTAAATCGTCCATGCGCTTGGCAAGTTTCGTCATGTCGACCATGAGGCATCTGCACCATTGTTCGCGTCCTACGCGCCTCTTGACTGTCTCGGCTTCGTTGTCATCCGCTTCAACAGCCCTTGCATAGCCGACATATCCGCGCCCGAAGCAATGGCGACAATTCGTTTTAGCCAGAAATAAATCCGGAGTGCAGAATTGGCGATACTCTAGTTTCACATCTGCAAGCTTGACCAACGTAATTTCGGCTGGTTCGGTCATTTCTTCTCCGGGCGAAAAATGGCTGCTAGTTTCTTTTGCTGCTCTGACATTCGCGAAGTAACGGCGTCCTTCTCTGCTTGGGGCAACTTGCTTAATGCCTCTTGCGATTGGGCCGCGTAGTAATCTATGATTCCGAAAGCTTTAATACCCGCAATGGCATTAAACGCTCGGTGAACCGCATCGGCAATATCGTCATGGGCTGAAGTCCCGAAGCTCTCCATGGCGTTGAGAAAGCGCCTATTCCATTCACCCTTTAATAGCTTTACGTTTCCCGCTCTAGCTTGAGCAAGAAAAGGTTTTGCCCTTTCAGTCTTGCTGCCCGTTTCAGGCGTGGCCTCAACGTCATGGCCCGCAAGAATCTTGACGTAGCGCGAAGCCACAATTTTCCCGGCGCTGCCTGGGTCTTGAGGCAGACTTATTTTTGGGAGTATACCATCCGCCTTTGAGACTGTCAGTAATAATTCTTCGACTTCATCTGGCCCAAGTCTATCCTCAATCACATCTTGAATAATCCAACCCTTATCTGTCTGAGCCATAAGACAGCTTGCGGTAAAGTCGGGGTCCGTGCCGTCCTTTTCGATTGTCGCCGCGAAATCCCAGCCTCGCGCCTGGTGCTTAATTTCTTGCGGCATGGCCTCTATGATTTCGAACATCCCCCGACTATAGAGCTTGCCAATAGGTCTGGCATTCCAATTTCCGCCCAAAAGCCTTTCGCGTTCGTGCGATTCAAGCGCATTCAACTTAGATAAATACGCCGGGTCAGCCTCAAGCAAAGCTGGGTTGTCGCTGACCAAAGATTTTATGAAGGTGAAAGATAGCGGGTCTTGTCCAGTCCTGTCTTTGACTTCCTTTTCCGTGTCGCCCCAAATCCATTGCGAATTAAAAATCGTGAACCAACGTAAAACGCCATCTCTGTCAGGTATTGGATAGCCCGTCTTTTCGTCTATCCACCAAGCGGCTAAATCCCGCACCCAGCTATCAGGGTCGGGATTTGTCGTTGCTCTAACGTAGGGCTTTACTCCGCTTGTAGACCGATTTCGACTGAGCAGATATTGAAATTGTCCCTTGCTAAAATGCGTGAGTTCATCGAAACCAATCAAAGCGATTTGCGCGCCCTGCCAGTTGTATTTGTCTCGTTCCAGTTGCAGATGCGCAAATGTAAGCTTTGCTCCGGTGGGCCAAATAATAGACAAATCAGTTTGATTCGTCTTTATTCCCATCTCGGAATAGATATCCATGGCGGAATCCCATAGCCCGCCTTCGTTCGTTATCTGCTTACTCTCCCGCCTGAAATAGACCGCGCCAAATTCGGGATTATCAATATGCCTCAAAGGCTCAAGCAGCATCCCGTAAGATTTGCCTCCGCCCGCTCCCCCGCCATAAACCACAACGTCAGCGGTCGAAGAAAGAAACTTAGTCTGCGGCCCCGGCTGCGGACTTAGTTTTCGGACCATCGCCCCTCCCGTTGTCCGGCAAAATTATTTCCACCTTGACCACGCCGTCAATGCTGCCGCTATGCTCGACTTCTTGCTTATCGCTCCACCCGGCGTGATTCTTGAGGAAGAAAATCATAGCTGCGGGCTGGCCCTTGAGAGCGCATTTCAGGAGGCTATACTCGACGCCAGCAACCGCTTTTAATTTGCCTCTCTTTAGAGCTTCAGCGAATTCAGGGCATTCTTTTCTTACTCGGCTTAAAGTATCAACAGAAAATCCGAATTTCGAAGCTATAGCGCCATAGCTGAAAGCTTGAGCGGCTATATCTTCCGCTTTCACTATATCCGCTTCAGTCGGAATAAATGGCTTTGGCCCAGGCGTTGATTCGTTTCTTTCCTTTTGCATGGTTCACCTTCGCTTTTAGGAATTTATTCTATATTTCTAATCGTTTTTGCTTATTCCTTGGAGTTTGAATCCGCGCTCGGCCGTTCTCGCGCCTCAAAAAGTTTTCCCTCTTTTCCGCATTCTGGGGATCCCAAGCCTTCGGGATTGCCGTAACGCATATAATCGCAGGTGTACCCCCGAATCGTTTTTACCGCGCCAGAAACTAAATCCGTGGTTTTTGTTTCGTGTATTCAGACATTTTTTTCCCTTTTTTATATATTCTTCTTGTATTTACTTACGTATCTATGGAGCATCTCAAGGAATCTTTGAGAAACATTGAATCCTATTAGCGCAATGGAAATTCCCAAAG
>Ga0181520_10010825_pt1 | contig 12129 bp, 11 predicted proteins | sample PEATcosm2014_Bin_29_FD_132451 | JGI IMG/M metagenome (GOLD analysis project Ga0181520, IMG submission 132451) | Peatland microbial communities from MTU Mesocosm Facility, Houghton, MI, USA - PEATcosm2014_Bin02_30_metaG | ecosystem: Environmental > Terrestrial > Soil > Wetlands > Peat | place...
ATCATGGGAGTCCGCCCGCTGATGGCGGCAATCCCGAGCTGACCCTCGGCGCCGGGTTCTTCCGACCCGGCCACCGCAGCTGTCATACGCCCCTCCGCCATCGCGTTTTCACACAGCCTCGGTCGGGAGCGGCGGTTTCCTGATTGGGTTTTGACCCTGGCGCCGGTGGGTAAGAGAAGCGTAACCCGCCAGCGCAACGCGCCGCGTACAAGGGACGTTGTTTCGACTATTCTCCGGCCTGTTCGAGGCCTGTGCTTGTGGATGCTTGCGTTGGTGGGTTACGCTTCGCTTACCCACCCTACGGAACTAACGAATAAAGTTTTTTGCTTCTTTTTTTCAAAAAAGAAGCGCTTTCTTCCTTACTTCTCCGGCGGGTCGTCGAACAGGATGCGATTGGCCGCGCCCTCGAGGTCGTCGTACTGGCCGGAGCGCAGGCACCACAGGAAGAACACCAGCCCCGCGCCGCCCAAGACGAGGCTGAGCCCGATCAGGTAGATCATGATCGTCATGCAGACCTCGCCCGGAAGCTGTTGGCCATCACCAGCAGCGACGAGCTGGACATCGCCGCCGCCGCCAGCAGGGGCGTGACCAGCCCGGCGACGGCAAGGGGTACCATCACGGCATTGTAGCCCAACGACATCGAAAGGTTCTGCCGCATAACCATCCGCGCCCGCCGCGCCGAACGCAGCACCGTGGCCACCGGCGCCAGGCCACGCCCCTGGAATACCACATCCGCCACGGTCTGGCTGATATCCGCGGCGGTGGCCGGCGACATCGACACCGAGGCGGCGGCCAGCGACGGCCCGTCGTTCAGCCCGTCGCCCACCATCAGCACGCAATGTCCCTGCGCGCGAAGCGACTCGATCAGAACCACTTTGTCGGTCGGGCCGATTTCCGCCCGCCAGTCCGCGATGCCGAGGCTCGCGGCAACCGGCGCGACCGCCGCCGCGCGGTCGCCGGAGGCCAGCATGACGCGCAGTCCCGCCCGGCGCAGCCCGGCCACCGTGGTGACGGCATCGGGGCGCAGACGCTCGCGAAACGCGAACCGAACCGGCGGTGAGCCCGGCCGCGCCAGCCACAACTCCGGCCCCTCGGCCGGCGGCGCCGACGGGTCGCCGGCGTAGGCGCGCGAACCGAGCCGGATTTCCCCCAACGTCAGCCCCTCGCCCGGACGTTCCTCGACGCCCTCGGCGGCCGGCACGGGGCCGGCGGCGGCGAGCAACGAGCGCGATAGCGGATGGCGGCTGTTCGCCGCCAGCGAAGCCGCCACGCCCAGCGCCCCGGCATCGCGCGCCGGGTCCTCGGCCAGCGCCAGCATCGGCTCGGTCAGCGTGCCGGTCTTGTCGAACACCACCGTGTCCACCTCGGCCAGACGCTCCAGCGCGGTCGGCGATTTCAGCAACATGCCGGCGCGGAACAGCGCCCCGGTGGCGATCACCTGCACGGCCGGCACGGCCAGCGCCAGGGCGCAGGGGCAGGTGGCGATGAGCACGGCGCAGGCGATCAACAGCGCCGCGGACGCGGGCACCCCCTGCACCCCCCACCACCAGAGGAAGGCGCAAGCGGCGCAGAGATGCACCACCGGCGCATAGAGCCGCGCCACCCGGTCGGCCAGGATGACGAAACGGCCGCGTCGCGCCTCGGCCGCCTCGATCAGCCGCACGCACTCGGCCAGCAGCGTGGCGGACCCGGTGGCGGTGGCGCGCAGCAGCAGCGTCTCGCCCTGGTTCAGCGTGCCGGCGAACACCTTTGTGCCCGGTCCGGCCTGCACCGGCAGGCTCTCGCCGGTCACCAGGCTGGCATCCAGCGGCGCGCTGCCGCGTTCGACCACGCCATCCACGCCGATGCGCTCGCCCATGCCCACCAGCACGCGCGCGCCGGGCGCGACACTCTCCTGGGCGCAGCGCAGCACGCTGCCGTCGGGCTGCAGCACCGCCACGTCGGCGGCGCGGAGCGTCAGCAGTTGCTGCGCCGTGGCACGCGCCTGGCCGCGCGCGCGATGGTCCAGCACCCGGCCGATCAGCAGGAAAAACAGCAGGGTCACGACCGAGTCGAAATAGGTGTGCAGCGCGCCCTGCACGGTCTGCCAAAGGCTCATCGCCGAAACCAGCAGCACGCCGATGCTGATCGGCACGTCCATGTTGGTGTGCCCTGCCCGCAAGGCGCCCCAGGCCGAGCGGAAGAACGGCCGCCCCGCATAGGCCACCGCCGGCATGGCGATCAGCGCGGAGACCCAATAGAGCAGGCTGCGCGTCGCCGGCCCCATGCCCTCGTCGTAGCCGGCCCAGATCGCGACCGAGTTGAGCATGACGTTGGCCGAAGCAAAGCCGGCCACCGCCAGCGCGCGCAGCAGCGCCCGCCCCGTGCGGTCGTCGGCGGCGGCCAGCGCGGCGGCGTCGTACGGCACCAGGCGATAGCCGAGTCGCTCCACCGCCGCGACGAAGCGCTCGGCCTCGGCGGCCTCACCGCGCCAGGCGAGCCGCAGCCGGCGCGAGGTCATGTTGACCCGGCCGGTCGAGAGCCCCGGCTCGCGCGCCAGCACCTGCTCGATCAGCCACACGCAGGCGCCGCATTGCAGCCCATCGAGCGCCAGCGTCAGCGACAGCGTGCCGTCGGGCTCGGTCACGATATGGCGGGCGAGATCCCAGCGCTCGGCCGTTTCCGGCCGCGGCGCGCGGATCGCCGGGTCGAGTATGCGCTGCGCGTAATAGCGGCCCAGCCCGAGTTCCTGGATGGTGTCGTAGGCGGCCGCGCAGCCCGGGCAACAGAAGCGCCGGCCGGCCGGAGCGGTGGACGCCGAAGACGGCGCCACGGGCAGGCCGCAATGGGCGCAGGTCACCGCGCGATCAGGCGCCGCGTCGTATGATAGATGCCGCCCTCCGCCGTCACGGTCAGATCGATGTCCCACGCCCCCGGCGCCAGCGCGGCGTCGGCCTCGTAGCGGCCCAAGCCGGCCGCGTGGAAGGTCAGCGGCGCGGGCGCGGCCTCGCCGATCGGGCGCGCCGCCGTCGCCGCCAGCCGCACGCCGGCCAGCGGCGCGCCGGCGCGGCCGGCGACGGTGATCACCGGGTGGGCGCCGTCGAGCGAGTCCCGCACCGTCCAGCCCAGCGCCGCCTGGCGGTCGGCCGCCGCCAGCACGCGGTCGTAGCCGTTGCTGTCGTCGAAGCCGTGGGTCGTCGCCAGCCCCGGGAAGGTCTGCAACGCCGCCCAGCCCATGGCGAAATTCACCACCATGACGAAGCCGAGCCCGCCGGCGACATACCAGGGGAACCAACGCCAGCCCATGCCGATCCGCTCGACCCGGTTCATCGTCGCGCTCCCCTTTGCATCCTCAACGGCCATTGCCGCCGGGTCCCAGGAATACCGAGGCGTAGCTCGTGCGCTCGCCGCTGGCGACGTTGCGCAACATGAAATCCAGCGCCTGCGATCCGCCGGCCTGCGGGGCGGGGCGGCCGAACACCAGAATCCGGAACGTGCCGATGCTGTCGGCATCGACCGCCAGCGTCTGCGACGGCGCGGGCGCGCCGGACTGCTCCGCCAGCGCCATCACCCCTTCCGGCAGCCCGCGCAGCGTCAGCTCGAATTCGGCCGGCGCCTGGGTCTTGTTGGAGATCTTCACCGTGTAGCCATTGCGGATACCGCCGTCGCGCACGCGCACGAACAGCGGCGCCCGGTCGTGCTGCACGGCCAGGTCGATCTGCGCCCGCGTCGCCAGCGCCGTGCCCATGACGACCAGCGCCACCGTCATGGCGGCGAGATAGATCAGCGTGCGCGGACGGAACGGCCGGTATTTCTCGTGCCGGCCTTCCGCGCGGGCCTTCTGGCCGGCCAGCGTGTCCCAGGTGACCAGCCACTTGGGCTGGCCGGTCTTCACCATCATTTCGTTGCACGCATCGACGCACAGCCCGCAGTTGATGCATTCGAGCTGGACGCCGTCGCGGATGTCGACGCCGGTCGGGCAGACGTGCACGCAGGCCAGGCAGTCGATGCAGTGACCCAGCGCGGCGGTGGCCGGCGAACCGTCGCGCTTGCCATGCCCGCGCGGTTCACCGCGCCAGGGCTGGTAGGTGACGATCAGGCTCTGCTCGTCGAGCATGGAGGCCTGAAAGCGCGGCCACGGGCACATGTAGGTGCACACCTGCTCGCGCGCCCAGCCCGCCAGCAGATAGGTGGTGAAGGTGAACAGGCCGATGAAGAAATACGCCGCGGTACCGGCCTCGCCGCGCCAGAACCGCGCGGTCAGGCTGGGCGCATCGGCGAAATACATGATCCAGGCGCCGCCGGTCCAGAAGGCGATGCCGATCCAGACCGCGTGCTTGACCCCCTTGCGCCACAGCCGGTCGATCGTGGCGGGACCCTGGTCGCGGCGCATGCGCGCGTTGCGGTCGCCTTCCACCAGCCGCTCGACCCACATGAACAGATCGGTCCACACGGTCTGCGGACAGGCGTAGCCGCACCACACCCGGCCGGCCAGGCTGGTCACCAGGAACAGCCCCACCGCCGCCAGGATCAGCGCGCCGGTGAGGTAATAGATGTCCTGCGGCCAGAACTCGATATTGAAAAAATAGAAGCGCCGGTTTGGCAGATCGAGCAGCACGGCCTGCGACACCCGGCCCGGCCCACGGTCCCAGCGCAGCCACGGCAGCAGGTAGTAAACGGCGAGGCAGAACACCAGCACGCCCCACTTGAAGGTCCGCGCCGGCCCGTGCACCGCCTTCGGATAGACGGTGACCTGGGCGGCGTACAGCCCGGCGTGGCTTTGCTTGCCTTCGCCTGCCGTCGCCTTGCGGACGTTGTCGTGGCTGGTCATGCCGGCATCCGGCTACTCGCCGCCGCCGAGCGCGTGCACGTAGAGCGCCACGCTCTTGATGGTGGCCGGGTCCAGGCCGGTGTTGTTGCCGCGCCTTTCCCACGCCGGCATGACGCCCAGATGCGGGTTGGTGATCTGCGCCGCTACCGCCTCGCGGGTATCGTCGTAGAGGTGCACGGCCGACTTCAGCGGCGGGGCGCCGACGTCGCGTTTTCCCTCGCCGTTGTTGCCGTGGCAGACGACGCAGTTCTCGACGAACAGGGCACGGCCCGGGGTGAGGTCGGCGCCCTCCGCGGCATGGCCGTACAAGGCACTCCAGACATAGTCTGTCACCGCCTCGATCTGCTCGGGCTTGAGCACGCCCAGCGCGCCGAAGGCCGGCATGGTGCTGATGCGCGCCTTTTCGTTGCCGCTGCGGATGCCGTAGGTGACGGTCTGCTGGATGTCGGTGAGCTTGCCGCCCCACAGCCAGGTATCGTCGGCCAGGTTCGGGTAGCCGATGCGCCCCTCGCCGCCCGGCCCGTGGCAGGGCTGGCAATTGCTGGCGAAGACAGTGCGGCCGGCGGCCGTTGCCACCGCCAGCAGTTGTGGGTCCTGCTTCACCTGCTCGATCGGCATGGTCTTGATCTTGTCCATGAAGACGCCGCGCTGCGCCTCCATGCCCTTGACGTCGGCGGTCACGGTAGCGCGCGAGGACAGGCCGAGCAGGCCGTGGAAGTAGCCGGGTCCATAGGGAATGGACGGCAGCAGCACGAAAAGAACCAGCGCGCACAGGCAACAGGCCGCGAAGGTGTACAGCCACCACCGCGGCAGCGGCGTGTTCAGTTCCTTCAGCCCGTCCCACTCGTGTCCGGTCGTCTCGCGGCCGGAGAGCGTATCCTTCTCGATCTTGGTCGGCACCCCGGGATGCTCCTTATCGGTCGTCGTCGAAGGGAATGCGGGCGTTGCGCTCCATCTCCCGTTTGCGGCTGGGCAGATAGGTGCTCACCACCACCAGCACGAACACGATCAGGACCGGTACGATGGAGTACTGCACCAACCACTGCATCAGCGAGGCGATGCCCATTGCGCGCCCTCCTACTGCTGCAGCTTTTCGACGGCGATATCGGCGAAGTCGACCATGGTGCCGAGCACCTGAAGATAGGCCACCAGCGCGTCCATTTCGGTGGGGAACCCGGGTTGGCCCGGCACCGCCACCGCTTTCGGGTAGCGCTTCACCACCGCGTCCTGATCGTCCTGGGCGTTCGCCTGCGCCAAAAGGTCCTGACGGGCATTGGCGATTTCTTCGTCGGTGTAGGGCACCCCCAGTGTCCGCTGGACGGACATGTGGCGCTCGATCAGGTCGTAGTTGAGCCTCGTTGCGGCAAGGAAGGCGTAGCTCGGCATCAGGCTCTCCGGCACCAGCGCCTGCGGGTGGCGGAGGTGGGCGTAGTGCCAGTCGGAGGAATACCTGCCACCGACGCGCGCCAGATCGGGGCCGATGCGCTTGCTGCCCCACTGGAACGGCCGGTCATACATGCTCTCGGCGGCCAGGCTGTAGTGGCCGTAACGCTCCACCTCGTCCTTCAGCGTGCGGATCTGCTGGCTGTGGCAAAGATAGCAGCCCTCGCGGACATAGATGTTGCGCCCCGCCAACTCGAGCGGCGAGTAGGGGCGCACGCCCTTCACCGGCTCCACGGTGGTCTCGATGGTGAACAGCGGCACGATCTCGACGATGCCGCCGATGGCCACGGTGATCACCGTCAGCACCAGCAGCAGGATCGCGTTCTTCTCGATGGTCTCGTGGCGGATCTTGAACATGTCGGTTCACTCCCCGGCCACGGCGAGACCCGCCGGCAACGCCGCCTCGCGCCGCTGCGTCGATGGGCTGCGCACCGTCTGGATCAGGTTGTACGTCATCATCAGCATGCCGGTCAGGAACATCAGGCCGCCGAGCAGGCGGATGACGTAGTAGGGATGCACGGCGCTGACCGCTTCGGAGAACGAGTACTGCAGGAAGCCGAACTGGTCGTAGGCGCGCCACATCAGCCCTTGCATGATGCCGGCCACCCACATGGCGCTGATGTAGAAGACGATGCCCAGCGTCGCGATCCAGTAGTGCCAGGCCACCAGTTTGTTCGAATAGAGGCCGCTGCGCCGCCACAGCGCCGGCACCATGTAATAGATCGCGCCGAAGGTGATGAAGGCCACCCAGCCCAAAGCGCCGGAATGGACGTGGCCGATCACCCAGTCGGTGTAGTGCGCGAGCGAGTTGACCTCGCGGATGGACATCACCGGGCCTTCGAAGGTGGACATGCCGTAGAAGCCGACCGCGGTGACCGAGAAACGCAGCGCGGGGTCGGTGCGCAGTTTGTCCCAGGCGCCCGACAGCGTCATCAGGCCGTTGATCATGCCGCCCCAGGAGGGCATCCACAGCATGATGGAGAACGCCATGCCGAGCGTCTGCGTCCAGTCCGGCAACGACGTGTAGTGCAGGTGGTGGGGGCCTGCCCACATGTAGAGGAAAATCAGCGACCAGAAATGCACCACCGATAGCCGGTATGAATACACCGGCCGGCCGGCCTGCTTGGGGATGAAGTAATACATCATGCCCAGGAAAGCGGCGGTCAGGAAGAAGCCGACGGCGTTGTGGCCGTACCACCACTGCACCATGGCGTTCTGCACGCCGGAATAGACCACATAGCTTTTGCCGGCGAACGGCGACACCGGGAGCGCGGCGTTGTTGACCAGCACCAGCACCGCGACGGTCAGGATGAAGGCGAGGTAGAACCAGTTGGCGACGTAGATGTGCGGCTCGGCGCGCTTCAGCAGGGTGGCGATGAAGACCGCCGCGTAGAGCACCCAGACCACCACCAGGAACACCGTGATGTGCCACTCCGGCTCGGAGTATTCCTGCCCGCGCGAGTAGCCCATGACGTAGCTGAGCGCCGCCATGACGATGAAGAAATTGTAGCCCCAGAACAGGAAGTCGTGCAGCGCCTCAGGACCGGCGAGGCGGGCCCGGCAGGTCCGCTGGACGACGTAGAACGAGGTGGCGAACAGGGCGTTGCCGCCGAAGGCGAAAATGGCGGCCGAGGTGTGCACCGGCCGCAGCCGGCCGAAATTGAGGAAGGACAGGCCCAGGTTGAAGGCCGGCCAGCACAGTTCGGTGGCGATGTAGACGCCGACCGTCATCGCCACGATGCCCCAGAACACCGAGGCGATGGTGAATTTCTTGATGACCTCGTCGTTGTAGGAGATCGCCGGGGAGGCCGGGGCGAGGACCGCTTCAGCCATGGGCGCCACTCCGGGCGCGCGCCGCTTCGGCGCGCCGATTGGCCTTCAGCATCAGCCCCCAGTCGAAGGCGACCGCGAAGGCGAACAGGGACAGGCCGAAGAGGTAAATTTCCTGGTCGAGCGCGCCGCCGGCAAGCACCAGACCGATCAGGCCCAGGAGCGCCACGAAAGCCCCGACGATGATGTCGCCCAGATTCATACCACACCCCGTTTGTTATGCGCGCGAGCCCGTACCCCGGCGCACGGCCAGGCCCGGTCCGGCCAGCCCTGGGGCACCCTGCTATGGGGGGTGGCCGAGCGGCATTGACTCAGATCAACGCAAGGCTTTGCCGGTGCCGCCAGCATGACGTTGCTGCGAGAGAAGGTCGCGGCCCTCACCAGTGGTGTCCGACAACCTGTCCATGACCGAACATTTCGCCTGGCTGGTCGCACTGTGCGGAGGCGGCAGCATCGCCGGCTCCGGCCCGGCGCTGCTGTTCGGCCTGCTGGCGGCCGGTGCCGCGGGCGGGGTCGCGCATTGCGCGGCGATGTGCGGGCCGTTCGTGCTCGGCCAGGTATCCGACCGCCTCGCCCGCATCCCGATCGGGCAACTGTGCGAATCGGCACGGCTGTCGAGCGGGCTGCTGCTGCCCTACCACGGCGGACGGCTCGCCACTTATGCGGCCCTCGGCGCGTTGGCCGGTGAGGCCGGCACGGCGAGCGCGGCCGGCATCCTGCCCGGCGCCCTGACCCCGCTGTTGCTGACCTTCGCGGCCCTGCTGTTCCTCTGCCACGCGCTGGCCCGCCTGGCCCCCGGCCTCAACCGCGTGCTGCCCGTGCTGGAGCGCGCGCCACCGGCCTGGGCGCGCGGCGTGCGTCGCCTGGCGGGAAGGGTCGATCGCAGCCGGCCGGGCGGCGGGTTCCTGCTCGGGGTGGCGCTCGGCTTCCTGCCCTGCGGGCTTCTGTACGCGGCCGTCGCCGCCGCTGCCGCCATGGGTGGGGCCGCCGGCGGCGCCTTGGCCATGCTCGCCTTCGGGCTGGGCACGGTGCCGGGCCTGGTCATCGTGGGCGTGGCGGGGCAGGCGGCCGGACGCGCCTGGCGGCGCGGCATCGCCGTCGCGGCGCCGCTGATCATGCTGGCCAACGCCGCCTTGCTCGGCGTCATGGCCTTCCACCGCCTCGCCGCGCTGGCGTGAAATCCTTCGCTCCAGACTGGTCAGGTCGGAAAGCATGCACTAGGGTCGCTACGATATCAGACTGCATCACGGCGAAACGCCGGGTTTCCGGGAGGACATTATGACTACTCGCAGGCAGGTCTTGGGCTATGCGTCCGCTTTCGCCGCGGTGGCGGCGCCGGCCAGTGAAGCACTGGCCCAGGCGGTCAGCACCACCGGCAGCAACTTCAGTCAATCCGGCCTGATCGGCACGCTCGAAAGCGCCACCCAGGCCAGCACCATCCCGACCTCCTTCAAGGAAGCGCCGGCACTGGCCGAACTGGTCAAGCAAGGCAAGCTGCCGCCGGTGGCGCAGCGCCTGCCCAGCGAGCCCATGGTGCTGAAGCCGCTGAACAGCATCGGCCGCTACGGCGGCACCTGGCGGCGCGGCTTCATCGGCCCGGGGGACGGCGAGAACGGCAACCGCATCAATTCCTCGGACAAGCTGCTGTTCTGGGATGCCACCGGCAGCAAGATCGTCCCCAGCGCCGCCAAGGGCTGGGAGATGAGCAAGGACGGCAAGACCACCACGGTGTTCCTGCGCAAGGGCATGCGGTGGCGCGACGGCGCGCCGTTCACCGCCGACGACTTCGCCTTCTGGTTCGAGGACATCTATTCGAACAAGGACATCGTGCCGACGCCGATCGCCGACATGTCGCCCGGCGGCAAGCCGGGGCGGCTCGTCAAGATCGACGAGACCACCATCCAGTTCCAGTTCGACGTGCCGTACTTCCTGTTCCTCGACATGCTCGCCGGCGACACGCTGATCGGCGGCGGCCAGTCGGTGCAGCAGTCCATCGGCAACTACTTCGGCGCCTACAGCCCGGCCCATTACCTGAAGCAATACCTGCCGAAATATTCCTCCGAGGCCAACGTGAACCGGATCGCCAAGGAGCAGGGCTTCGACAACTGGGGCCGCCTGTTGCTGTACAAGAAGGACTGGCAGCTCAATCCGGATGTGCCGACAATCGGTCCCTGGCACACCGTGAAGCCGATCAACACGCCGACCTGGACGATGGAACGCAATCCGTACTACTGGGCGGTCGACACCGAGGGCAACCAGCTTCCGTATATCGACAACGTCGTGATGACGCTGGCCGAGAACCTGGAAGTGGTGAACCTGCGCGCGATGGCCGGCGAGTATGATATGCAGGAGCGCCACATCGACCTGCAGAAGCTGCCTATCATTCTCGACAACCGCGAGCGCGGCAACTACGACGTTCATCTCGACCTGGCCTACAACGGCGCCGACACCGCGATCCAGATCAACCTCAGCTACGTGGCCGATCCCGAGGTCGCGAAGTGGCTGCACACGGCCGACTTCCGCCGCGCGCTGTCGCTCGGCATCGACCGCGACCAGCTCAACCAGACCTTCTGGCTCGGCCTCGGCACGCCCGGATCGGCGGCGCCCGCCGAGGTGATGCCGGAGAGCCCCGGCCCTGAGTGGCGCAACCGGTGGTCGACCTACGAACCGGACCGCGCCAACAAGATGCTGGACGCGCTGGGCCTGACCAAAAAGGACGCCGACGGATATCGGCTGCGCACCGACAACGGCCAACGCCTGGTGCTTCAGGTCGAGTCCGTGGCCGCCATGCTGGACTATCCGAAGCAGATGGAGATGGTGGCGCAGCAGTGGCGCAAGATCGGCATCTACGGCGATATCAAGCAGATGGAACGGACCTTCGCCTTCCAGCGCCTCACCGCCAACCAGGAGCAGATCGACGTCTGGACCAACGGCGGCACGGAACTGATCTACCTGTTCCCGCGCCACTGCCTGCCCGTCGATCCGACGGAAGCGCATCTCGGCATCGAGATCGCCAAGTGGTATACCTCCAACGGCGCGCAGGGCATGGAACCGACCGATCCGGAACTCAAACGCGCGCTCGAGTTGTTCCGCTCGGCGGCTGGACAGGAGCGCGACGAACGCAACAAGACGGCGCAGGAGATCTGGAAGATCATCGTCGAGCAGCAGTACTCGATCGGCACGGTCGGCCAGTCGCCGGCGCAGTTCGGCGTCCGTATCGTCAGCCGCAAGCTGGGCAACATTCCCAGCCGCGCCTGCATCGCCCAGCATTGCCGCACGGCCGGCACGTCGCACCCCGAGACGTGGTTCTATAAGGCGTAAGGCCGCGCAAGCCTGGAATGACGCGCCCGGGCTAGCCACGCCCGGGCGCTTCCATTAGGTTCGCCGCGACAGCAGACTGCATCACGGCGAAACGCCGGGTTTCCGGGAGGATTGGATGGCTACTCGAAGGCAGGTCTTGGGTTATGCGTCCGCGTTCGCCGCGGCGGCGGCGCCGGTTGGCGAGGCGTTGGCGCAGGCCGTCAACCCCGCCGGCAGCAATTTCAATGCATCCGGTCTCGTCGGCTCGCTCGAAAGCGGCGTCCAGGTCAGCACCATCCCGACCACCTTCCACGAAGCGCCGGCACTGGCCGAACTGGTCAGGCAGGGCAAGCTGCCGCCGGTGGCGCAGCGCCTGCCGACCGAACCCCTGGTGCTGAAGCCGCTGAACAGCATCGGCCGCTACGGCGGCACCTGGCGGCGCGGCTTCATCGGCCCGTCCGACGGCGAGAACGGCAACCGCATCAATTCCTCCGACAAGCTGCTCCATTGGGACGCCACCGGCAGCAAGGCCGTGCCCAGCGTCGCCAAGGGCTGGGAGATGAGTCGCGACGGCAAGACCGCCACGTTCTTCCTGCGCAAGGGCATGAAGTGGCGCGACGGCTCCCCGTTCACCGCCGACGACTTCGTGTTCTGGTTCGAGGACATCTATTCGAACAAGGACATCGTGCCGACGCCGATCGCCGACATGTCGCCCCTCGGCAAGCCGGGCCGGCTGGTCAAGATCG
>Ga0181520_10010826_pt1 | contig 12128 bp, 18 predicted proteins | sample PEATcosm2014_Bin_29_FD_132451 | JGI IMG/M metagenome (GOLD analysis project Ga0181520, IMG submission 132451) | Peatland microbial communities from MTU Mesocosm Facility, Houghton, MI, USA - PEATcosm2014_Bin02_30_metaG | ecosystem: Environmental > Terrestrial > Soil > Wetlands > Peat | place...
GCTGACTTTCAAGGTCTCGCCGATTTGCTTGGTGTTCTGGCCTTCGGCGATGAGCTGAAGGACTTCGCGCTGCCGTCCCGTCAATTGTTCGAACGGGCCTTTCCGGGCGGCGATTCCCTGCAATGGGAACTCCCGATGAAGCTGCATGGAGATTTCCTTGCTTAGATAAACTTCCCCGTCAACCACCCGGTGCAGGGCCGTTTCCAGTTCGGCCGTCGCCGCCTTCTTGAGCAGGTAGCCGGAAGCGCCCGACTTGATGGCGCGCAAGACATACTCCTCGTTGTTGTGCATGGAGAGCATGATGATCCGGACTTTCGGATAATCCCGCGCCATCCGCTCCGCCGCTTCCAGGCCGTTCAGACCGGGCATGGCGATGTCCATCAAAACCACATCCGGGCGTTGCGCCTTGACCAGATTCAGAACTTCGCGGCCGTCGCCGGCCTCGCCGGTCACTTTCACTCCCGGCAACCTTTCCAGCAGGGCGCGAATGCCCGCGCGCACCAGCGTGTGGTCATCCGCGAGAATGACGTTAATTTTCTTGGCGGATTGGTTCACGGTTTTTTGGGTTCCGAAGGCGGCGTCTTCCATTTCAACGGAAACCAGGCATGAACTTCGGTGCCCTTATTCGGAGCGGACCTGAATTCCAGCCCGCCGCCGGCCAGCGCCGCCCGCTCTTCCATGCTTAACAGACCCAGACTGGCGCCGTGCATGGCCCGTTCCCGGACGGCACCCACATCAAATCCAACTCCGTCGTCACGCACGCGCAAGTGGAGCTGGCCGGCTTCCTTGCGCAATTCCACGGTCACGGTTTTCGCCCGGGCATGGCGCACCACGTTCGTCAAGGCTTCCTGTGCCACGCGGAAACACTCGGTTTCAATCACCGAATTCAGCCTTCGCTTCAACAGGTCGGCATTAAATCCCGCCCGAAGCCCGACGAGCGTCGCCTGCCGGTTGGTGAACCAGCGCAAGGCCGGTTCCAATCCCAGATCATCAAGAATCAACGGGCGCAAATTCAGCGAAATGTCATGCACCTGTTCCAGCACACGGTCAACCACCTCAAGGCTCTCCTTCAGGCGCGGCGACAAAACTTTCGTGCCGGGCGATTGCAACATCGCCTGCAAATTCAATTGAATGACCGTGAGCGCCTGGCCGATTTCATCGTGGAGTTCGCGCGCGATGTTCCGGCGTTCGGTCTCCTGCGCCTCCACCAGCCGGCGGGAAACCTCCCGAAGCTTGCGGCTGTATTCCTTGAGTTTTTCCTCCGCGCGGCGGCGTTTCGTGATGTCGCGGATGTTGCATTGCACCACCCGGTCGCCGTTGACGTGGTAGATGTTGCTGACAAATTCCACATTGATGGCCCGGCCGTCCCGGGTTTCCAGCGGCAGGTCTTCGTAGCGGACATAGGCTTCACGCTGCAACTGCCTGAACTCCGCCTTGGACGCCTCGACATCCTTGAAAGGGCCTATCTCCCAGAGTTTGTTTCCCAGCAACTGCTTGCGGGAATAGCCCAGCATGTCCGTCAGGAACGGATTGACATCATCAATCTGCCCGTTGTCCGCATTGAGAATCAGGATTCCGTCCTGCGCGGTTTCAAACAGCCGGCGATAGCGCTGTTCGGAAACCTTCAACGCGTAATCCGCCGAACGGTGTTTTTCTTTGGTGCGATCCAGGATTATCTTTGGAGGGTTCATATATTTGTTTAAGCGGGAAGTTTTGTTCATTGAGGGAGTTCGCCCCTGTTGCCAAGGCCCATGCACACCTTCCGCAAACAGGAGCAGAACGCGACAATGTCACTTGTCGGGCATTGGCCGGTCATCGGGCCTGTGTGATGTGGATGTCGCCCGCGTGATTGATGATGCCGAAGGCAAACAACAGCCACATGACGACGCAAATCACCACGACCGCGTTGAGGATTTTTTTGATCTTCCCGTCCATCGGGATGTAGGTGTTGACCAGCCAGAGCAGCACGCCGACGACAATCAGGGTGACGATGACGGATATCAGTGGCATATATTGGCTCCCATTGGGCTGAGTGTTTTATGAATCATGCCTGAAGCTTAAGCCGGAGCGCAAACGGACGCCATGGGGTGTTACCCTAACGTGAATTTAATGAATCCAGCCCCGCACCAGCATCCAAGCCGGAGGAACCTTGACCGGACGCTGGAGCGGGGACTGGAATCATCATGGCTGCAAACCATCCGGTATTGGCTGGCCCTGCCAGTTGGGCGGCGGCGCAAATTCCTCGTCGGGAATGACAGCCGCGCGCAGGACTTTTTCCACCGTCCCCAGCAACTGCCCGACGGAATATGGCTTGAGCAGCGCAACGGCGGGTTGGAGCCAGGGATACAGGTCGAACAAGTCCTCCTCTGGCAGTGCTCCCGTGGCCATGATGACCGGCAGGATCATGCGCGCCTCACGCAGCTTTTTGACGAGGGCCAGACCCGTCAATCCCGGCATATTGTGGTCGGTAATCAGGAGCGCATAGCTGTCCGGGGCGTGACTCAAGGTGTGCCATCCCGCCCTGCCGTCCTCGGCGGTGTCAACATGGTAGCCGGCGCGATGCAGCACGACGGCGTTGATCAGGCGGATGTCCGGTTCGTCCTCCACCACGAGAATGCGGCGGGGCGCGTTCGTCCGGCATTGGAGTGACGCGCTGACAGCTTCGCCTTCTTTCAAAATCTCATGTTTCCTCATTTCACAAAAAGTAAGCCGGCATGTTCCGTGGCGCTATGCGGTGTTTTACCCATGCCGGATTTCCGGCCCGCTTTGCCGTCCTGGCGTGGCTGCGGCTTCACTTTTCGCGCGATTCCGCCATGTTCACCGGCACCAGTTTGTAGGCATCGGACACTTCCAATTCCTTCGCTCTTTCGTTATGGGAAATGCAAAGTGGGTAAATATACCAATTGTCATCCCGCGCGTCGGCCTTCTGGACGTGCGCCCCGGCCAGATCTTTTCCGACGCACCCAACGGCCAGGCAAAAGGTGGTTTTTTGGCCGCTCAACTTCTCCCAATGTTCCATCCAGGAGCCGCCAGCGGATGCGTTGTCCGGGTTTCCGTTTATGTTTTTAATTTTCATTTCAGAGTTGTTCCATTGGCATTGCGTTTTGATTCCCGGACGCGCGCTGAATTTGCACGGAATGAATCGTTCCAAACATTCGATCGTGAGCGTTGACAGTCAGCTTGGCGGCGGCGCAGTCTGCCCGCCGGCACCGTCGGTTGTGCGCAGAACGGTTTCCACCGTTCCCAACAACTGCTGGACCGAGTAGGGCTTGGCCAGCGTGGCCACGGGTTGGAGCCAGGGATACCGGGTCATCAAATCCTCCGTCGGAAATGTTCCAGTGGCAATGATAACCGGCAGCGCCATGCGGGCGGCACGCACCTTCCTGATCAGGGCCAGGCCGGACAATCCCGGCATGTCGTGGTCGGTAATCAGCAAGGCGTAGCTTTCGGGAGAGTGGCGGGTGGCATGGAGCGCCTCCCAGCCTGCCTTGCCGTCCTCGGCAGTGTCAACGTGATAGCCGGAATTTTGCAGCACTTCAGCATTGAGACGGCGGATGTCCGGTTCATCATCCACCACGAGAATGCGGCGGGGCGGACTCGTCCGGCTTTGGGGCGCTGCGCTGGCTGCCTCCCTGGCTGGTGGGATTTCATTTTTCCGCAAATCAAAACTTCCAATTATTTGCCGGCCACCGGCTTTGCGCAGGACCTTTTTCACCGCGTCCAATATCGCCTCGGTTGTGTAGGGCTTGATCAGCACCGCATCAAGTTTCATCCACGGAGACTGCTTCAACTCCTCCGTCGGCACCGTTCCCGACGCCAGAATGACCGAGAGCGGCATCTCTTCGGAACGCACCTTCTTGATCAGCTCCAGACCCGTTACCCTTGGCATATTGTTGTCGGTGATCAGGACGTCGTAGCGCCTGGCCTTGAGCGCGCTCCAGCCGGAGGCGCCATTATCGGCGGTTTCCACCTGATAGCCGGAACTCTCCAGCACTTCAGCATTGAGACGGCGGATGTCCGGTTCGTCCTCCACCACGAGAACGCGATGCATGGAATTCGCCGAGTATTGCAACAGTGTGCCGCGTGGCTTCCCGGCTTGCGACGTTATATGTCCTTTCATAATGCACAAGTTTAGCCGGAATTAACGCCGGGTGCCATAAGGTGTATTACCTATGCCAGATTTGATGACGCCGGCATCCGGATTACCGCGCGATGACCGCCGGCGGGCGCGCGGCAACTGCCGGAAATCCATCCCCGGCAACCTTCCCTTCATATAAGGTGTTCACCCCATATGCAAAAGAAACGTGTTTTGTAACAATTTTACTGATTGCACATAAAACAGTTAAACAGCGGAAAACCCGGATGCCATGAAAACAAAAAAGCAATTGAATGAACCTGATGCCGCCTTAAGGAAGGGCGCGCCGGTCAAAACGTTGACCCTGCAGATGGCGGTCTCGGAGCCAGATCTTCCGAAGGCTGTCCGGGCGGCTTTCGATCTGGCAAAAAGCGCGGGACGGGAACTTGACCTCGTTTTCAATCTCCCATCCGACATCGGGACAACGCATCTTGCGTTGCCTCGAATGGGTTGCTGACGTTTTCAATTTTCGCCAGGGAGTGGGCGGGAATGCCCTTGTCCTCACGGAAAGGGCATTCCCGGTTTTGTCGCCATCAGCGCCGCCCCCGTTTCCTGGCAATATCAATCATCTCCTCAAATTCCCAGGATACCCGCATCACACCACTCCGAATTTGATTCGTTTAGACATGTTATAAATTCAATTTCGACTCCTTCTCCATCCGGACATTTCCGCCATTCCTGGCCTGAACCAACCCGGCGAGAGGCACCCGGGCAAACGAATACGGCGTCGCCACTTCATTGAAGTAACCGGCCTTCGGATGAATCGTCCGGGGAGATGATTTCCTGACCCGTCTCGTTTCCAACAGTTGCAGGATCAAGACCGGAGCCGTCAGCAGGATGATTTTTAAATCCAGCCACAGGGTTTTATTTTTCGCATACCTGATGTCCAATTGAATCATTTCCACAAAGGTGGTCTTGTTCTTTCCGCTGACCTGCCAGAGCCCGGTCAAACCCGGCACGGTCTGAAACCTTTCTTTCTGCCACGGCAGATATTGATCGTATTCGTAGGGCAGGCAGGGGCGCGGCCCCACCAGGCTCATTTCGCCCCGCAGCACGTTGATCAACTGGGGCAGTTCGTCCAAACCGGACGCCCGGAGCAACACACCAAAGGGAATGATGCGCGGATCCCCATTGGCATCCATCTTTTGCATGGGAATGTTCGAAATCATCAATTGATGCTGGTGCCCCTGATGCGTGGTCGCGCTGGTATTTACAAACATGGTCCGAAATTTATAACACGTGAAACGCCGGCCCATGTAACCAATACGTTCCTGCCTGAACAAAATCGGCCCCGTGGAAACACACCGGATCAGGAGGGATATCAATAGCGCCAGCGGGATTAGAAATGGCAGGGCCGGAAGGATGAGAACGGCGTCCAGCATCCTCTTCCACGGCAGGCTCCCATCCGCGCTGGAAGATGGAAAATTCTTTGGTTGATTCGATTCGTTTGAACAATTCATATTCCTGGTTTTCGCGGTTAAAATTTTATCAGCCACAATCTGCCGCGGCTTTGATGATTCATTGTTGTGGAGCTGGGAGGCGTTTCAAAATCCATGGAGGCCCCAACCGGCAACGAACAAGACTCCGCCAGCCAGCAATCCGATGGCAGTTCGCCGTCGGGTCTTGAAGGAGGGCTGCGATTCGCTGCGCTGAATCCCGACCGACCCGGCCCGCCTCTGGTGATCCGGCAGATGCTTCAGCATGACAAAACCGGAAGCCAACAGGCAGATTCCCAGGACGAGGAAAAGAAAGTAAATGCGATATTGAACGTAGTCGTCCTGCGCCACCACTCTGGGAGGTGTCAGAGTCATCCCGATGCCATGCCCATCAGCGGAACTCACGCCGGTGGTCAGCGCCGCCAGAAGCACGGCACCCAATGCGGATCCAACCTTGCTGATTCCAGAGAAATTTTTTTTGATTTGCAACAGGATGAGAATAATCGGGAGAACGTGACATCGCCATCAGGTGAAACCCGAAGCACAAGGTGTCTTTTAGAGCGACACCTGGCGGATTTTCCAAGACAAGCGCGGGCATACGAGTCCGGGGCGATTTTCGCTGTGTGCGTCGCGACCATCAGCCGGCACGATGTAAAAATAGACTGCATTTTCGCAGTAAAAATTCACTCCCGAGGGTGTGTCCGAACCAACAGTGATGGAATACCGCCCGCGATTGAGCAACCCCCCGGGAATTGCACAAACGCTCATATAAACGCCGGGGCGATGCGAGCGCTCGTCTGCCCCGCCTTCCGCCGCATCCATGTCAATGGCATTGAACGCGATCGTGCCATCCGCGCCGTGCAAGTCAAAGCCAACGTGCAGGACCCGCACCGGTTTCAAGACGCGGTAGGTGATTTCAACTTTAAGGGCGGCGCTGCTGACGAACGTTGGCCCCGTGCCGCCGTCCGCCCCCTTGACGGACAGGGCGATCAAAGAAGCGGTGTCATTGCCGACAGGGGCTTTGGCCGGATCGGGAATGAATTGCGCGTTATCGCCGGCATTGGATTGAAAATACGCCGCCACAACGGAACCTGTATTGCCTCGCGCCGCGATGGCGCCTTTATCCAACAGCACGGCGGTCTGGCACAGGCGGCTGATGGCGGCCATGTTATGGCTGACAAAAAGAACGGTTCGTCCCTCCTTTGTTGAAACGTCCTGCATTTTGCCGAGGCATTTTTTTTGAAATTCCATGTCACCAACGGCCAGAACTTCGTCCACAATCAGGATTTCCGGTTCCAGGTGCGCAGCCACCGCAAACGCCAGCCGCATATACATGCCGCTGCTGTAACGTTTCACCGGCGTATCCAAAAATTGATCCACCTCCGCAAACGCCACAATTTCGTCAAACTTCCTTCTGATTTCCACCCGGCGCATCCCCAGGATTGCGCCGTTCAGGAAGATGTTTTCACGCCCGGTCAGTTCCGGATGGAATCCCGTTCCCACTTCCAGCAGACTCGCGACACGGCCCCGGATGCGGACACGGCCCCCGGTCGGCTCGGTGATCCGGCTCAAGATTTTCAGCAGAGTGCTTTTGCCCGCCCCGTTTCGCCCGATGATGCCCACCACTTCGCCCCTTCCGACTTCAAAGGAAACATCATTGAGCGCCCAAAAGTCTTCCACTGATTTCCGATCTCCGATTTCCGATTCCCGACTTTGGAACAAGCCTTTGATCTTGCTGGCGAGCACGTCGCGAAGCGCGGTGTAGCACTGCCGGCCGGCTTGATGCCGGATGCGATATTTTTTTCCAAGATTGGAAACAGTTATGATCGTGTCGCTCATGGTTATATGACGTCCGCAAACGTTTTTTCCATCCTGCGAAAATACCAGATGCCGCTCAAACAGAGCGCCGCGGTCAGAACGATGGACAGTTGAATGCCCGGCCACCATAGGTCGGTCTGGCCGCGCAGCAGCGCCCAGCGGAATCCGTCAATGACGCCGACCATCGGATTAAACGAGTAAAGCAACCGCGCCGGGATGTCGAAGCCGTGCCAGGTCCAGATTGCCGGAACGCGGTCGCTGCTGTAGCCGACCGGAGAAAGAAAGAAACCAAACTGCACGATGAAGGGGATGACGTAACGGAAGTCGCGGTATTTTACGTTCAACGCGCACAGCCAGAGTCCCGCGCCAAAGGCCGCGCCGAAGGCCAGCGCCACAAAGAGCGGCAGCGCCAGCAGCCTCCAGTCCGGTAGAAATTGAAACCAGAGCATCATTGCTGCCAGCAGGCCTGCCGTGATGAGAAAATCCACGAAGCTGGTGATAACCGAGCCGGCGGGAACAATGAGGCGCGGGAAATATACCTTGGAAATCAGGTTGGCATTGCCGATGAGGCTGTTGCTGGAGGCGCTCAAGGAGGTGGAAAAGAACTGCCAGGGCAGTTGCGCCGCCATCACCAGCAGGAAATACGGCACGCCGTCCGGTGCCGGCAATTTGGCGACGCGGTTGAAAACCAGGGTGAACACCACTGTCGTCAGAAGAGGCTGGATGACGGCCCAGGCGATACCGATCACCGTTTGCTTGTAGCGCACAAGAATGTCGCGCCAGGCGAGAAAATAGAACAGCTCGCGGTAGCACCACAGGTCGCGCCAGTAATTCTTTTCGGCGCGTCCGGGCTCGATGAGGAGTTCGGCGTTCAAGCGGGAATCAAGTGGGAAAGTGGTTGCCCGGGTTGTCGCCCACGATATGCCGTCCCGCTATGAGGAACAATCGGCCCTCACGCTCGAAGAAGACCACCCCCGCACCAGCGGGCGGACGCCCGCCATCATGGGCTGTGGCTACGGCGGTGGTCAGTAGCAACGATTTAATCATATCAATGCAGTTGATATATGGAGATGTTCCCCGAAAGGAATATGGGGTGTTTTACCCGTGTGAATTCACCTGGCGCCAAGCATGGCCGGGAATATTTGCGTGCCGTTTGGCACGGGTTGAACCGGCACAACAGGCTGAACCGGCACTGCATTGGTGGGCACAACGGGGTGGACCGGCACTGCATTGGTGGGCACGACAGGCCGGATCAGTTCAGGTTCAGCCACCATGGGCGCGGCTTCCTTCATCACAGGTTCTGACGAGGCGACTTGTATCGTCAGCATCGTCGGCGGTTCCAGCCTGTCAGATTGACCCGAAACCTTCAAAACGATGATCAAACTCATGATCGTCAGCGACAGCAGTGTCCGCACATTGTTGTTATTCATAATTCTTCCCGGTTTGTTGATTTTGGTTTGGTCGCTTCTCGCGGGGCCGGTTCAATTCGCAGACGGATCGTTTGCTTCAGCGCCATGATTTTCGCGCCATTGGTTATTTGGATCCTCCAAAATCGTGATTTGATCCGGCGTCAGCAGCGGTTTGATATGAACGATGGCTGTGTCCCGGTATGGCTGGAGACCCGCCCAGACCTGTTGCAACTGCTGGCGAGCGGACTGAATTAGTGCCGTGTCCTTGGATTCGCGTGCCCGGCGAATCGCATCTTGAGCGGCATCAATCCGGGGTTGGTTGGCAATCTGGTATTCCCCGCATGTGTTGGCAAAATCGTCCTCGGCCGGCTTCAACTCAACTCTTTGCTCGTCGGTGAGCCGCAGCTTTTCCTTGAGACCGGGTGGCAGGAGGGATTGCTCGCCCAAAGACTGGTCATGTTCCACCGCGTCTTGGTATTTCACCGTTTGAACGAGCGGGAGCGAATTGGTGTTGGCGATCGCGTTTTGTGCCAACGATACCGTCGCAGTCAGCGCCAGTGAACTGCCGATGGCGAAAAGTGTGAGTCCGGTTTTCATGTGTTTCCTGGTTGTTGCATTTTAGTTTATATGGTGAAAATCGTGATTTTAGAGCGCCCTGTCGCGCCGCCTGCCGAGGGTCCCGGCGCAACAACAGCCCGATGGTTCAGTGCTTAACGGAATATCAGGATCAGAACGACGATGAGGAGAACGAGACCAAGCCCGCCTCCGCCAATATAGATCGCACTGCCCAAAACCGGCGTGAATAATAGATGCATGGTTTGTCTTTCCTTTTGAAGTGGCAATTCAATCGCCATCATTGTTTCCGTGTGACATCAATGTTTCTTGTCGCCTTCCGGAGGACCCGGCTTCCGCTCATCTTTCTGGTCATGATGCTCATCGGAAGACTTCCAATCCTTCGGATACCGCTTGAGTATGTCCGCGTGATGTTTTTCCGGGGAATCATGCCAGTCCATGTTCACTGACGGCGAAGCCAGCAGCACGTCAACCGAGACGCCCTGCGGTGCCGATGCCGTAACCCACGCGCCATTTTCCAGATAGGCGTATTGGCGCCGGTCGCTGTTGTAATAGATGCCGTAGCTGGGGTAATAAACGTAGTTGTCTTGCACCACGACCACCGGCGCCACAACCGCCGGAGCTGCCACTGCCACGGGAGGAGCCACCACCACGATCGGTGTCAGGTCTATCCCGACGGTCGCCCCGCCGGCGTAACCCGCGCTTTCGGTCAGCGCCGCCAGCAGCACGGCGCCCAGCACGACCCCGGCCTTGTTGGTAATGTTTGTTTTGAAGTAATGTTTTTTGTTAATCATGGTATGAGAGTAATCCGGAGAACGCGCCGCCGCCATGGGGTGTAACCAGAAGCCTTTCGCCTTTCGTTGAAACCGCGCCGGAGGCGGGTTGTTCCAACGGGATTAACAGATTTGCAGAATGCTCCCTTTGTGCAGACTAATGCGCCTTCTTTTTGGATGCGGGTGGCGGATTGTTTTCCACATTTTCCTTCACCACCGCGATCATCTCGTCCATCCCTTCCTTGATCTCGTTGACCTGGGGATGCACTTCCTTGATGAGGTCATGCTCGATTTTGGACAGCTTCTCGATGCGTTTGCCCTGCTCGCGAAGATGGTCCAGCAGGGCGTTCTGTTTGATGGAAAGCCGGCGCATCCACCAAAAGCAGACACCCCAGCAAATGGTGCCCGCCAGGGTCATCCAGAAGGAGAGGCTTTCTCGACTCATTTTCATTTGTTCTGTTGGTGAGGAAAACCACGAAACCGAAATAAATCCCCAAACCCTAAATCGTAATGACTAAATAATTCCGAAGATCGAATCGCGAACGCCCGTTCGGACGCTGGAAATTATTTGGTCATTGGGGTTTGGTTGTTCCTTGGTCATTAGAGCTTCGTCATTCGTCATTCCTAGACGATGGTCAACTGGACGCTGCTCTCGATGATGCCCGCGCTGATGGCGTAACGGGTGAGTCCGGCGGTGTCGTGGATGTCCAGCTTCTGCATGACATGCTCGCGATGCTTCTCGACGGTCTTGATGCCGATGCCGAGTTCCGACGCGGTTTCCTTGTTGGCCTTGCCTTCGGCAATCAGTTGGAGCACTTCCATCTCGCGCGACGTCAACGGGGCGGCTTTCTTCGTGAACCCCCCATCGCGGTCGGGCGACAGCGGATGGATGCGGTCCTGACGCCGGGAAATGGAGGGGCTGAAAAACGTCCTTCCCTTCTGGACTTCCCGGATGGCCCGGCACACGTCGTGGGCGGAGGTTTGTTTGAGCAGAAATCCCACCGCGCCGGACTCGGTCGCGTTTTGGACATACGCGTCGTCGCTGTGCGCGGAAAGCATGAGCACTTTGACGGCCGGGTTGGCTTTGAGAATCTGCCGGGTGGCTTGCAGACCATTGAGCAACGGCATGGCGATGTCCATCAACACCACGTTGGGTTGAAGTTTTTTGGCCAGCGCGACCGCCTGTCGCCCGTCCTGCGCCTCGCCGGCCACTTCGAGGTCGTCTTCCATTTCGAGCATCTTGCGAAATCCCTCGCGCACAAAGGTATGGTCTTCCGCCAGCAGAACAGTGATTCGTTTCATAAAAATTCAAGGTTTGATTTCAGCCGCCCGCGCCAGGACCAGCGCCTTCTCATTTCCGGCAAAGTGGTAGGCCGGCTCGAAGGTCATTTCCCGGGTTCCCGCCGTGAACCACAGCTTGAGCGTTCCGCGATCTCCGTTGACCGGCGTGGCGATGGCTGCGACGGCCCGGGTCCGGCCGCTTTTGCCGCTGGTGGTGGCGGTCCCGGCGATCGTCACGACCTTGCCCCGGCCGGCCTCGGCCAGCGACTCGTCCGAAACGACGATGGCCAGCCGCCCCTTTTCGTTTTTTAAGAACCAGGGAAACACCTTGAGCTTGTAATCGCCCGTGTAAATGCCGTTCGTGCGCTGGAGCGGACCGATGATCAGCGTGGCATTGCCCGCGCCAACCGGCATGGAACTGGAATCAATCATGAGAACACGACCGGCCGCGTCAGAGTTGGTTGGAGCCGGGGCGGCGTGGGCATCGCCCCAAGCGACGGCGAACAGCGCCAGCAAAATGAAAATGCGTTTCATAAAAATTCAAGGCTTGGTGTCAACGGACGCCATCAGCGGTTCCTCCCCCCCCCCCCCCCCCCCGGCTTCCCCTCTCCAAACGGGGGGGGGGCGGGGTGGCCTTTTCTTTTAAAGCCATCTCACCCACAATGACCCCCCCCCACCTCCACCCACCCCCCGCCCCCCCACC
>Ga0181520_10010827_pt1 | contig 12127 bp, 8 predicted proteins | sample PEATcosm2014_Bin_29_FD_132451 | JGI IMG/M metagenome (GOLD analysis project Ga0181520, IMG submission 132451) | Peatland microbial communities from MTU Mesocosm Facility, Houghton, MI, USA - PEATcosm2014_Bin02_30_metaG | ecosystem: Environmental > Terrestrial > Soil > Wetlands > Peat | place...
AACATGTTCTGTAATCGACCCTCAGGAATGCTGGGAAAAGGGCGTCCCGCTCGTGCCGATCGGCGTTCAGGCAAAGGAATCGACGGAAAGGAGGCGCATCGACGAGCTGGTCGAGGCGATCGTGGGGCCTTGCAACTGGAATTTGGCGGCATGAGGCGCAGGAGGGAGGGGGATGGTACGCGTTATCAAGAGAAAAGCGACTCGGCGTGCCCGAGAACCTTTCCTCGTCCGAGAAACGATCGGTTTCGGGCTCATTGCAAACGGGGAGCGTCGCTGTATGCTATGGGATGAGCGGATTTCCAGCCCACAGATCGCCTCAACCAAGTTCGTGAGCCGAACCCCCGCCGGAGGCCAGCTCATGTCCAGCGCGCGGCAGTTGTTCCTTGTCTTGACGATTCTCCTGGCGTCCGCTGTCACGAGGGCCATCGGTGACGAGAAAGCAGCCTCGTTGCCGGCTGATCCGTGCCGGATCGAGGTCCTCAACAACCTGGTGAGCGAACTGATGGACGCCAGCAAACGCGGGCTGCTCGGCAAGCCGGAACTCGCGTTTGTCAACCCGCGCAAGGGCTGGTGCTTCTTCGCCTTGGCGGGCGATGCGGCCCTGACACTTGACACTGCGGACCGACCGTTGGCCGTGGCCAAGGGGTCGGCAACCGTCGAGGTCATGCGATTCTTGTCGGCCGGTCGGCACACGCTGAAGCTCACCGGCCATGCCACGAAGGTGGTGGTTCGGGCGATTCCCGCCCTGGTGTTCAACGGCTTCCCCGCGCCGTCGCAAATTGCCGCCTTCGATACGCCGAGTTGGCGGTGGTTGCAAAAGACGGTCCTGACCAACTGCAACACGATCGAAGGCAGCGACCGGTGCGCCAAGGAGATGGCCGAATGGCGCGAACAGGGAAAACAGTGGATTATCTGGAGCGGTGTCCCGGGGCAGAACGGCGAGCCCATGGGAGACGCTTACGACTATTGGCGCAAGAACCTCGGCTATTCCAATCCGCTGATGAGCGGGATACAGGTCGACGAGTTCCATTCGGGGTTTCCTGCCGAGGTTCAGGACAATGCCCTGGCTGGCGTCGCGCGGCTAGCCGCCGATCCGGCGTTCCGCGGCCGGATGTGGATCCCGTTCGTAGCGTATAGCAAGAAAGATCCATTCGCCACTCGCTTGATACGAACGGTGATCGAAGCCGGTTGGCCTTTCTCGATCGAACGCTATTTGATGGAACAGCCCACCGAGGCCAAGGATCGCGACTACCTCCTGAAGGATTTGGTCGAAATTGGCCGGGCGTTTGACGAGATGGTGCCGGGCTGCCTGCGCAAAGCGATTTTCACGCCCATGTATTCGTCGATCCCTAATTGCATGACGAACTACTGCCCATGCGCGAACTTCAAAATCCACCTCGACATGCAGATGGAGATCCTGGCCAACGAGCCGGTGTTCGCTGGGCTCTACGGCGTGCAGTTCTACCGGTCGAACTACGTCGATCCCGACACGTTGCGTTGTTCAGCCCGACTGCTGCGCCACTACTGCATCGAGGGACGCAAAGACCGATGTTTCCACGACCCATATGAACTGAAGCATTTGTTGAACCCGGATTTTGACGATGGCACGGCGCACTGGAAACTGGAGCCGGCCGAACCGGGCAGCATTGGCGTTGGCAAAAAGCTCGCCTACAACGCCTTGCAGGGCCGCTTTCCCGGCTCTCAGCCGTACGGCCGCGCATTCCTAACCCTGAAGCGGAGCCCGACCACGCCCAATGTCTTTAGCCAAGAAATCACACATTTGGAGCCGGGGCGGCTCTACTCGCTGAAAATGATTACGGCCGACCACCAAGATCTCCAACACGGCACGTCACAGCGCGCCTTGCACGCGATCTCCATTCGTCTGGAGGGCGTCGAGCCGCTCACCGGCCCGCAAGAGGCGTTCAGTTGCCCGTTCCACAGCGGGGAAAAAGAGGCCGGCTTCACCGAGGCGAAGCCGTTGTGGATGAACTATCACTGGCGGGTTTTTTGGGCCAAGTCGCCCACCGCGCGGCTTATGGTGACCGACTGGAAGGACGGCTCGGAACCCGGTGGCCCGGCCGGCCAGGAGTTGATCTTCAATTTTCTCGAATTGCAGCCGTACCTGGCTGAGGCGAAGTAGTGAAGAAACGAGGCAAACGGCGAAACTGGGCAAGTTGCCTCAGATTCTGTCTGTTCGCTCGCATATCCTAGAAAACGACCGTTACTCGACTCGCCGCTTGCGGAGATCGGCTTGGCCCAAGGAACCGAAGTCGATGTTCGGGCCCCGAACACGACGAGGGAACCGTGCCGCCTGGGCCTCTTGACTTGCTTGGCGGTCTACGGCGGCAATGCCCCTTCGCCCCAACCGCAGATGTCTGCGCCTTCACCCCGCCGCCCGGTAGACCGTCCTCCCGCCGACCTTGAGCATCACGACCTGCCCCGTGGTCACCAGCGCCCGCAACAGGTCGTCCAGGATCCGGGGAGGGAGCCGGAGGGTTCGGGCGAGACAGTCCTTCGAAACGCCGGCGGGAGACTGAGCGACAAGCATCGCCAGCTTCTCGGCAGCGGGGATGTCCCGGTCGCGGTTCCACAGCCAATCATGGAAGGGTTGCACGGGATATGTAGGAGGTCGGCGGTCGATTCAGGGGCGATTGATGGACGCCCAATCGCCTTCGTCTGTCGTGGGCGACGTTCACGGCGTGGATGCGGTGATGGCCGGGACGGGAAATCAGCGGGCTGACTGATGGAATGCCACGCAGCTGTGGGCTATCATGGGGGTGTCGCTCGGAGCGTATCTGAGCAGAGTCCAAACGGGTAATACGGGATAATGATGAATTTTGAACACAAGGAAAGAAATACATGAGATCAATGCTTTGGGGACGATGGATGGCTGCCCTGACGATCTGGACGCAATGCGACTCGTGGGTAATGTGTTGCGTGCTGACAACTATGCTCTCCACCGGTTTCATGGTCGTTGATGCGCGGGCCACGGATGCACAACAACTTGGTGGCGATGTTGACCATCGCAAAGTCCCCATGGAGGATTGGATCAAGTCCTGCGTCTACGATCTGGTTCCCGTCGCGGTGCGGACCGAGGTCGGCGACCCCAACGCCGGCGGAAGCATCGGCCGGCAAATCACCCTAACCGGACAGGCGGAGTGGGAATTGGCTGCTGCCGGCAGTGATCTATCGTTGACTCCCGATCACCTGTCCGAGCGGGATTGGACTCGGGTCAAGTTGCCCAACACCGTCCAGCACGCTCTTTTCCAAGCCGGTAAGACGTCCAATCCCTGGTACGCCGACAATTATAAAGGTCTTCAATCGATCCACAATCAGGACTGGTATCTGCGCAGGAAATTCCGGGTGCCGGAAGGCTGGCGGGGACGGCATATCCGCCTTCGGTTTGATGGGCTCGACTATGTCGGTGTCGTATGGCTGGACGGGAAGCTGCTCGGCATCCATAAGGGGATGGCCGGCGGACCAACCTTCGACATTACCGAGCTCCTCAAGCCGGGTCAGGAACACGAGTTGCTCGTCCGACTGGTTCACGAGAGTAGTCCCTCGGCGAAGCAGCTCGGAAACACCGGTTGTGCTAACAGCCCAGTGGTCAAGTCCCTGGCCGTCGATGGGCAAAGCTATCAATGGGGAAATCGCTTCCGCTCGATCGGTATCTGGCAGCCGGTGCGGTTGGTAGCCACTGGCCGGGCCTGTCTTGAGGTCCCCGTCGTCCGTACAGAAGCGATCACCACTAACGGCGCAGAGCTTTGGGGCCAGGCAATGATCACCAATGTCGGTCCCACGGCCAAGGGTTCCGTGTTGGCCCGCATCGTTGATCTCCAGACCGGCCAGTCGGTTTGGCAGGAGGAGTCGCGGCAGACGATTCCCGCCGGCATATCGTATTGGGAGCGGTCGATCGTACTGGACAAACCCAAGCTCTGGTGGCCCAATGGGATGGGCGGGCAGCCATTGTACCGGCTGGAACTCTCTCTGCGTATCGCAGATCAAGAACTCGACTCCATTGCCACCCGGTTCGGCGTCCGCAAATTGGAGTTGCGGCGGAATCCCGCCCCAGCCGGCAGCCCTCGCTCCGACGGCTATGCATGGGACTCACATGATCCCTTGGACATGGAGATGATGCGGCGGGCCGATGAGTCGTACCGGTTCCTGTTTGTCGTCAACGGCCGTCCGTTCTATGCCAAAGGCGCTTGTTGGCTGACTTCTGACGATCTGCTTGCCCTTACGCCGGAGCGGGAGGCATGGCTTGTAGAGGCCGCCCGCGTTTCTCATCTGAATCTGTTTCGCCTCAACGGCGGATGCAACCTGTTTGAAACGGAGCAGTTCTACAATCTCTGTGATGAGAAAGGCATTCTCGTTTGGCAGGAGTTGCCGCTCTGTTGGAACACGGAGCACCTGGCAAGCCGCAATGTCTGGCGCGATCAATTGATGCAAACCGTTCTTCGCCTCCGGCAACATCCGTCGCTGGCCTTGTATGTAGGCGGCAACGAGTTCCAGCCTTATCTCACAGGGATTTCGTGGGTGCTGGGCCTGGCACGAGAGATATTTTCGTCCTACGACGATCGCCCGTTTCGCATGGGATCACCTGGCGGCGGGACGCATCACGCCTACGGGGATGAATACCGCGGCCTCTTCTCGTTAGAAGACCTCTATAGCGGCGACCCGAATTGGTACGAGAAGAAGTATGACCGCGGCTACAATTTCGTTTCCGAGTGGTCGTTTCCCGCTATCAGCAACTTGTCATTGCTCAAGCGGGTCGTGCCGGCAGAAGAGCTGGCCCGTGGGCCGGTTGGCCTTGATTGGCAAAAGTTCATCGAGAGCCACCCCATCGTCGCTGATCGCTCAAGCGAGCTGAATTTCATCGGCAAGTACCTTTTCATCAAGGGTTCCTGGTATGGCAACCTGGCGAAAGCGAGTGTTGCTGAATTGGCCGAATACAGCCAGATGGCGCAGGCCGACGTCTATGGCTGTGCGATGGAGCAATGGCGAGCCCACTTCCCCTACAAGGGCGGCCAGACCGTGTGGACCTACAACGAGATGGCCCCCGTGTCGAGCTGGAACTTGATCGATTGGTTCGGCCAGCCGACGATGGCTTTCTACGCCGCCAAGCGGGCTCATGAGCCCACGCACGTCATGGCCCGGACCGACTTTTATTCATGGGGGCCGGGCAACACGTTCCGCGCCGCGGTGTTCGCCATCCACGACGCGCCGGAGGGACTAAAGGAAGGCCGTATCACGGCTCGTTTGCTCGACGGTCGGCTGACCCCGCTGCTGGACAAAACGTGGGGCGTCGACGTGCCCGGCGGTGGCCGGAAAAGCGATGATCGCGAAATCGCGTGGCGTATCCCGGCCGACACGCCCGAGCAATACTTCTTCCTGGAATTGACCCTCTTCGATTCCGCGAAACGCTCTATTTCCCGCCAGGCATATCCCTTGCGAGTGCTCAGATCCTTGGCCGACCCCAAGAATCGCCAGAAGTGGAGATCCCGGCCTGTTCCAGAAACGCTTTGCACCAGCGGCCCTTGGCTACATCCTCAGCTAGCTTCTGCCCCCACAAAGTTGGCTGCAAGGATCGTTTCGTCTCGTCAGGTATCGATGCGTGAAGCGGAGTTGACGATCGAGGTTCGCAATGTCGGTCGGCTTCCGGCCTATCCCGTGCAGGTGTCCGTCGTGCCCGACGAGTATTCAACCGTGTGGGGCGACAACTACTTCTGGCTGGCGGAAGGCGAGACAAAGATAGTGACGGGCACTGTGCGCCTAGATATGGGGGGACTTGACCCGGTTCACAGACCACCGCGCGCAGCAACCCGTGACTTGACGGTCCGGGTTTCCGCGTGGAATGCGGGAGTGACCGCCATGAAACCGTAACAAGCTCTTCGGACGACGGATGACGATGACAATAGAGAGATTCGTTACCACGCTCTCGGTACGTTGTACTGCCCGCACGACTGCTGACGCCAGAGGAGTCAAAGTCATTCCTTGATTCCTCGATTGCGATGCGACGCCGGATGAACAAGGGAAAGTCCGTTTCAGTCCATCGCTGGTTCATCTCCAGGACGAATTCGTTTCGAATCCCCTCCGACACGATCTGGATGAACCAGGCTTATTGATACCGCTCGATGAACACCATGACCTGATAGGGCGGAAGGTGGTTCCGCGCCTCCCGATCACTCTATTACGAGTGATGGACACGACCCGCCGCTACCTAGCTTTCGATGTGGAGACCGCCAGAATTTCGGAAGGGGACTGGCGGTCCTGCCGCCCTCTGGGAATTTCCTGCGCGGCGACCCTCCCGGGCGACAGCCGGGAGCCGGTCCTGTGGCACGGCGGCGACCGCGCTTGTCCGGCGGACAGGATGAGCCAAGGAGAAGCTGCGGCGTTGGCGCATTATCTGGCAGCCCAAGCCGAACACGGCTACACGCTCCTCACCTGGAACGGCGTCGGCTTCGACCTGGACGTACTCGCCGAAGAGTCGCGGTTGCTTGAAACCTGCCGAACCCTGGCGCTCTCCCACGTGGACATGATGTTCCACGTCCTCTGCCGCCTCGGGTACGGCGTCTCGCTCGATGCCGTAGCCAGGGGCACGGGCGTGGCCGGGAAGCCCGAGGGCATGATCGGCAAGCTCGCCCCCGCGCTTTGGGCGGAAGGGAAGCGGGAGGAGGTGTTGCGGTACGTCGGGCAGGACGTGCGCACCACATTGGACTTGGCTCGGGCCTGCGAATCCTGCGGCGCCTTCCGCTGGGTCGCCCGTAGCGGCAAGGTGCGCTGTATGACTTTGGGAGAAGGATGGCTGACGGTCCGGGAGGCTCTGGAGCTGCCGTTGCCGGATACTTCCTGGATGGACGAGCCGTGGCTGAGGGAGAGGTTCACGGGGTGGACGGGGGCGGGGTGCGCCGAGAAACTGCCTTCTGACGGCCTGCCGGCACTTTGAATGGCGAAATGGCGGTCTCGGAGCGGCGGAGACGGCAACTTCGCAGTTCCGGCAACCGCGGGCCAGCCCTCCCGAGAAGCCAGGGTATTCACGAGAGCGGTCGGCGAACCTTGCGCGCGGCGGCGGGGGCGACCGACGCGCCTGGCGGTTCGCGTTTCGCCACCTCGGTGCATGTCACCGAGGCTGGTTGACCCGATTGCCATTCGTTGTTCCCGGGGCCGGCATGCGGGCCAACGGCGGCCAGTTCTCCGCCGACGCGGCGGCTGAAACTCTGCCGCACTCGCGTGGAGCGACCCGTGGACGGGCGCGGCCCTCTTTGGATAAAATGGCGGTTTTGGGGCGGACACTAGGGACTTCCGAGCACCCCGGCCTTGTGCGCCCCGGCAGTGGTACCCTTGCGCTGCGTTTCGCGCGGCACTGCCCTGGGCTCCGGCGCGAGGGGAGGTCAGGCTATGGCTTCTCTTTCGGATGAACGCTTTCGGCGGCTTCACGAGCAGTTTTGTAAGGCGGCGCAGCGCTACCCGTACCTATCCTTCTCCACACTGACCCCCCTGTATGCGGAGGGAAAACGGACTTGGCCGCAGCTACCGGTGCGCCTTCGCCCTGGCGACGTCGAATGCGGGCACCTCGGCCTGACACCCGACGAGTGGGGTCATGCCCTGGGACGCTGGCAACCAGCATGCTCCATGCAGCCCTTCGATACATGCTGGCTGCAAATCGACGGCGGCCTCTGGGAGGGGGCGTTCTATGACGGGAGATACGACGGCAGTTGCAATGGTTATGATGGCGGCAGACGCAATGTGGCGGGTGAGGCGCACACGCCCCACGGTAGCGCAAATAGCGAGAGTGAGGGTGAACCGAGCGTGCGGGACGTGACCGGCGTGGCGTTTTTCCGCCAGCTCGCGGGGCAGGCGGCATGTCATTTCCTCCTGCCACGACCCTCTGCCAGGCCGTCGGGGACATGGGGGTCATGGCTCTCACGCACCGCCCTGGCCGAACTGGATAGGCAGGAAAATAGGTGGCTAGAAGCCGTTTGCAACATGCCGTTCGTCACGATCAAAGACGTTCACGGGTTTAGGACCACGAATCGGTATCGACTGCGGTGTCTGCCGGGCGACGTGTTCACCGGTTCCGCAATGGCAATGGAATCGCTTCTTGCCGGCTCAACGGTCGGCGCGCCGCCAGGCGCGAGTTCAGGACAGGAGAAACGCAACATGGAGTCATTAATGTGGCTCGTCGAAGAGATCTTCCGGCCGGCGGTAGAGATCGCCCAAATTCTCGCTGACGCTGGCTGGAACCCAGGCGCTGTGCTAGCCACCCAAGAATACCACGATGCTCGCAGCCGACTACAGGCGGGGCAGGGCGATTGCACCATAAGTCACTGTCCGAATAGGATTTGTTCCAAATAGGAATCGTCCCAGCCAGCGGCGAGACGTTTGTTCTTTACGCCGACCTTCAGCGAGTGGTTGTTTTTCAGCAGGCTCAGGGCTGTGCGGCGAAGGATGCTGAAGTTGGCGTCGGCATGGCGGCGACGCAAGCGAGACTGATCTTCCTGGAAAGTTACGTCGAGTTGCCAATGCAAGCGATTCTCGATCGACCAATGGCTGCGAACCGCTACGGCAAAGCGCTTGGCCGAAAGCTTCTTGCTCAAGATGTAGTAACGCTGTTCGTAGCACGGCTTGCCGTCACGCACCGTCTCGCTGACGGCCATGCCAATGGCCGAGAGCTTGGGCCAGCGATGGCGGTCGGGAAGATCGTCGGGAACATCACACACGAAGTACGATCGTGTTTCCCGGCGGCCGTGGCCTTCTTCTTCAGTTTTGTGGCGGCTGACCGCCACTTCCTCATAGTCGAAGGTGCCGTTGTAACAGAAGAACCAAGCGAGTCCGTCGTACAACGTTCGCTGGTTGCTCTTCACCGCCAACACATAATCGGCCTTGGCATCAAGGATCGCCTGTGCAATAGCCGTTTGGCAGCCCATCGCATCGATCGTCACCAAACAGCCCGCGATTTCCAGGATTTTCAACAGTTGCGGAATGGCCGTGATCTCATTGCTTTTTTCGTCCACCACGACTTGCCCCAAGCTGATCTGATTGGCGGTGGCCCAGGCGCTGACCATATGGATGGCCGACTTGCTGCTGGCGGCGTCGAAGCTGCGGCGAAGGGTCTTGCCGTCGATGGCTACGATCTGACCGGCCGTGATTTCGTGCAGGTCGGTGATCCAACTGAGCAAACATGCTTCAAACTCGGCGGGCTTGATCGCACCCAAGATCGCGTTGAACCGATCGTGCGAGGGAATGCCGTTACGGAGATCGAGGAACTGCGCCAGCCACTTCCGTTTCTTCCGGCCGAACTCGGCGATCGAGACAAAATCATCGGCGCCGCAGATCACCGCGCAAATGGCGATAGTGACAACGTTGATGAGCGGGTAGGTGACTTTGCGTCGTCGCGGGTCGGAGAGTTCAACGAAATGGTCTTGTATTCGGGCAGAGGCTTTCTTGGGCATGGCGAATGTCCGTGGCAGCCACGATTCGTCCGCCTGCAACAGCACGGCAGAATCGACGAGTCGCGTTGCCCTATTCATACCAGACTACCCAATATGGCGCAATCGCCCTGACAGGCGGGGCTAGAGCGCTCGCAGAGGGTGCGACAAGACCTGCCGAGCGGTGACGTGCAAGTTGCGATCCAGAACCTGGAGACGGCCGTTCGTGATTTCGCAACAATGAACGATCCTGCAGCGGCGGCAGCGATCGGGCATGCCCTATACATTCCTGCGAGACTCGGGTGGGTGGCGGTCCTCCACCACCTGCCTCCTGGATCACCCGCCCCGCCGCAGGGGTTGCTGCCTTCGAGAAGGCGAGGTTTGCTGACCTCTGGGGATAGTATAACCACTCATCTGCCATGCGCAGATGGGGCCCCAATCGGTCTGGCTGCAGAGGGCATCGGCAAAACGGGGGCGCGTGGCACCGAGAGCAGGCAAGGGGCAAGGGAGTCAATCGCGATCGAGCATTTAAGAAATCTGACCGATGGTGTCCTAAGCCGGGAGATCGCCGGAGGCGACCTGTTCAACGTGCATCCAGAGATCTCTCGCATGTTGCACCAGCTTTCGCCGGCTCAGTTCGAGGAGTCGATGCGAACTGAGTTCACGCTTGCGCGCGCCACCTTTGAGCATCTGGGCAAGCCGAATCCGCACGAAGTAATCACCGGCGATAAGGTCTATAAGGCGGCGGAGCGGCTGCGTCCGGTTCTCGACCGCTACCTCGGTCCCAAGCCAGCCGCGCCGCTGCCCGATGCAATAGCGACCGAACTCGACGCGGATATCCCTGAGGCGAGAATCGAGATTCTGGAAACGCACGAAAGCGGCCTTTATGGCAAGGTTTACAAGGGCAGACAAACTGCCTTGGACCGACTTGTGGCAGTGAAAATCATTAGGCCAGATTGGCCGAATGTGGCCGACGCAATTAAACATGCCAAGGCGATAGTTCGCGCGGGGACGCACCGGAACATCGTTACGGTTCACTGTGTCGAGCGAGTCCGAATCCCGGGCGTCGATCAGCCGCAGCCGGCGATGATCATGGAGTGGCTCGATGGCGAGAATCTTGGTGTCCGCTTGGGGGGACCTCAGTTCACTGAAACGCAGGTACGAGCGATTTGCATAGGTGTCCTGGACGGGGTGGAACACATGCACGCCAGGGGGATTGCACACGGTGATCTGCACCTGGGAAACGTGATTGTTGACGGCGCCTGCAGCCCGAAGATCATTGACATCGATCCCAACAAGGAGAACTCCCTTGGCCGCCTCTCGACAGTCTCCAGAGAAGCGGCAATAAAGTCTGATATCGAGTACTGCCAAAACCTTGTCCTCCGGGTTTTCTCGCACGGTCCATTTTCGATTGGGACGCGCAATCGCGTGGACATGGAATTGCAGCAGTCACAGTCGATCGATGACCTGCGGGGCGTCGTCGATCGCGGCCTGCAAGGGGAACCGGGAATTGCGCAGCATCAGCCGCGCATCGATGAGGACACGGCGGCGGTCCGCAGGTTCGAGCAGATTAGACAGTCTTTTGAATCAGCAGTTAGCGAGTCGAGGTTCCACGACCTCAAGCCTGACAAGGCGGTCCTTGCGGTATGCCTTGTCCCCGAAAGGGACTGCGGGCTCAACCTAAACGCTATCCATGGCATCCTGCCTCCGCTGCTAGAGACAGTCGGGCACTACGAGTCGGAGACTGACCGCTATACCGAGATATCGTTAGCAGAAGGTCCGTCTGGAAAATCCGTGCTGGACATCGACTGCCAGGCAGCGATTCGTGCCGCAAGTACGCTGGCAATCAGGGGTAATGCACCCCCGAAGTTAATTCAGCTCACGGGCACCGAACGCTGTATCCGGTCTGGTCCACTGCAGAAGACGTTGGTTCACTCGTTGCTTCAGTGGGTCGAGGTCCTGCGGCAGTCAGGAGTTGCCGGTCCCCTTCGGCTGGGCGTCTCCTTGCTCGCGGTTCAAGGCTGGGACTTACTGGTTTTTGATCGAGAGCTGTGCAACAGGCCGCAGAGAGAGCCTGGGTTGTCGGCGGACCCGATTACCATTCCCTCGCTGGACGATTTCGGTGATGCTCGGGTGGTTTTTGAGACATTAAAACCGGCCTTCGATGATATCGCACGCGGCTTCGGACGTCCCGAGTGGCCTTTGGGCTCCCTCGGCATCGGTTGACAAAGCTGTCACGGCTGCCTAATAGAAGGGCCACCTAATGTTTCTTCGCGAGTGCATGCCTCGCTTACGCCGTTGTGACACCCGTCTGGCAATTCTGGCTCAACCCCAGCGCACTCCAGTGGCGGCGCATCCGCAGGCTGGCGGGCACTGCCGACGAGACATGGCATCAATCGTCGGGGGACGTTCTGACCGTGAACCTGAGCGACTGGTTGGTAATATCATGGGCGGCGAGATAGAATATCAGCCATGCCCACGCCCGAACTGCCCTCTAACGGCGTCCTGCGGGTCCGTGTCGCCGACGACCTCGTTCTCGACGGCGGGACGTGGCGCCCGGCTGCCGACTACGACCGGCATCCCGTGGCGGTCGTCGAGCCCCCGGCGACGCCGATGTACCGGCAGGTAGCCGCTTACCTGGAGACGAAGCCGGCGCCTCCGGAAGGCAATCCGAAGCGTGCCGACGAGGCTCGGGCGGC
>Ga0181520_10010828_pt1 | contig 12126 bp, 8 predicted proteins | sample PEATcosm2014_Bin_29_FD_132451 | JGI IMG/M metagenome (GOLD analysis project Ga0181520, IMG submission 132451) | Peatland microbial communities from MTU Mesocosm Facility, Houghton, MI, USA - PEATcosm2014_Bin02_30_metaG | ecosystem: Environmental > Terrestrial > Soil > Wetlands > Peat | place...
GAGAAGTTAAGCGCAACAGGACAAGTTTCGTGGGCTGAAACGCGAAGCAATATGCCTGGACTTACTTTGCTCAATGTTGTCCAGGCGCACGATGTATTGGCCGATCCTGGAGCCTGCGCGCTTTATGCTACCGCGATCCTTGATACAACCATCGCATTGCCGGCTGGGCAAACACTGAAGCAGGGAGGGCCACTTACTGCGGACGATCTGCATACGCACACAGTGGAGATCGACACGATTCCTTTCAAGCAAATTGAAAAGGTCACGGTCGAAAAGTTACAGGATGTGGATAATCAGTTGATGGTGGAAGCAGCTCATCCTGAAGTAACTTTTACAGTGACACCTCTGGTCTTTCTTGTAAAAGTCTCCGCTTCCAGCACTGTATTTCCAGTGCATACGTCCACAACAATGGGCAAGCGCCCGACAGCGGAGAAAGACAAAATCGAGAAAATGAATGGCCTTACCTTTCGCGATGAAGAGACAGCCAACAAAATCGCCAAGGCCATGACTCATGCTATGGAGTTGTGCGGCGGCGGCGCCAAGAAGGACCTGTTCTAAACTCTTGCTGATCCGGCTCTGAAGAATTGCAATACCCTCCCATCCATTCCGCGCAAGGCGCGGAATGGATGGGCACAGGGTATCAATGATTCTGGGCTGGACCAAGGATATAGTCTTTTTCCTCATGGAATCCTTCGATGCCGCCATGAATCCTATAAAGACGATGAGTCTTTTGTGGAGTTCTGAAAGTTGGAGCGGACGGCTGGCTGAGCTGGAGGCGCGGGCGGGCGAGCTGAAAGAGGCGCCGCTCCGGCGCGATGTGCGCTCGCTGGGCGCGCTGCTGGGCGAGGTGCTGCGCGAGCAGGCGGGCGAGGAGTTCTTGGAACAAGTGGAGGCGCTGCGCCAGGGCACGATTCAACGGCGCGAGGCTGAAGTGGAAGGCAAGGCCGCCGAGCACGCCGAGGCGGCGCTGGAGCTGGTCCACTCGCTCAGCGTGGAGCGGGCGATTCTGCTGACGCGGGCCTTTGCGTTCTACTTTGAGCTGATCAATCTGGCGGAGACCAACCATCGCAAGCGGCGGCGCACGGCACTGCACCTGACCGGCGAAGCCGACCGGCAGCGCGGCTCGCTGGTGGGCACACTGACCAAGATGCGGCGCGTGGGCATCGGCGCGGAAGAGGCACTGGAAACGCTGCGTCGCGTGCTGATTGTGCCGGTCTTTACCGCGCATCCGACGGAGGTGGCGCGGCGGTCGGTGCTCTTCAAGCGGCGGCGGATCGGCGAGTTTCTGGCGGCGCTGGACCGGATTCCCGTGCCCGCCGAAGAGATGGCGCGGCTGGAAGAGGCGATTCGCGCCGAGATTACCAGTTTGTGGCAGACCGATGAGGTGCGCTCGCGCCGGCCAACGGTCTATGACGAGATCAAGATGGGGCTTGACTACTACGATGTCTCCATCTTTTCGACGCTGCCCAGCCTTTATCGCGAGATTGCCGAGGCGCTGCGCGCGGCCTACGGCGTGGAGCTGGAGGCGCACGCGCTGCCGCAGGTGCTCAGCTTCGGCTCGTGGATCGGCGGCGACCGGGACGGCAATCCGTACGTGACGCCCGAAGTGACGCGCGATGCGATTCAACTGGCGCGCGGCCATCTGCTGCTCTTTTATCAGCGGCAACTGGATGAGCTGATCGACCTGGTGACGCCGAGCGCGCGCCAGATTGGCGTAAGCGAGGAGCTGCTGGGACGGCTGGAGGCTTACGTGGCGCTGGTGCACACGCCCGAGGCGCAGGTCTTCGGCGTGCAATATGAGTTCGAGTATTACCGCCGCTTCGCCATCTGCCTGAAGGCGCGGATTCAGCGCACGCTGGAGAAAGCTGTGGAGCAGCCGGGCTCGGCGGCGCTGCCGGTGACGCCGTACACGCTTTCGCGCTCTCATGACAAGCTGGCGCAGGCTCTGCCGGCTTACTGCAATGTTGCGGATTTTGTGGACGACCTGGAGGTGCTGCGCGCGTCCTTGGCGGCCAATCGGGGGCTGCGCATTGCGCGCACGCTGATTGACCCTCTGATCCTGCAGGCGCGCGCCTTTGGCCTTCATCTGCATACGCTGGATATTCGCCAGCACGCGCGGGTTCATGCCAAGGCATTGCAGGAGACGATGGCTGCAACCGGCGCCGAGGCGCTGACCGGCGAACTCTCTGAAGAGAGCGCCAGAGTGCTGGAGACCCTGCGCGTGGTGGCGGAGATCAAGAGCGGCTGCTCGCCGGAGGCGATTCGCCAGTATGTCATCAGCGGCGCTTCCACGGTGGACGATGTGCTGGCCGTGGTGCGACTGGCGCGGCTGGGCGGCGTGCGCGTGGAGGGGGCGGGTCGTGGGCAGGGGCGCGATCCGGGCCTGATGCCGGTGCCGCTCTTTGAGTCGATTGAAGACCTGCGGCGCGCGCCTGCCGTCTGCCGCGAACTATGGAGCAGGCCCGATTATCGCAAGCTGCTGGCGACGTGGGGAAACTGGCAGGAGGTGATGCTGGGCTACTCGGATTCCAATAAGGACGGCGGAATGTTGACCTCGACCTGGGAGATCTTCCGCGCGCATCGCGATCTGCACGTGGTCGCGCGCGAGTGTGGCGTCCATCTGAGGCTTTTTCACGGACGCGGCGGCACGGTGGGACGCGGCGGCGGGCCCACGCATCGCGCCATCTTCGCCCAGCCGATGGACTCTTTCGACGGGCAGTTGCGCATTACCGAACAGGGCGAGGTGCTGAACTTCAAGTACTCCGACGAAGTGCTGGCCGAGCGCAATCTGGAGTTGATGATTGCTGCCTCGCTGGATGCGCTGGCGCGTCCCAATGCGCGCGACCCGGAGGGCCACTTCACCGGCGTGCTGCGGCCGGAGTGGGAGGCGGCGCTCGATGAGCTTTCGGCGCTGGCCTTTGGTTTTTATCGCGAGCACATTCTGGACGATGCCGAAGTGGTGACCTACTTTGAGCAGTCCACGCCGGTCAGCGAGCTGGAGCAGGCCAAGATCGGATCGCGTCCGTCGCGGCGTAATGCGTCAACCAAATTAACCGACCTGCGCGCCATTCCCTGGGTCTTTGGCTGGACGCAATCGCGGCTGCTGATGCCGGCCTGGTTTGGCGTGGGTTTTGCTCTGGGCGAGTTTCTGGAAAGACCGGGCGCGCTGGAGCTTTTGCGGACCATGGCGCGGGAGTTTCCGCTCTTCATCGACCTGCTGCGCAATGTGGAGTTGGCGCTGGGCAAGGTGGATTTAGCCACCGCTCGGCTCTATGCGTCGCTGGTGGAGGATGCGGCGCTGCGCGAGCGCATCTTCGACCGCATGGAGGCTGAGTTCCATCGCACGGTGCGCGCGCTGCTGGCGATCACTGGGCAGAAGGAACTGCTGGAGACGAATCCCGTGCTCGCGCGCTCCATCCGCCTGCGCAATCCGTATGTTGATCCCATGCATTTAATCCAGGTGGAAATGCTGCGCCGCAAACGCGCCGGCGACGAGACGCCGGAGGTGAATCGCGCCATCGCCGCCACCATCAGCGGCATCGCGGCCGGGCTGCGGAATACGGGGTGAGATGGCGCAGATTCGAATTTCTCGCGTGGATTTCTCTCCTACAGGAGTAAGCTGAAACACAGAGTTATTCCACCTTTGCGAGGATCGGAATGAGACAGCGGATTTATCTTGTTGCAAGTTTACTGATTCTTGCGATAAGTACGGGTATCTCACCGGCGCAAGAGCAGGCGTCGAGTTGGGTGGGAGAGTGGGGCGAGCACCAAGTGAACGCGAAGACTGGCGAAGAGAGTTACAAAGAGCTTTCCATCCCAGGCTGTTTTGATGCGCATTGCACCATTAACAAAATACTGAACCGAAGCGTGATGAACAAGGACGAGCGCAATAGAAGAGAGTGCGAAACTGGCACAGATAAAGTCGATTTGCAGATTCAGAGCACGGATAAAGCCGTTGCGCATCTCCGATCCGAAGGCAGTGACCGTGAGCAATGCTCACTCATTTTAACGCGGACAGTATCTGATCCCGCATCCGTCACGATTACGCAAGGCACCGGCGATTGTTCTGATTTTTGTTCGGCGAACAGCAGCTTTGCCGGGACTTATCCGTTGCTTTCAAGAAGCCGGTTCTACGGAGTTCTTGCAGACGTTCCGGCCTTTGGAGACGACTACGACTTTTGTTATGCGGCGGTAACTCCGGCAAGCAAGGAGCTGTGCGGCAGCATAGATCTCTCCGACGAAGAACATCAATGGGCGGAACGCTTTGACAAAGTTAGAACTTTGTTCCCCGCCATGAACCGCCAGTCCGAATTGCAAAAGCTGGTGAGCAGTTGCGATGCCGCAGCAGAACCTTCCACCTGTCTTACCAATGCTTTCAATCGCTCAACCGAGAAACTGAATACAACGCAGGCTAACTGGCAGAAAGCGGAAACCAAACCGGGCGACCCGGCAGAGGCAAAGCAGAAAATTGCCTCGATCGTCGGCAGTTATACGCATCGATTCCGCAATGGCGATACCTCTGGCGATAAGTATTGGTCAACCGATACGCTGGATATTGAAAAAGCCTCAGAGGATTCGATCCGTTTTTCCGTCGATCTAAGTTTCTATAATGGCCACGAATGTTCCATGGACGGCGAGGCATCCTATACACGTCGAGGGATTTTTGTCGAAGAGGTACAAAGAGACGAAGGCGAGATGTGCTACTTTGAGTTGATCCCAACGGCGACAGGCATCAAGCTTGGAGATCCGACGTGGAAATGCCGCGATACAACGTGTGGCAATAGAGGATCGTACGATCATGCATTCTTCTCATTCAAGAGACGAACGCCGCTCAAAGCCAAGATCAAGCTCAATGAAGAGGACAGTCAATAAATGCGGAATCTCATCGGGAATAAACAAATAGTTCACTCAATCTTGTCAGAAAGAGATTCCCGGTGCTATGCTTTTCTCATGCGTCGATGTCGCTAACGCCGTCCTGGTGCCAGACACGATGCGGGTGTGCGCCTTAATCGCGCGCAGAATTTCCCCGCCTGACCGCTCGACCCCTTCACCCCTAAAAATTGAATCAGAACCGTCTGGGATCGCATCCCGGAAAGAGGAGAAACTCATGGCGCACATTGCTGCAAATGCAACGGAACTCATTGGCAAAACCCCCTTGGTCCGGCTGAACAAAATCGCCGCCGGGCTGCCCGCAACCGTTCTCGTAAAGCTGGAGAGCCAGAACCCTGTGTCAAGCGTCAAGGACCGCATCGGCTACGCCATGATCGACGACGCTGAACGGCAGGGCAAAATCACTCCCGGCAAAACCGTCCTGATTGAGCCCACCAGCGGCAACACCGGCATCGCGCTGGCTTTTGTGGCGGCGGTGAAGGGCTACAAAATCATCCTGACCATGCCGGAGACGATGAGCTTGGAGCGGCGCGTGCTGCTGCTGGCCTTTGGCGCGGAGATTGTGCTCACCCCCGGTCCCAACGGCATGAAGGGCGCCATCGCCAAGGCCAATGAGATTCTGGCCAAGACGCCGGATGGGGTCATCCTTGGACAGTTCGACAACCCCGCCAACCCGGCCATCCACTACTACACCACCGGCCCGGAGATTTGGAATGATACCGACGGCAAGGTGGACATTCTGATCTCAGGAGTTGGAACCGGCGGCACGCTGACCGGCACGGCCAAGTTCCTCAAAGAGAAAAATCCGGAGTTCAAGGCCATTGCGGTAGAGCCGACAGACTCGCCTGTACTGAGCGGCGGCAAGCCCGGGCCACACAAGATTCAAGGCATCGGCGCTGGCTTTGTCCCTTCGATTCTGGACACCAAACTCATTGATGAAATCATTCAAGTGAGCAACGATGAAGCCATTGCCATAGCGCGCGAACTGCCGCTGAAGGAAGGCCTCTTTGTGGGCATCAGCTCCGGCGCGGCGGTGGCCGCGGCGCTCAAGGTGGCCGCGCGGCCGGAGAATGCCGGCAAGGTTATCGTTACGATTCTGCCCAGCTTCGGCGAACGCTATCTGTCGAGCATCCTCTTCGAGAGTCTGCGGCAGAAGGCGCTGGCCCTGCCCACTGAAGCGATCGCCGTCTAGACCTAAACATCAAATACAGGGTGCCCCCGGTCTCGATTTTGAGACCGGGGATAGGATACCTCCAACCGGACTCTCACATACCATGCCTTTGATCGACCGCATCCGCGAAGACGTTAACTCCGTGCTGGAGCGCGACCCCGCTGCCCGTTCGCGGCTTGAGGTTCTCACCTGCTATCCCGGCCTTTGGGCGGTGTGGATTCATCGCATCTCTCACCGTCTCTGGGGCGCAAAGCTGCGATTACCGGCGCGGCTGCTCTCGCAGATTGGCCGTTTTTACACCGGCGTCGATATTCATCCTGGCGCGACACTCGGCCGGCGGCTCTTCATTGACCACGCAACCGGCGTGGTGATTGGCGAGACGGCGATCGTCGGCAACGACGTGACCATGTACCAGGGCGTGACGCTGGGCGGAACCGGCAAGCAGCACGGCAAGCGCCATCCCACGGTCTGTGACGGCGTCTTTATCGGCAACAACGCCAACGTGCTCGGCAACATTACCGTCGGTGAAAACTCGCGCGTGGGCGCCGGGTCGGTGGTGCTCTCCGATGTGCCGCCCAACTCGACCGTGGTCGGCGTACCTGCGCATATCGTCTATCTCAACGGTGAACGTGTGCTGATTACCGATCCGCACGACATCAAAGATCCTCTCTCGGATTCGCTGATTGCGCTTGCGGCGCGCGTGGAAGAGTTGGAAGAGCGCCTGGGCGGCAAGCCTCACGCAGCCGAGCAGTTCACCACCGAGGCCGCCGAGCGCCAAGCCTATCGCAAAGAGCTGGAACACCTGCGCCAGTATGTCTCCATGGGCGAAGGGATTTGAAGCTGGTTCAATAGGTGGGATCGAGCGATGCGCTGGCCATCTCCCGGAGCTTCAACGCACAGCTTTTTGCTCTTTATTTCTTGATTTCTGGATGAATGTCACCGCGCTTCATTACTCTGAATGGGTACGCGGCTTCTTTTTTGCCGCGAAGGGGAGGCGCTTGTGACTTGGATGATGCTGCTGGTTGGGCTGGTGGTTGGGATGATCTCCGGCGTGGTGGGGATCGGCGGCGGCATTCTCATCATTCCCGCGCTGGTTTGGCTGGCGGGGATGGACCAACATAAGGCGCAGGGAACCTCGCTGGGCGCTCTGCTGCTGCCGGTGGGGTTGCTCGCCTTTTGGGAGTATTATCGCAACGGTCAGGCAGATCTGCGCATCGCCCTGCTGCTGGCGATTGGATTTTTTATTGGCGGTTACTTCGGCGCGGTGGCTGCCGTGCATATCCCTGATATTTGGCTGCGGCGCATCTTTGCGCTGACGCTGGTTGCCGTTGGCGGGCGGATGTGGTTTGGGAAGTAGATACTCGTCAGATGGACTGCACCGGGACCAGCGTCAGATCGTCCACCAAACCAACTTCCTTCTGCACAAATGGCTCGCCGTAGCGCACGCCGGCCAGCAGGCCGTAATGGCGGGCTTCGGCAAAGGTGCGCTCGCGAATCTCCTCTTCCGGGACAAAGAGCGCGCTGCCGTCCGGCTGATTGGCGTACTGTGAGCGGTAGGCCATCAGCGCGGCGTGGCGCTGCTCAATAAATGGAGAGATGTCCACAATGAAGCTGGGGCGCACATCGGCGTAGAGACTGGCATAGACAATCTTGAAGGGCCTGTGTACGGCGGAGCCGGTCTCCATTTTGGTCAGGCCGGAGAGGAAGCAGGCCTCGTAACCGAGCTGAGCGACGGCGGCGTGGTCTGGATGGCGCGCCTGCCAGTAAGGCAGAATCACCACGCGCGGGCGCAAAAGGCGCAGGACGCGGACGATTTTGAGGCGGTTTTCCAGCGTGTTTTCGACTGCGCCGTCGGGCAGGTCGAGGGCCTGACGCCAGCCGACACCCAGGATGCGCGCGGCTTCGGCGGCTTCGTCGGCGCGCTCCTCGGCGCTGCCGCGGGTTCCGGCCTCGCCTTGAGTGAGATCAAGAATCGCGGTGCGCAGGCCGCGCGAAGCCATGCGCAGCAGAGTGCCGCCGCAGGTCTGCTCCACGTCGTCGCGGTGGGCGGCGATGGCCAGAATATCGAATGTGGGGAGATTGGTGTCGAGATCGGCGTTCATGGGTGAGGACTCCAAATGAACGGGGCAGATCGGGTTGGTGGCATCCCACCCTGGCGACAAAACAAGAACGTCGCGAGGGTGGGATACCCAGTATTTATTTCAGGTCTACTGACAACGGACTACTGTCTACCGCTTACTGAGAACTGTGAACTAGTAAACGGTATTATTTCCGTCACTGAGGGCGTCCATGTACGCCACATCATAGGCTGTGCCGGTCACGCTGACGTACGTATTGTCCATCGCCGATCCGTCCACGGTGGAGTAGATGTAGATTTGTCCACCCTCGGCCGTATAAATCTTGTGCAGTCCTGTGACGGCGGCGATGCCTGTGGCGTCGCCGATATAAGGCAGCAGGGTTACGGCGTTGGTGGAGGTGTTGATCATGGTGAGGCAGCCGTAAGGCAGGCCGTTGTTATAGCGCTCGCCGTTGGTGCATCGAGTCATGCCGATCCACAGCGTATTGTCGTCGGCTTCAAGAATGCGGCTGACGGCTCCGGGCGCTCCGTCGCTGATGGAAACCGGCGCCGAGGCAGTGATGGCCGTCGAAGAGCCAGAGGGCAGTGTCAACACTGTCAGGTGGCCACCCCAAAAGCCGTCCGGCATCTGCTGCTGGCCGACCACGTACATGGTTGAATTATCGATCAGTGCATTGCTGGCGCCGCCGGGGATGGGGACGGTGCTGCTCGCCAGTGCGCTGGATGTGGGCAAGCTTCCCGATTGCTGACCGAGGAGAAAGATCATCGGCGAGACCGGCAGAGTGGTGATGGAAGCCGTTTTTCCGCCGCACTCCGGGCCGCAACTGAGGATGTATGCGGTTCCGCCATCGGGAGAGAAGATGGCCTTGATGGGCCGGTCAAAGGTCAGCGGCGCGCCGTAGTACGTGCCTGTGCTGTCCACGTGATCGGGGCTTTGCGCCTGGAAGAGGCACCAGACAGGCTCATTGTAGGGCTGGCAATCCATGGCGGCCTTGGGCCAGGTGGTGGACCCGCCAGAAAAAGCGTTGGACTGCGCGGCGGTCAACTGCATTGGGTAGTAAACATAATTGGAGTTTTGCGTAAAAGCCAGAGCGACCGAGCCGCCGGGATTCATGCTCACGCGGTAAACGCCAGGCAGGCCGAGGGGATAGCTGGCGCCGGTGGCTTTATTGATGACCGTCAAAACGCGCGCTGATTGGCTGGCGGCCACCACATATTTCCCGTTGCGCGAGATAAAGATGCTGGAGGAGGGACCGTTGAGATTGGCGATACTGCCGCCAGCGGCGGTCTCCCCGGCGTAGTTGACGACCGTGTAGCTGCCATCTCCGGAACTATACACCGCGCCCGCCTGCTCATCGGGCATATTCTGGATGGTGGTCGGCAGCCTCCCGGAGAAAGAGGAAATGGTAAATGCCGGGCCGGTATTCGTACTGTTATAGACATAGCGGATGTCATAATAAGCATCCACAAAGCCCAGAGCGCCGGCGTTGTACGCGGAGATATTCTGAACTGCGATCATAACGCGATAGCGCAGCCCGCTGGGCGGCAGCGAACGGTTGGCATAATAGGTGGTGGTGCCACAACCGGCCAACGCGGCAGCAACAGCCAGGGCCGCGACGGTGCTCATCCAAAGACTTCTCTTGTTCAAAATCCCTTACCTCGACGGAAGGCGCGGAAGCTGCCGCGCATGAATCCCACAGCCGAAGCCGCGGAGTGAACCAATGGCCGGCAAATGCCGGAAGAACGGGTGAAAGGCAAGAATATAGCCGTCCCAAGGTCGCCAAAGCGGCAGCATAGGCCTACCGAAGTATAACAAAGCTGCCCTACCTGTTGGCGCGCGGGGGCTTGGTGGCTTAGCATGACAGGAGAATGATTTCGTTTGCCGACATCTTCGCCAGCCGTCCGCTGCTCGCCGATGGCGCCATGGGCACGGTGCTCTATGCCCGCGGCATCTTGATCGACCGCTGCTATGAAGAGTTGAACCTCTCCGATCCGGGGCTGATCCTGGCGGTGCATGAGGAGTATCTGCAAGCTGGTGCGGAGGTTGTTGAAAGCAATACCTTTGGCGGCAACCGCTTCCGCCTGGCGCGGCATGGATTGGCCGCAAAGGTCAATGAGATCAACGCGGCCGGCGTGCGGATTGCCCGCCAGGCCGTCGAACGTCTGAAGGAAAAACGGGCCGGCGAGGCGTGGGTGGCCGGCGCCGTGGGCCCCCTGGGCGTGCGTCTGGAGCCGCTGGGCAAGACTGGCCTGGATGAAGCGCGCGCCGCCTTTGCCGAGCAGATTCGCGCGTTGGACGAGGCCGGTGTGGATCTTTTGAGCCTTGAAACCATGCCCGCGCTGAATGAGGCGCGCGAGGCCTTGGCCGCGGCCCGCGAAGTTGCGCCGCATCTCTCCGTCCTGGTGATGGTGACCGTGGACGATGACGGCAACTGCCTGGACGGCGCCACGCCCGCGCACGCCGCCGCGCTGCTCACCGAGTGGGGCGCCAGCGCGATTGGCGTCAACTGCTCCACCGGGCCAACCACGGTTCTCACCGCCATCGAGGCCATGCGGGCGGCCACCACTTTGCCCCTGGTGGCCATGCCCAACGCCGGATTGCCGCGCGCCGTCGATGGGCGCAACATCTATTTCTGTTCGCCGGAGTACATGGCCAGCTTTGCCCGCAAGGCAATCCAGGCCGGAGTGCAGATGGTGGGCGGCTGCTGCGGCACCACCCCTAACCACATCCGCGCCATGCGCGCCGCCATGCGCGACCTCGAGGCCCAGGCGCACACCGTAGTCATCGGCGAGATGCCCGCACAGGCCGCCGAAACGCCGCCCGCTCCCTTGAGCGCGCGCTCCCGCATTGGAGCGCTGGTGGCCGAGGACAGCTTTGTGGCGCTGGTGGAGATCTTCCCTCCACGCGGGATTGATTGCAGCAAGGAGATTGAGGGCGCGCGCCTGCTGGCCTCGCTTGGCGTTCACGCCATCACCGTGCCGGATGCGCCCCGCGCCTCGGCTCGCATGAGCGCGCAGAGCCTCAGCATTCAGATTCAGCAGCACACCGCGATTGAGACGATTCTCCATTACACCTGCCGTGACCGGAATCTGCTGCGCATTCAGTCGGATCTTCTGGGGGCCTCGTCCATTGGCCTGCACAACATCCTGTGCATGACCGGCGATCCAACCAAGCTGGGCAATTATCCTGACGCCACTGCTGTCTTTGACGTTGACTCCATCGGTCTGGTCAACATCGTCCGGCGATTAAATCACGGACTCGACCTGGGCGCGAACCCCATCGGCGTCAGCACCAACTTCACCATCGGCGTTTCAGCCAACCCCGGCGTGCATGACATCGAGCAGGAGCTGCGCCGCTTTGCCTATAAAGTTGAGGCTGGCGCGGAGTACGCCATCACCCAGCCGGTCTTTGATTTGCGCCTGCTGGAGAACTTCCTTAAGCGCATTGAAGGGCATCACATTCCGGTGATCGCCACCATCTGGCCGCTGATGAGCCTGCGCAATGCCGAGTACCTGAAGAACGACCTGCGCATCTCCATGCCCGAAGAGATCATGCTGCGCATGGCCCAGGCTGATACGCCCCAAGCCGCCGAGCGCGAAGGGATCCTGATTGCCCAGGAGATGCTGGAGGCCGTCCGGCCCTTTGTGCAGGGCGTGCAGGTCAGCGCTCCCCAAGGCCGCTACGCCGCCGCCGCTGAGGTGATCGCCAGCGCCCTGCCAAAACCGGCATGAGGATACTCGACCCAGGGTTTCGACTTTTTCTTGACGCGACACGCATTATGAGTTACATTGAAAATATTCCGTACGCTCGTAGGCGAGCATGTTTACAGCAAACCCTGGTGCGAATGCTCCGGGGTTTGCTATTTTGGTATATAGATGAAAAAGATGGTCCTCATGATCGATGGCGGGTACCTTCGCGTGGCCTCCAGGAAAGCCGGAATCCACTTTAGCCCCGATTTCATTGAGGCTTTTTCCAAGATTTGTTCCA
>Ga0181520_10010831_pt1 | contig 12122 bp, 8 predicted proteins | sample PEATcosm2014_Bin_29_FD_132451 | JGI IMG/M metagenome (GOLD analysis project Ga0181520, IMG submission 132451) | Peatland microbial communities from MTU Mesocosm Facility, Houghton, MI, USA - PEATcosm2014_Bin02_30_metaG | ecosystem: Environmental > Terrestrial > Soil > Wetlands > Peat | place...
CGGGATGAGGTCGTAGCGGCGCTTCAATTCCACGTCCACGTCGCTCCACGATTCACGGATGTAATTTTTCAGCGCAACGAGCGCGTTGTATTGCGCCAGCAGGTAAATCAGCGGCAATCCGACGATGACGAAAATGGCAATGAGGACGGGAATCATGCGTTTGTGAAAAGATAATCCGGCAAACGCGAGCGGATTTCAATCAGTCGTTGCAGATTGAACTCGATTTGTTCGACGGAAAGCCGGGCGTTGAACGCAAGCGCAATCACCTCATTTTCGATTTCGATGCTCAAGTCGCGATTGGCAAGGAGGTATTCCATCATTCTTGTGTTGCAGACGTCGTAGGCGAATTTCTTGTCCGGCGAGCGGACGCAAAAGGCCTTGGAAAACTCTGCGGACTCGAATTTGATGTCCTGATAGCCGAACACCTCGGCGACTTTGATGAAAAAGTTTTCACGCCGGATGGTCAGGTCGGGAAATGACGCCGGCAGCGTCAGGATGAATAAGGAAAACCAGTAGTCTTGTGTCTGCGGATGTCCCTTGGAATCGGTCGAGTGCGTCTCGTAATGATAATCGAACGCGAGTATTTTATTTCCCCGATAGATTCCCGAAAGCACGTTCGTGGCGTAGCGGTTTTCGCCTTGCGCGAGCTGTTTAAGAAAGCCAAAACGGCCGGCGATGCTGCGATCGGTGGCGGCATCAAAATTCAGGTTCAACCGCTGCGCCAGTTCAAAGAGCGCCTCCCGCCGTTTGCGCTGCGCGATGGCGCTGTAAATGGCGCCTATGACAATGATGACAAACACCGCCACAAACACGACGGGCATGAGGTTTTGCATGCCGCCGTTCTAAACCAAAGGCGCGTTTCAGGCCATTATAATTTCAGGCGCATTTTTGCTTCGCCCGGCAGCGGATTTTTGCTTTCCCCCGTTTCCATCCGAAGCCATCCTTGCGGCGTGGAATTGTCCGCCAAAGAAATCTGCCAGGCTGTTCGAGCCGCGCTCGCCGAGGACATCGGCAGCGGCGACGCGACGACGCTGGCGACTGTGCCGAAAAATCTCACGACGCGAGCGGTCATGCGCGCGCGCGAGCCGCTCGTCGTCGCGGGAATTCAATTTGCAGAAATCGCCTTCCGCGAACTGTCGTGGAAAATGAAAATCGAAAAGTTTTCGAGCGATGGACAGCGAATGGGCGCGGGCAAAACGCTGCTGTCCATTTCCGGCCCAGCCCGCGCGATTTTGAGTGCCGAGCGCGTCGCGCTGAATTTTGTTCAACGACTTTCCGGCATTGCGACTTTGACCTCGCGATTTGTTGGAGCCGTCAAGGGCACGGGTGCGCAAATCCTCGACACGCGCAAAACCACGCCCGGCTGGCGGCGCTTTGAAAAATACGCAGTCACTTGCGGCGGCGGGAAAAACCATCGTTTTGGTTTGGATGACATGATTTTGATCAAGGACAATCATCTGGCCGCGCTGAAAAATGAAAAGCCGGCTGCAATCGCGGCGGCGATTCAGCGTGCGCGCAAAAAATTTCCGAAACTCAAAGTCGAGGTCGAGACCGACACGCTGGAACAAGCCGCGCAGGCTGCCGATGTCGGCGCGGACATCATCCTGATCGACAACATGAATTTGAAGCAGTTACAATCGGCGGTGAAAGTGATTGCCGACCGCGCGAAGATCGAGGCTAGCGGGGGCGTGAATCTGACGAGCGTTCGCGCGGTTGCCGAAACCGGCGTGGATTTCATTTCCGTCGGCGCGCTCACGCATTCGGCGCGGGCGGTGGACATCGGGTTGGATTTTGAGGGATGAAATGATTTGCCGGCGGTTGTGTCAGAACAGGTCCGCGTATTTGTCGTGCGCCGAAAAATTCAATCTAGCCGGACATTTTCTTGACTCAGGGCAGGGCAATCCGAAAACTGGCGCATGAATTTGTTTGCCCGCCGGCGCGTGGCCGATTTGCAGGCCGAGGCGCTGACCGACCAGCGCCTCAAACGCGTGCTCGGCCCGGTCAATCTCACGTCGCTGGGCATCGGCGCAATCATCGGCGCGGGGATTTTTGTCCTCACTGGACACGCCGCCGCGCAATACGCCGGGCCGGCCATCGTTTTTTCGTTCATTCTCTCCGGACTTGCCTGCGCGTTCGCCGGTCTTTGTTACGCGGAATTTGCCTCGATGATTCCGCTCTCCGGTTCGGCCTACACTTACGGCTACGCGACGCTTGGAGAATTCGTCGCCTGGATCATCGGCTGGAATTTAATTCTCGAATATCTTTTTGCCGCCTCAACCGTCGCCGTCGGCTGGTCGGGCTATATCGTTTCCTTTTTGAAAGACTTGGGTATTACGATTCCGGCGGCGTTCACGTCCGCTCCTTACGACCACGTTGCGGCGGCTAATTTGCATTGGTGGAACGTCTGGCAACTGTTCGCCCACGGCTGGACCAGCACCGGCGCGGTGCTCAACGTCCCGGCCATGTTGATCGTCGTCGTCGTTACCATTCTCCTTGTCATCGGCATCAAGGAATCGGCGAATTTCAACAACGCCATCGTCGCGCTGAAACTGGTGGTCATCCTGACATTCATCGCGGTCGGTGCCGCTTACATCAACCGTGCCAACTGGCATCCCTTTGTGCCGCCGGCGGTGGCGTCCGGCGAATTCGGCTGGAGCGGCGTGGTGCATGGGGCGGCTGTGATTTTTTTCGCCTACATCGGCTTTGACGCTGTGTCCACCGCCGCGCAGGAAGCAAAAAATCCGCAGCGCGACATGCCCGTCGCCCTTCTCGGCTCGCTGGGAATTTGCACCGTCCTTTACATCGCCGTTTCGCTCGTGCTCACCGGCATCGTCAATTACACGCAACTCAACGTCCCCGCGCCCATTGCCGTGGCCATCAGCACGCTCGGCCCGTCGCTCGCGTGGCTGGAATATTTCATCAAAATCGGTGCCATCGCCGGGCTTTCGTCGGTCATTTTGGTGATGCTGCTCGGCCAGCCGCGGATTTTTTACACGATGTCCAAGGATGGCCTGCTGCCACCGATTTTCAGCGCCGTGCATCCGAAATTCCGGACGCCGTGGCTGGCGCAAATCCTCACCGGCGCTGCCGCCATGCTTATCGCCGGGCTGTTTCCCATCGGTCTGCTGGGCGAATTGGTTTCCATCGGCACGCTGCTGGCATTCGCGATTGTTTGCGCCGGCGTGTTTGTGCTGCGTTTCACTGATCCGCAAATCCAGCGCCCGTTTCGCACGCCGGTGTTCTGGCTGGTCGCGCCGCTCGGCTTCGGCTTTTGCATTTTCCTCATGGTCGTCGGTTTGCCGGCAGACACCTGGGCGCGGCTTATCGTCTGGCTGGCCATCGGCATTGCCATTTATTTTCTTTACGGTTGCCGCCATTCCAAGGTTCAACAAGCCGCCGCGCAAATTCCACCGAAATAAAGCCTGTTCTTGCAAACTTTCCTGGAGCGCCGCCGTCCCACCGGCCACTTTCCTCAATCAACACGCCAGCGGGACGCCAGCGCTCCTGGCAAAAATACGCCAACCCACTGGCTTGTTTGTTAAAGACATCATTTAAAAATATTTCAAACAAACGTTTGACAAGCGGCCATGAACTACCTACCGTTCGGTAGGTTTTTATGGCTCAAGCCACGACTTATTCCGAAACGCGGCGGCATATTTTGCGCGCCGCGTTGAAGCATTTTGCCAACGCCGGCTACGCGGCCACGTCCATCCAGCAGATCGTTGGCGACGCGAAGGTTTCCAAGCCGGCGCTGTATTATCATTTCCGCGACAAGGCCGCCTTGTTCGAGGCGCTCGTCAACGAGGCGCACGATGAGCGGTTTGAGGTCGTGCAACAGGCGATGGCGCGCGGCAAGGGTCTTCGCGGGCAATTGATCGAGGTGCTCGCGGCTTTGTTCGATTATTTCCACAAGAACCGCGATCTGACGCGCATCGCTTTTGCCACGGCGTTTGCCGCGCCGGGCGAGGTGCCGCCGAATTTGTGCTATCCGGACAAGTGTCTGCGCAATTTCGAGGCGGTTCACTCGCTGTTCAAACAGGCGCTGGCGCGCGGGGAACTGAACCGCCACTTTGACAGCTTGGAGCTGGCCTACGGCTTTTACGGGCAGGGGAATTTCTACATCGTGTCGCATCTGTTGATGCCGGACTACCGGCTGGACCGCCGGGCCGCCGGGCGCATTGTGGATTTGTTCCTCAACGGTGCGGGCGCGAAGAAAAAACGAAAAGGAAAATTGTGAAAACAAGGAGAATGACAAAAATTGCCGGCGCGCTGCTGGCTGCCATTACCGCAACTGCGTTTATCACGGGCTGCGGCCGGAATCAGGCCGGCTCCGGCACTTACAACATGCCGACGCCGGAGGTTGGCGTGGTCACTATCGCGCCGGAATCGGTGGCGCTGACAACAGAATTGCCGGGGCGCATTGATCCGGTGCGCGTGGCGCAGGTGCGCGCGCGGGTGGATGGAGTTGTGCTTCACCGGGAGTTTCGCGAAGGCACGGAGGTCAAGGCCGGCGATTTGTTGTTCCAGATTGACCCCGCGCCGTTCCAGGCGGCTTACGACAGTGCAATGGCGGCGCAGGCCAAGGCGGAGGCCAATTTGAAACAGTCCCAGGCACTGGCGGATCGCTACCAATCGCTTGTCGGTATTAACGCCGTAAGCAAGCAGGATAACGACAACGCCGTGTCGGCGGCGGCGCAGGCGAACGCCGACGTGCTCGCGGCCAAGGCGGCAGTGGAAATGGCGACGATCAACCTCGGTTACACGAAAGTGACCTCGCCCATTGACGGACGCATTGGCGCGGCGCTGGTCACCGAAGGCGCGCTGGTCAGTCAGAGCACCGCGACGGAAATGGCGGTGGTCCAGCAACTGGATCCGATTTATTGTGATTTTACCGAATCGAGCACCGAGATGCTGCGGCTGCGGCGCGAACTGGACAGCGGCGCGCTCAAGAGCGCCGCGCCCGGCGAGGCGAAGGTGACATTGTTGCTGGATGACGGAACGACTTATCTGCAACCGGGCAAGTTGTTGTTCTCCGATGTCACGGTGGATCCGAGCAGCGGCATGGTCACGCTGCGGGCCGAGTTTCCCAATCCCGATCATTTGCTGCTGCCGGGGATGTTTGCGCGCGGCTTGCTGGAACAGGCGATTGACTCCAAAGCCATCACAGTTCTCCAGCGCGGCGTCAGCGTCGGCGCTAACGGCATCGCCACCGCGATGGTAGTGGGCGTGACAAACGATGTGGAACCCAGGGTGATTAAAATCGGCCAGGCTGTGGGGAACAAATGGATCGTCACGGACGGGCTGAAAGCCGGTGAAAGCGTCATCGTCGAAGGTCTGCAAAACATTCAGCCGGGGATGGTGGTGAAACCCGTTCCATATAATCCGGCTGGCGGCAACTTCGCTTCGCCTGTTTCGGCCCAGGGAAATTAACCGGACATCGCCATGCCGAAATTTTTCATTGACCGTCCGATTTTTGCCTGGGTGCTTTCCCTTTTCATCATGCTGGGAGGGGTTCTGGCCATCACCCATCTTCCGGTCGCCCAATATCCCACCGTCGCGCCGCCGTCCATCGCCATCAACGCCAATTACGCGGGCGCGTCCGCGGAAACGGTGCAGGATACGGTCACATCCGTGATCGAGCAGCAGATGAACGGCATTGACAATCTGCTCTACATGTCGTCCAGCAGCAGCGCGAGCGGGCAGTCCACCGTGACGCTTTATTTCAATTCTGGCACCGATCCGGACATCGCGCAGGTGCAGGTGCAGAACAAGCTGCAACTGGCAATTCCCAGCCTGCCGCAAACGGTCCAGCAACAGGGCATCACAGTCGTCAAATCCACGCGAAACTTTCTGATGTTTTTCGCGCTGTCGTCCACCAACAAGGAAGTGAGCGACATCGCGCTGGGCAATTTCATTTCGTCGAGCGTGCTTGATCCGCTCCGCCGCGTCACCGGCGTGGGCGAAGCGGATTTGTTCGGCACCGAATACTCCATGCGCATCTGGCTGAACCCCGACCAGCTCGAAAGCTACAATCTCGACGCCAACGACGTCATCGCCGCGATTCAGGCGCAAAACACACAGGTTCCAGTCGGGCAGCTCGGAGACCGCCCGGCGGTGAAGGGGCAGGAACTCAATGTCACTTTGCAAGGCCAAAGCACATTGACCGCGGTCAAACAATTTGAAGAGATTCTGCTGCGGGTGAATTCCGATGGTTCCCGCGTTTATTTGCGCGACGTGGCCCGGGTCGAGTTGGGCGGCGAAAGTTATGCCATACAGGCCCGCGTGGACGGCCGTCCCGCCGCCGCCGTGGGCATCCGGCTGGCCCCGTCGGCGAACGCCGTGGCCACCGCGAACGCCGTCCGCGCGAAAGTGAATGAGCTTTCCAAATTTTTCCCGGCGGGCGTGCAGGTGGATTTTCCCTACGACAGTTCCGAATTCGTGCGGGCTTCCATACGGGAAGTGGTCACGACGCTGGTGGAGGCCATCGTGATGGTGTTCCTGATCATCTTTCTGTTCCTGCAAAATTTCCGGGCCACCTTTATTCCCACCATCGTCATCCCGGTGGCATTGCTGGGCACGTTTGCCGTCATGTATGCGCTCGGTTTTTCCATCAATGTCCTGACCATGTTCGGCATGGTGCTGGCTGTCGGCGAACTGGTGGACGACGCCATCGTGGTGGTGGAAAACGTGGAACGCATCATGAGCGAGGAAGGGCTGCTGCCACGCGAGGCGACCATCAAAGCGATGAAGCAAATCACCGGCGCGCTCATCGGCATTTCCCTCGTGCTGACGGCGGTGTTCATTCCGATGGCTTTCTTTGGTGGATCAGTCGGCGCGATTTACCGGCAGTTTTCGCTGGCGATGATTTCGTGCATGTTGTTCTCCATCTTTCTGGCCATGTCCCTGACGCCGGCCTTGTGCGCCTCGCTGCTCAAGCCCGTAGAAAAAGGGCATCATTTGCGAAAGCAGGGATTTTTTGGCTGGTTCAACCGCGGTTTCGCCGCCACCCGAAAAAACTACGAAAGACTGCTGGGCCGGATGCTCGACAAAATGCCGCGGTATCTAGTTGTTTATCTGGCGATTGTTTTGGCGGTGGGCTGGTTTTACGTTCGTTTGCCATCATCGTTTCTGCCGGATGAAGACCAGGGCTATTTCATTACCAGCATCCAATTGCCGGTGGGCGCGACCCAGGAACGCACTGTGGACGTGCTCAAGCAGGTTGAGGGTTACTATTTGAATCAGCCGGAAATTGCGGGCATGGTGGACGTCGCCGGATTCAGCTTCAACGGCCAGGGGCAAAACGCCGCGCTCGCTTTTGTTCATTTGAAAGACTGGAGCCAGCGCCACGGTTCACAACATTCGGTGCAGGCGGTCATTGGCCGAGCCTTCACGGCCTTGAGCCAAATCAAGGACGCCAAAATTTTCCCCATCAATCCGCCGCCGATTCCTGAACTGGGCATTTCGTCGGGATTTGATTTTGAGCTGGAGGACCAGTCCGGCCTCGGCCACGACCAGCTCATGCAGGCGCGCGATCAGCTATTTGGGATGGCCACGACAAATCAAGACATCACCCAACTGCGCTTCCAAGGGTTGGAGGACACGCCGCAGCTCAAGGTGGACATTGACCAGGCCAAGGCCAGTGCGCTGGGTGTTTCGCTGGCGAACTTGAATACGGTGCTCACAACCTGTTTCGGTTCGGATTACATCAACAATTTCGTGAACGGCAACCGAGTGCAACGCGTCATCGCCGAACTGGACTCGCCGTATCGCATGTTGCCACAGGACATCAACGGGATTTACGTGCGCAACAGCAGCGGCCAGATGGTATCACTGGCCAGCCTGGCCACCGTCCATTGGATTTACGGCTCGCCATCGTTGCAGCATTACAACGGTGTTCCGGCGCTGGAACTCGTGGGTTCCGCGCCGCCGGGCAGGAGCACGGGCCAGGCCATGACCGCCATGGAAAATCTGGCCCAACAATTACCCAAAGGCATTGGTTACGAATGGACCGGCCAGTCCTTCGAGGAACGCCTGTCGGCCAAGCAAGCGCCCCTGCTCTATGCGCTGTCGCTCATCGTGGTGTTCCTGGCGCTGGCCGCGCTCTACGAAAACTGGTCCATCCCGGTGGCGGTGATTCTCGTCGTGCCGCTCGGCATCCTCGGCGCGCTGCTGGCCGCCACAGGTCGCGGATTGCCCAACGACGTGTTTTTCAAAGTCGGCCTGCTGACCATCGTCGGCTTGTCCGCCAAAAACGCCATCCTCATCGTCGAATTCGCCAAGGACATGCAGGCGCAGGGCAAGGGCTTGATCGAAGCCACGCTGGAGGCGGCGCACATGAGGTTGCGTCCGATTTTGATGACGTCGCTGGCTTTCATTCTCGGCGTGATGCCACTGGCTTTGAGCACCGGCGCCGGGTCGGCCAGCCGGCATGACATTGGCACCGGCGTGGCGGGCGGCATGATTTCGGCCACCGTGCTGGCCGTTATCTTTGTGCCGGTGTTCTTCGTTCTCGTTCGCCGAATTTTCAAATCCAGCAAACCAACACATACCATGCTGGCGCCCGAGGCCGGTGGTCTGGACGATGACGACGAAAACGGCAAACAAGAAAAGCCATGAGCAAATATCCTAGAGCGTGTAGCCGCCGAGGTAACGAGGCGGAGAACTCGGTCAGCCACTCTATAAACATCCGCCTCCTTACGTCGGCGGCTACCGTGTTCGTCTTGGCCTTGGCCGGTTGCACGCTCGCGCCGAAATATCAGCGCCCAACGGCGGCGATTTCCCCGGCATGGCCTTCGGCAACGGAAGAAAACCAAAGCCCGACCAATACCATTCCCGCCGCCGACATCGGCTGGCGCGAATTTTTCCGCGACCCGCGCTTGCAACGGCTCATCGAACTGGCGTTGACCAACAATCCCGACCTGCGCGTAGCCGTGCAGAACGTCGAGCAGTTCCGGGCGCAATATCGCATCCAGCGCGCGGCGCTGCTTCCCGAAATTGACGCCACCGGCAGCGGCATGCGCCAGCGGCTGCCGGGCGATTTGTCCGGCACCGGCCAGCCACTGACCACCAGCGACTACAGCCTCAACCTCGGCACGGCCTCATACGAACTCGATTTGTTCGGGCATGTGCGCAGCCTCAAGGCTGCGGCGCTGGAAAATTATTTTGCCACCGTGGAAGCCCGCCGCAGCGCGCAAATCGCGCTCGTTGCCGAGGTCGGCAACGCCTGTTTCTTGGAGCGCGCGGTGACTGAACATCTCGCCGTGGCGCGGCAGACGTTGACGGCGGTGCAGGCGTCGTATGAATTGACCCAACGCAGTTACGAAGCCGGCGTGGTGTCCGAACTTGATTTGCGCACCGCCGAGGGACAGGTGCAGACCGCCCGGTCAAACGTGGCGGCTTACGAGCAGCAGCAGGCCGAGGCGGAAGACGATCTGGTGCTGCTGATCGGGCAGCCGTTGCCGAAGGATCTTCCGCCGCCGCTGCCGTTTGATTCGGCGGATTATTTGCCCGACGTGCCGGCGGGGCTGCCGTCCGATTTGTTGCAGCGCCGCCCGGACATTCTCGCCGCCGAACACCAGCTCAAGTCCGCCAGCGCCAGCATCGGCGCGGCGCGCGCGGCGTTTTTTCCGACCGTCACGCTCACCGCCTCGGGCGGCACCGCCAGTTCGCAGCTCGCCAACCTGTTCGCGCCCGGCTCCGGCACTTGGATGTTTTCACCGCAAATCACGCTGCCCATTTTCACGGCGGGGAGAAACCTCGCCAATCTGGACGCGGCGAAAATCGGTAGGTTGATTGAAGTCGCGAATTACGAGAAGGCCATTCAGACCGCCTTCCGGGAAGTTTCCGACTCGCTGGCGGCGCGGGCGACGGTGGCGGTGCAGCTTGACGCCGGGGAAACCCTCGTAAAAGCCGAGCAACGGCGTTATGAATTGGCCGAGGCGCGTTTCCGTCAGGGGGTGGACAGTTACCTGACCGTACTCTCCGCGCAGCAAGACCTTTACAACGCGCAGGAAAATTTCATTCAATTCCAATTTTCCCGCCTGTCCAATTTGATCAACCTTTACCAGGCGCTCGGCGGCGGCTGGCGGGAAAACTCGCCGCAGCCGAAGGCCCAATAACCAGAAACGAGAGAATTTCCAATGACGAATCCTGATGCAAACGCCGCTGCAACCGCAGATTTTGGATTGCGGCGGGAAGCGAAGCGCCCCGCAGCTTTTGGATGTAACGGGACGTCGGAAAGCGGTTTCGCCGCCGCGCTCTGCCACCGCAGTTCAAATCACTGTCATTCGGGCTTCGTTATTTTTTAGTCATTAGGATTTAGAAATTAGTCATTTCAATTTTTATGAGTGAAAACAAATCCATTCCTTCCAATCCACCTCTGGCCATGCCCGGCAGTGGACAGTTGGCGAAATTAAATTCATCGCTGTTCATCTGGCCCGCTGCCATCGTGCTCGCAGTGCTGCTGTATTTCGGCTTGGGCTATTTCATGGACGCGCTGACTCACGAATCCACCGATGACGCGTTCATCGCTGCGCATGTCGTGTCTGTCGCGCCGAGGATTTCCGGGCAGGTTGCCGCCGTCCATGTCCTCGACAACGAAATGGTCCGCTCGAACGAATTGCTGGTGGAGATTGACCCGGCGAATTACGCCGACGCCGCCGCGCAGAAACAATCCTCCGCCGACGCTTCGGAAGCCAACTACAAAACGGTGCTTGCCGCGCTCGATTTGATGTCCGTGAAAGTGGCCACCGCCGAGGCCACCGCCGACCAGTCGAAGGCCGACGCCGACGCGGCGGAAGCCACGGATTCGCGGGCGCAGGCGGATTTTCAACGCAATCAGGAACTTCGGAAGCAGAACACCATTTCCGCGCAGGAATTTGACGCCGCGCAGGCCGCAGTCAGGGAAGCGGATGCAAATCTTGCCGCTGCGAAACAAAGAGCCGTTGCGGATGCCTCAAGAATTAACGAAGCCAAGGCGACCCGGACAGCGACCGAAGCCTCCGTCGCCATGGCGCTCGCATTGTTCCGGCAGTCGCAGACCGCCGTGCAATCGGCGCAATTGGATTTGTCTTACACCAGGATTTTCGCGCCGTGCGACGGGCGCGTGACGCGCAAGGCGGTCGAAACGGGCAATTACGTTCAAGTGGGCCAACAATTGATGTCCATCGTGCCGGCGGAAATCTGGGTTGTCGCGAATTTCAAGGAATCGCAGTTGAGAAACATGCGAACGAATCAGCCGGTGCTGGTGGAAATTGACGCGCTCAGCGGGAAAAAATTCCACGCGCACGTGGACAGCGTGCAGGCTGGCAGCGGCGCGGCCTTCAGCCTGTTGCCGCCGGAAAACGCAACCGGCAACTACGTCAAGGTGGTCCAGCGCGTACCGGTGAAAATCCTTTTCGACGAGCCGCTGCCAGTCGATCACACGATTGGTCCCGGCCTTTCCGTAACGCCGGACGTGCGCGTCAGCGATTTTGAAATTCCCGATTGGGTGGTTGGCTTGGTGGCATTGGCTCTCGCCTTAATCGCCGGTTTCGTTTTCCGGTTTGTCCTGAACCGGCAGACGAACGCCAGCGGCAAATAAATCTCCCATGCCCGACAGCGGACATCATCAGGAGTGGCATCCGCGCCACGGCTCGTGGCCTGTCGCGGTGGGCGTGATGCTGGCCACGTTCATGCAGGTGCTCGACACCTCCATCGCCAACATCGCCCTGCCGCACATCGCCGGCAGCCTCTCGGCGACCACCGACCAGGCGACGTGGGTGCTGACGAGCTATCTCGTGGCCAACGCCCACATCCTGCCGATGACCGGCTGGCTCAGAAAGCATTTTGGCCGGAACCGGGTGTTCATTTGCTGCATCGGGATTTTCACGTTCGCGTTGGCGTTATGCGGCATGGCGGTGAACCTGCCGATGCTGATTGCGGCGCGCATTTTGCAGGGCGCGGGCGGCGGCGCGATGGTGCCCATTGCCCAGGCGATCCTGCTGGAAAGCTTCCCGCCCCAGAAACGCGGCATCGCCATGGCCACGTTCGCCCAGGCCGTCGTGGTGGCGCCCATCATCGGCCCGACGCTCGGCGGCTGGATCACGGACAATTATTCCTGGCGCTGGATTTTTTACATCAAC
>Ga0181520_10010832_pt1 | contig 12122 bp, 9 predicted proteins | sample PEATcosm2014_Bin_29_FD_132451 | JGI IMG/M metagenome (GOLD analysis project Ga0181520, IMG submission 132451) | Peatland microbial communities from MTU Mesocosm Facility, Houghton, MI, USA - PEATcosm2014_Bin02_30_metaG | ecosystem: Environmental > Terrestrial > Soil > Wetlands > Peat | place...
CTGCCATCCATTTGGTTTGTTTTCTCATAAGGATTTTTTAGGTTAGTTTTTTAGCATTCCGCCGATGAACTCACAACCTGACCGCCCTCATTCCCCTGCTTCTGAGCCGTTTGCCAAACCCACCGCTCCGTCCGACTCGGGTTCGCCGTTCGCTTCATCAGGTTTTTGGCACTTTAATGACGGCCCCGGTTTCCGGATAGTCGCATGAAATGGTGACATCCTGCGGCCACCGGCTCCGCCGTTCCACCGTCCACCATTGGCCTGATAACGGGCTCCTGACCAATCGGAACGCCGAAAGTGCCCGCACCGGCGTGGTTTCCGCCGTGAAAAAAAGGTTTTCCTTTTCCCGGATTCGTGCATTTTTGGTTCTGATAAAACCGTGAAAGAAATATTTCCGACCCCGCCGCCGCTCGTGCACAACCAGTACGAGACGGTGCGCGACCTGTTTGCCAAGAACGTCGTCCCCAGCTACGGCCGCTTTGACATCGTTTTGAGCCATGGCGCCGGCAGCTACGTCTTCGACGTCGCCGGCAAGCGTTACCTGGACCTGGGTGCCGGCATTGCCGTCTGCTGCCTGGGCCACGCGCATCCGGCCATCATCGAGGCGCTGATCGAGCAGTCCCGCAAGCTGATACACGTTTCCAACCTCTATTTCACCGAACCCCAGGGCCGGCTGGCCGCCGAGATTATCCGGCGCGTCGGCCCGGGCAAATGCTTCTTTGCCAACAGCGGCGCCGAGGCCAACGAGGGTCTGTACAAGCTGGCCCGCAAATTCGGCCACGCCGAGGGCCGCTTCGAGGTCCTCACCGCCGTCAATTCCTTTCACGGCCGCACCTTGGCGGGCATCGCCGCCACCGGCCAGGACAAGGTCAAAAAGGGCTTCGAGCCCATGGTGTCCGGCTTCCGCCACATCCCGTTCAACGACCTCGCGGCCGCCCGCAAAGCCATCTCCCCCGCCACCGCCGCCATCTTGATTGAAGGCGTCCAGGGCGAAGGCGGCGTCACCCCCGCCACCCCCGAATACCTCCTGGGCCTGCGCGCGCTCTGCGATGAGAAAAACCTGCTGCTTTTGATGGACGAGGTCCAATGCGGCTATTTCCGCACCGGCCGGTTCATGAGCTTCCAGCGCATCCTCGAAAACGTCCCCGGCGGCGATAAATTCCTGCCCGATGGCGTTTCCATGGCCAAATCGCTCGGCGGCGGATTTCCCATCGGCGCCTTCTGGGTGCGCGGACCGTACGCCGACCTGCTCGGACCCGGCACGCATGCCTCCACCTTTGGCGGCACCCCGCTGGCCTGCGCCGTGGCGCTGAAAATCTTCGAGGTCGTCGGGCGCGAAAAGCTTGATGAACAGGCGCGCAAGCTCGGCGTTTGGATCCAGGCCGAACTGGACCGGCTCGCCAAAACCTATCCCACTGTGATCAAACGTTCCCGCGGCCTGGGCTTCATGCTCGGCATTGAACTGGCGGAAAAAATCCCCGGCTTCGCCGCCAGCGAAAAATCGCCGGCCGTTCAATTCGTCAACCGCCTCCACGCCGCGGGCGTGCTCACCATCCCCGCCGGCACGCAAATCATCCGGTTGCTCCCGCCTCTGAACCTCAAGCCGCAGGAAGCCGGCGAAGGCATCGCCCGGATCGAGGACGTCGTGAAGGCGCTGGTGTAATGCCGGCGCCCGGCGGGGGTGAGATTTCCCCTAAAGCGTTCGCGCATTGAACCCCTGAACCGCAAAAGAAACATCCAACATTCCGCATTCAACGCCCAATATCGAAGGGGCTCGCGTTGCCGCCTTCGTTCAGGGTTGGAAGTTGAATGTCGAAGGTTGAATGTTTTCTGGGTTCATGGGGTGTTCGTGCGTCCATCTTCGGGTTTATGGGCAGGGACTCGCGTCCGGGTTTGTCAAAAGCCCGATCCCGGTTTATCTGTAACCATGACGCCGGAAGCCCACCGACACCTTTCCGAGCAGGATCCGGTCATGCGCGCCCTCATCCTCGAGCATGGCCCGTGCGGCTTGGTGCCGGAGACGCGGCGGTCGCCGTTTCATTCGCTCGTGCTGGCGGTGGCGCACCAGCAGCTCCACGCCGCGGCCGCCAACCACATCCTCGCCCGGTTCAAGCAATTGTTCCCCGGCCGCCGGTTCCCGCGCCCCCAAGACCTTGCCGGGGTGACCGATGCGCAGATCCGCGCCTGCGGCTTTTCCTTTGCCAAAATCCGGGCCCTGCGCGACTTGGCCGAAAAGACCCTTGCCGGCGTCGTGCCTTCGGCGCGGCAAATCACCGAATTATCCGATGAGGAAATCATCCTGCGCCTCACGGCGGTCCGCGGCGTGGGCCGGTGGACCGTTGAAATGCTCCTGATTTTTCAGCTTGGCCGACCGGATGTGTTGCCGGCCAATGACTTCGGCCTGCGCAACGGCTTCCGCCTCGCCTACAAGAAACGCGCCCTGCCCACCCCCGCCGGCCTCCTCCAATTCGGCCGCCGCTGGCGTCCCCACGCCACCACCGCCTCTTGGTACCTCTGGCGCGCTGCCGACGCCGCGTCGAAAAAGAAGTGACGTTTGGGCCGGTTTCAGGTAAATCATACCCTTTGGGCTTCATCTCCCAATCCTTTGTAGTCATGAAACATCTGTTAAAACTCGAAAGTTTGCCGCGCGCGGATTTTGACCGGATCCTGCGCGAAACCGCCGTCTTCAAGCGTGACCGCGGACATCACCGCCAGCAACCGCTCGCCGGCCAGACTTGGGCCTTGATGTTCTCCAAGCAGTCCACGCGCACCCGGCTCTCCTTTGAGGTGGGCATCCGTGAACTCGGCGGCATGCCGATGTTTCTCAGCGCCGCCGATATCCAGCTCGGCCGCGGCGAGCCCATCAAGGACACCGCCCGCGTGATGGGACGCATGGTTCACGGCGCCGTCATCCGCACCTTCGCCCAGCACGACGTCGAGGAATTCGCCGCCTTTTCCGGCATTCCCACCATCAACGCGCTGACCGATGACGAGCATCCCTGCCAGATCCTGGCGGACATCTTCACCTTCGAGGAAAAGCGCGGCCCCATCGCGGGCAAAACCGTGGCCTTCATTGGCGATGGCGCCTGCAACGTGGCCCACTCCTGGATCTGGGCCGCCTCCAAGTACGGCTTTTCGCTGCGCATCGCCGCCCCGGAAAAATTCCAGCCCGCCCCCGACTTGCTCCGGCGCGCCGGCGGCCATATTTCCGTCACCAGCGACATCCGGGCCGCCGCCAGCGGGGCGGATCTCCTCTATACCGATGTGTGGGTGTCCATGGGCAAGGAAGCCGAGGCCAAGGAGCGCATCCAGATCCTGACCGGGTACCAAATCAACCAGTCCCTGGTGAAGCTTGCCCGGCCGGACGCCCTGGTGATGCATTGCCTGCCGGCCTACCGGGGCAAGGAAATTGACGAGCAGACGCTCGAAGCCCACGCCGACACCATCTTTGAGGAGGCCGAGAACCGTCTCCATGTGCAGAAGGCGATCATGACGTGGGCCTTGGAATGACCGGCCTTGGCCCGGATTATGGCGGACGAGGACAACACCGCCGTAGCGCAGGTTTGGAAGTTTGCGCCACCGGATTGGCCATGAAATATCCGGGTTGGCGCCCTCACTCCCGGGGGCCGCTCTCCTCGGAATCGCTCTCCCAAGGCCGGGTCTCCCCGGAGCCGCCCTTGGCGTATTGCCGCAGGTACTTCAAGGCCACCCGCAGCTCTTTGGGCCATTCGCACTTGATCGAGAGCGGTTGTTGGGTGACCGGATGCAGGCAGACCAGTTCCTCGGCGTGCACCACGGGGCTGGAAATCAGCGGCCGTTCCTCGTGGCCCGGCTTGAGCCGATAAACCCGCTTGATGCGCGAGAGCCAGAGCTTTTTGCCGCCATGGATTTCGTCCCCCACCAACGGGAACCCCGCGTGGCTTAAATGCAGGGGGATCTGTTGCGGGCGTTCCTGCCACGGCGTGCCGCGCACCAGCGCCCAGCGCGAAAATTTCTCCAGCACCGCGAATTCCGTTTTCGTCTTTTTGCCTTGGCGCGTGTCAATCATCAGCCCGGCGTTGGCCGGATGCCGCGCGATCTTCGCATCCACCCCAAACGGTTTGTCCCCCGGCACGCCCTGCACCAGGACGACGTATTTCCGCGCGGGTTTCTCGGAGCCGAACTGGTCGGCCAGCCCGATGAGCGCGGGCTTGCTCTTGGCCAGCAGCAGCACGCCGCTGGCTTCCAAATCCATCCGCTGGGCGTTGGCGAGATAGGTCAGGCCCCGTTCCCTCGCCCACGGCTTGCCCGCGGCAATTCCGTCGTGCAGCAGCCCCATCAGGCTCGGCCGTTTCGGCGTCAGGCGGTCCGGTGAAGTCAGCAGGCCGGCCGGTTTGTCCAGCGCCAGCAAATGCTCATCCTCGAAGAGGATGGGGATTTCCCAAAACTCATGCGTGGCCGGCGAGGACAGTTTGACGGCCGCGTTCACGGACTGTTGGCTGAGGACTTACCTCCGGCCATTTCGCTGTACACCGGCGTGTTGCGCAATTCCCGGTTGGCTTCGGCCTGCAGCCACAGATTGAACGCTTCCATCTGGCGGTTGCGGCGCATCTGCGCCAGGAAGACCGGCAAATCCTTCGTGCGGGCCGCCTCATCCACCGGCAAGAGCGACTGCACAAACAGCACAAAACCACCGTCGCTGGTGGGTTCCACCGCGCTTACATGCCCGGGACGCGTGGTAAACGCCGCGTTCTTGAGCTGCCGCACGTCGGCCAGGCCTTCGGTTTCCGGCACCTCCTGGGAACTCAGGGAGAAGGGCTGCAAGACCAGCGGGGTCTTGCCTGCCGCCTGTGCCGCCTGCGCAAATGTCTTTCCCACCGATGTTTGCGTGGTTGCGGCCACGAAAAAGTTCGTGCAGGCCGCCCGCGCTTTCGCCGCCCCCTCGAAATACTTGTAGTCCGCCACCACCTGGCTTTGAATCTCGCTCAGCGGCGGCACCGTGCTGGGATACAACTTCGCCAGCCCGATCACGTACACCGCCTCCGCCCCGGGCAGCGGCTTGGAAAATGGCGAGTCGGCGTTCAGCTTGAAGGCCGCGTCCACCAGTTCCGTCGGTGCCGCAATCTCCGCCGGCCCCTCCGCTTCGCTGAACGGCGCCGTGGTATGCACCGCCAAGCCGTTCGATTTGGCCAGCCACACCAGGTTTTCCGGCTTCACCGGGTCCATCGCAAACAGCGGGTTCACAAAGTCCCGCGCCGCTTTCATCGCCATTGCGGCCGCGCCCCGGCGCAACAGCACCTCGCGCAGCTTGGCCTTGGCCTCCTCCGGCGTCTTGGCTTCCGGCACCGCGGCCAGGCCGTGCTGCTGGTATTCCGCCTCCACCTGGTTCGCCAGGTTCGTCTTGCCAATCGTCTGCTCCGCCGCCGCCAGATAGTTCGTCAGGTCGTATTCCAGGTAATTCAGGGCCACCCGGTCCGGCAGCCGGTAATGCGCCATGAAGTTCGTGTAAAATTGCGCCACCGCCGCGGGCGTCGCCGTGACTTGGGCCAGGTAATTCGTCGCCGAAAAGAAGACCGCCTCCGCCGCCACTTCCTGGTGGTCGTGATCGTACGCCCGCGTTGCCTCCTCCGGCGGCAGGAGCGCGCCGGGCAGACCCAGCGTCTGCACCAGTTGTTGAATCATCAGATCACCCCCCACAAACCGTTGGAAATCCGCCGCCGTGAGCCCCTCCGGCGCCAGGATGCGCTCCACGAACTGTGACATCGGCACCGGCGGTTGCCCGCTGCGGCTGAGACCGCGCAGCACTTCGTTGGCGGCCGTGGCCTGCGCATTCTCGGTCACATGGACGCCCAGCTCCTTGGCCTTGGCCGTCATCATCAGCCGCAAGTACGTCTCCCGTTCCAGGTCGGTCCGGGTGAAATTGGCGCTGCGGTCCGGAAACTCGCCGCGTTGCAGCCAGTAATAAATCATGAACTCCCGCTGCGCCGCCTCGAATTGCTCCAGCGTCACGGGCTTGCCGTAAAGCATGCCGTAACCGCCGGCCCGCCCCGCCCCATAGCGAGTGCCCGGGCTGGCGCCCCACCAGACAAATGAAGCGATGGTGAGCGCGGCCACCACCCACCAGAGCCACGACGAATGTTTGCGAATTGTTCCGATCATAGCGAAAATTGAAATAGTGAGGCTAGCGGCCCGGAGGCCGTAACGCAAACGCAAAAAGCGACGGCGTGGTTTGCCGCGCCTGCCCCGTCCCCCTGGACGCCGCTGTCGTCGCTGCCTTCACTTCAACCATTTGGCCACGTCCGCGGCCGCGTAAGTGATGAGGATGTCCGCCCCCGCCCGCCGCATGGCCAGCAGGCTTTCCAGTGTCACCGCCCGCTCGTCAATCCACCCGTTGGCCGCCGCCGCCTTGATCATCGCATGCTCCCCGCTCACCGCATAGGCCGCGGTGGGCAGTCCAAACTCCACTTTCACCCGCCGCAGGATGTCCAGGTACGCCAGCGCCGGTTTCACCATGACCATGTCCGCCCCCTCCTGCACGTCCAGCGCCACTTCGCGCAGCGCCTCGTTGCCGTTTGCCGCGTCCATCTGGTAACTCCGCCGGTCGCCAAACTTCGGCGTGGATTCCGCCACCTCCCGGAACGGCCCGTAAAAGGCCGACGCAAATTTCGCCGCGTAACTCATGATTGGCGTGTCCATGAAGCCTTCGTTGTCCAGTTCCGCGCGAATTGCCCGCACGCGGCCGTCCATCATGTCGCTTGGCGCCACCAGGTCCGCCCCGGCCTCCGCGTGGCTGGCCGCCGTCCGCGCCAGCAGCTTGAGCGACGGATCGTTCAAAATCTTCCCGCCCTGCACAATGCCGCAATGTCCGTGTGCCATGTATTCGCACAGGCACACATCCGTGATGACCAGCAGCGACGGCAGCTCCTTTTTCAGCAGCCGCACGGTCTGCTGCACGATGCCGTTTTTGGCGTACGCGCCACTGGCCCGGTCGTCCTTGCGGTCCGGAATCCCAAACAGCAGCACCGCCGGCACGCCCAGCGCGTGCGCCGCCGCCGCCTCGCGCACCAGCTCGTCCGGCGACAGTTGAAACACCCCGGGCATGGCGTCCACCGGCCGGCGCAATTTCCGCCCGCTCCGGGCGAACAGCGGCAGCACCAACTGCGACACGTTCAACGAAGTTTCCGCCACCAGCCGGCGCAAGGCCGGCGTGGCGCGCAGCCGGCGCGGACGGTTGATCGGGAATCCAGGCAAAGTCATGGCCTTAATGTAGATTTGAAAACCGTCTTCGGCGAACAAAAACCAGCGCCAGCGTGACGCCAGGGCCAACGAGGATGGAGGATGGAACAATCGGCCGCCGACTCGGCCCGTAGAGCAAACTGGTGTTGCCGCCATACCTTCGGCCAACGCCGCAATCCATGATGCCTGGCGCAATACGCCGCGCCCGGCAAATCCGTTCGCGTCATGGACTGCGCCGGCAAAGCGCAGCGGCGACGGCGCTTTCGCACGCACGCACAAGCCGCGAGCGCGTGCGGACCAACGCCCGAGCGAGCCCATGACGATCGTGCGCATTCTGGCACCCCTTCTGGGCGTGTCCATTTCGCGGATAAATACCGGAGGTCTTCGCAAGCTGCGACCTCCGGCTACTGTCTGACAACCCTCCAAGTTGTTCTGCATCGCCAACCCGAAGGGTTGGAAGAGAAGTAGCCGGGGGTTGAGCGACCCACGGGAGCGATACCCCCGGAAAACGGTCCCCGGTTCTCCCGCACCCCGGCAGGCGGTGCCAGAAGCGCCCGCTGGGAATGTTCTCCATAAAGCTCCGCGCCAGTACGACGCCCGGCCGCTGTTCCCCATTGTTGGGGTGGTTTGGTGGCGAGCCCGGGAGGGGCGGGCGGGGCCAAAAAATTTCACGCTTGACGGGGCTTGACGATGTGGGGTTTTGCTGGGGTTTCCGCAGATTTTTCGGTGGGGATTTGCGGGGTTTTTGGGGCTCGGCCGGGCACCAGGACGGATGAAGGCGGCGCGCAGGCCGGGCCGGTGACTGCGGATGGGCCAAATGAGGACCCTCCTACGTGCGGCACTAGGGAGGGCAGGGAAGAATTTTGGTTTGATCAGGTTTGATTGGGTTGGAGGACAAGGGGTTGGAAAGTTGGTTTTTTCGGAGGCTTTTGATGGGGAAAAGAAGACAGGATGAACAGGATTAACAGGATGAACGGGGGCGGGAGCCAGGTCGGAGGCGGTCGGTTGCGATGTGGTGGCGGAAATGCGGGGGGGGAAGGTGGTGCAGAGGAACGCTAAAGCTGAAGGGGCGCAAACGGGGGCGTAGAGCGGGTCGGCGGTCAGGGAGGTGTGGACGGCGGGGAGTGCGGTCCACTGGGCAAACTGAGACATCAACTCGGCGCGTGAGGACCCGCGGGGCTCCTGGCGGTCGAAGTCCCGTTGCGCGGTGCGGCGCCAAAGGCGCGCCCGTTGCCTCGTCCGGCTGAACTTTAGCATTTAGCCTTCAGCCTTCAGCCTTGCTTTATGCCGGCTGCGTTGTGGTGGCAGTCTCACGCTGCGAGCATGACACGGATTGGGGCGGGGGTGTTAGTTAGCCGCTAACGGGAAATGCGTAAGTGGTTGGGCGGGAAGTGAATTTAGATCCAAAAAAAGGGGTTCGACGCGAATTTCAGCGAAGGGGAGGGGCCAAATCACACGGACATATGAATGGCAAACCAGCGCCATTCTCTATCCTCAATCTTCCATCCTCGTTTTGATCCGTGTCCCTGGGCGGCGCGGCTCCCTGCCGGCCCCTGGAAGCGCCGGAATGCCAAGCTCTACCGGTGGCGAAAACCCGGGAATCCTCAGATAATGCGTCTAAACGATGGGACCACCCCTGGTCCAGCACCCCGCACTACACCCCACGACAAGCGCATCTTTACTCGTTTCCTAGGACCGACCCCTTTATTAAATGAACGGCATCACCCTCACCAACACCTACGACAACCTGCTCCGGCGCAGTGATTTTGCCATCCTCAATTCGCCATCCTCCATCCTCGCTTCGACGGCCTACGGCTACGACGCCGCCTCCCGCCTGGCGACCGTCAGCGATGGCAACGGCAACACCGCCGGCTACAGCTACCTTGCCAACTCGCCGCTGGTGGGGCAGATTGCGTTTGCGAACAACGGCGCGGTGCGCATGACCACCACCAAACAATACGATTACCTGAACCGCTTGACCGGCATCGCCTCCGTGCCCGCGTCCTCGTTTAATTACGCCTACAACTCCGCCAATCAACGGACGCAGGTCACGGACACGGACAACAGCTATTGGGTTTATCAATACGATAATCTCGGCCAGGTGATCTCCGGCAGGAAATATTGGGCGGGCGGGGCGCCGGTGGCCGGCCAGCAGTTCCTGTACAATTTTGACGACATCGGGAACCGCACGGGCACGGCGGCCGGCGGCGACGCCACGGGGTCAAACCTGCGAGCGGCCAATTACAGTGCCAACAATCTAAACCAATACACCAGCCGCGATGTGCCGGGCTACGCCACGGTGCTGGGCTCGGCCAATCCGAATGCCACGGTGACAGTGAACTTGCAGCGGGCGGTGCGGCAGGGGAACTATTTTTGGGATGAACTGGGCGTGAACAATAGCGGCTCGTCGCTGTACCTGTCGCTGACGAACTTGGCGGTGCTGAACAACGGCACCAACGCGGACATCGTTGCCACCAACGTGGGCAATATTTTCCTGCCGCAGACGCCGGAGACGTTTGAGTACGACCTGGACGGCAACCTGACGAACAGCGGCCGCTGGAACATCACTTGGGATGCGGAGAACCGGGCGGTCTCCTTCGCCAGCCTTGCTAGCGCACCACTGGCTGCGCAAAAGAAGGTGGATTGCGTGTATGATTATCAAGGCCGGCGGATCCAGAAGATTGTCTCCACGAACAACGGTTCGGCCTGGATTGCGGTTTATACGAACAAGTTTGTGTACGACGGCTGGAACCTGATAGCCATCCTCGATCCTCAATCATCCAGCCGCAAGTCTTTCATGTGGGGCACGGATTTGAGCGGTTCGGCGCAAGGGGCGGGCGGCGTGGGAGGATTGCTTTCCATGACGGTGTACGAAAGCACAAATGCGGGAAGCTATCTTTGCTGCTTCGACGGAAACGGCAACGTGTCAGCGTTGGTGAACGCGGCTAACGGAACAACGGTTGGGCAATGGGAATACGGCCCCTTCGGCGAAGTCATCCGCTCGACCGGCCCGATGGCCAAGGCCAACCCGATACGGTTCTCCACCAAGTATCAGGACGATGAGACGAGGCTCAACTACTACGGCTACCGGTATTATGATCCGAGTACGGGACGATGGCCAAGTCGGGATCCAGGCGAAGAAAATGGTGGGGTCAACGTCTATGGATCCTGTGGCAACGACTCGGTGGATACAATTGATTTATTCGGGTTGTTAATCGAATGTTGCAAGCCCGAAACTTACTTTGATGGTAATAAGTTAACCGGAATGTATCAGCAGGACCCCAATAACAATAATTTATACACGGCCAAGCCTGGGGTCACTGGTCCAACCAGCGGTGATGGCTTGATCCTTTGGAAAATGTTGCAATCGTCAACGACCTTTACGGCGAAGAGCTTGAGCGTTAAGCAACTTAAAATGCATGTTGCGGCCAGACAGACGATTACGCAAAATGCCCTTGTATGCAACGTAACATATAGTGTCCCCGCTGTTGCTGGAGGGGGCTGGAATCCAGCTTGGACAGCGCAATTTTTGAAAGACCCACAGGCGTTTTTTACAAGTATTAACAATCCCCAAACTGGAATCGCATGCCAGCGCATTGCCGAGGTTATATTTCAGACTGGCAATAAATTTGCCCCAAAGGGGCATAGAAATTATGATGGTATTTGGATACCTGGTGACTGGGGTTACATAGACAATGTTGCATATACACCTGGCGGCGATTGGGATGTTGGACCAAACAACTCAAACTTAGGCCTCCAGGGTGAGAATCTAATTTGCACGGGTGACGATCTTTTCTGGGGGCTTTTTGGAGCTATCTCGCCGCCAGAATCAGGAACCTGGTGGTTTGATAGTATAAGGCATTGGCACACAAGCCGTTCTGGAAAGCACGCTATTCCTTAGTGGAGAAAACGAATTGACTATCCTGGGATCGGACTTGAATAATGAAACTAATTCGTTTTTCCACTTTGCTCGCCGTCCTGGGACTCTTCGTTCTTGGGTGCCAAACGAGCCCATCGGCTAGGGTGATCCGGATTAAGATCCAAGACGGCGGTACTAATTGTCAGATCAGCGTAAGCGGCGACAAACCTCGTCTTTACGCCTCAGTCGCTGAGTTTCGTGAGCACATTGTTCAACTTCGGATCCAACATGGTGACCTAATAGTTCTTGGGCACTTTCCGACTGCAGAAGGTGATCGAAGTGCCGTTTTAGCCGATTGGCTTGCAAGATATTGCCAGTCAAATGCGGTGGCACTTTATTTATATAAAGTAGATCATTCTGATTCTGAGTTATTTGGTATTCCGATATTTAATTGGACTGCGCCTTTTAATGATCCAAGGACCTTGTCCACAGCTTTCTTTTTCTATAATGGTACAGCTTTGGGAGGAGGTGGACGTGGGTTTAACGAGATGCTGAGATTGATTAGCAAAATCAAATACCCCAGGATACTTGTCCTTGGAAACCTTTACAACGAGGATTCGGGGTTCGGATCTTCAGAGTGCCCATATGAGAAACAACAGAATGCCTTAGATCAGGTTCTAAAAGCAGGTGGTATTAGGCAAGTTATCATTGATCCCCTATTTTAAAAGTTGAACTCTACACGCCAACCATAGCACACACGGTGCCAATGGAATTAAACGCTGGAACAGGTGAGGCTTCCCAAGCCCGCCACGAGATGGATGCCCCAATTTGAGTCGTTTGCTGGCGCGAATTGTGGCCTCGGCTGCTGAACCAAGTGAAAGGACAGCCTACATAAAACTGAACCGCCAAACAGCTTGCCCACCTCGTGAAGGGGTCGGTCCTAGGAAACGAGTAAAAAGGTGCGTGGGGTGGGGTGGGGATTGGGTGGAAGATCCTGGCCATGATCCGACCGTTGCGCATTGAATATCCCGGCTTCCTTGATTTACGA
>Ga0181520_10010833_pt1 | contig 12121 bp, 9 predicted proteins | sample PEATcosm2014_Bin_29_FD_132451 | JGI IMG/M metagenome (GOLD analysis project Ga0181520, IMG submission 132451) | Peatland microbial communities from MTU Mesocosm Facility, Houghton, MI, USA - PEATcosm2014_Bin02_30_metaG | ecosystem: Environmental > Terrestrial > Soil > Wetlands > Peat | place...
ATCGTTATATCACGGACCGGTTTTTGCCGGACAAGGCGATTGACCTGGTGGACGAAGCGGCGTCGCGCATCAAGATGGAACTCGACTCCAAGCCGACGGAACTGGACCAGTTGGACCGGCAGACGTTGCAACTGCAGATTGAGCGCACGTCGCTGGCGAAGGAAAAAGACGCCGCGAGCAAGGAGCGGTTGAAGCGGCTCGAGAAGGAACTCGCCGACCTGAAGGACAAATCCAAGGCGCTCACCGCGCAATGGCAGAACGAAAAGGCCGCCGTCAACGCCGTGAGCATCGTGCAGTCGCAGTTGGAGCAGGCGAAGATTGAACTGGAACAGGCGCGGCGCAAAGGCGATCTGAACAAGGCGGCGGAGATTCAATATGGCAAGATTCCCGATTTGGAAAAGAAGCTGGCGGTGGTATCGGCGGCCATCGAAGGTGGTGGCAGTGGTGGCGGCGACGCCCCGTCGCCACAGAGTGGCAGCAGCGCCCCCGCTGCTGGTTCTGCGACGACGGGGTCACCGCCACCCTTTGTCGGTTTTGATCCCAAAGCTCCGGTTGGTTTTTTACGCGGCGGCAAACTGCCGCATTGGCGACAGGATGGCGTGACCTACTTCGTCACCTGGCGGACGGGTGATTCGTTGCCGAAAGCGCGGGCAGATGAATGGTTCGCAGAACGCGATCAATGGTTGAAGAACCATCCCGAACCCTGGACGTCAAAAGTTGAGGAAGAATATTACCAGCGTTTTCCCGATCGCTGGGAAAAATGGCTGGATGAAGGCCATGGCGAATGTCTGCTGGCGCGGCCGGAATTACGGAACATTGTTGAAGATGTTTTGCGTCATGACGACGGCGTGAAGTATCGCCTAAAAGATTTTGTGGTTGCTGCGAATCATGTTCACGTTCTGGTCATACCAACCGGTGGTGAAAATACGCTTTCCGATGCAGTGCAAAATTGGAAATCCGTTTCCTCACATCGCATCAACAAGGCATTGGGGCGTAAAGGTGAATTTTGGCAGAAAGAATACTTCGACCACATCGTCCGCAGCCCGGAACAATTGGTGAAATTCAGAAGCTACATTCAAGGCCATCCACATAGTGTCAGTGTTGGTGGCGGCGACGCCCCCGTCGCCAGAACCCACGAAAAAGGTGACGAGGGCGTCACCTCCACCCTGCGCGACGGGGCGTCGCGGCCACGCTTGCTCCGCCAGGAAGTGACGGACGAGGACATTGCCAAGGTTGTCGCGGCGTGGACGCATATTCCCGTTTCGCGGATGCTCGAAGGCGAGCGGCAAAAGCTCGTGAAAATGGAAGAGCGTCTGGCGCAGCGTGTCATCGGCCAGAAAGAGGCGCTCAAGGCGGTTTCAGATGCCGTGCGCCGCGCACGGAGCGGATTGCAGGACCCGAACCGGCCCATCGGCTCCTTCATTTTTCTCGGCCCGACCGGCGTGGGCAAAACCGAGACCGCCCGCGCGCTGGCGGAATTTCTTTTCGACGACGAGAACGCGATGATTCGGATGGACATGAGCGAATACATGGAAAAGTTTTCCGTGCAACGGCTCATCGGCGCGCCACCCGGCTATGTCGGCTACGAGGAAGGCGGGCAGTTGAGCGAAGCCGTGCGGCAGCGTCCGTATTCCGTGGTGCTCTTTGACGAGATTGAGAAGGCGCATCACGACGTCTTCAACGTGCTGTTGCAGGTGCTCGACGACGGCCGCCTCACGGACGGGCAGGGGCGGACGGTGGATTTCAAAAACACCATCGTCATCATGACCAGTAACCTCGGCTCGCCCATCATCCAGGACTATTTTCTCGACGGCAAAACCGACAAGGCATCGCATCAGACGATGGAAGACAAGGTGCTGGCCGAGTTGAAAAGAAATTTCCGGCCGGAATTCCTGAACCGCGTGGACGACGTCATCATTTTCCAAAGTCTCGACGAAGAGGAACTGGCGCGCATCGTGGACATCCAGCTTGGGCGGTTGGAGCAACGCCTCGCGCAGCAAAACCTCACGCTCGACGTGGACGACCGTGCGAAAAAACTGCTGGCCAAGGAGGGCTACGACCCACAATTTGGCGCGCGCCCGCTCAAGCGCGCCGTGCAGGAGCAATTGCTGAATCCGCTGTCCATGAAACTGCTCGAAGGCGAGTTCAAGCCGGGCGATAAAATCAAGGTGACGGCGAAGGACGACGAATTGGTGTTTCAGCGGAAATAACTTTGCCAACCCAATGCACTAGACAATCAATCTAAAATAATGTCCCTTTTATGCTGTCGGCGAATCAAATCCAATGTCTTTTAGATAACAGCTTTTCTTTTATCTGGCAGCATTCTGTTGCGATGATTCTTTCGCCTGATGTTACGCCTAATGTTGTCTTTTCAGGCACGTTTGTTAGCTGCTTCGGTTATGTGGGTATTCTCACCGCAGGACATTGTGCGTCTGCACTCATGGAAAGTAGTGAGTTTTATTTATTAATCAGGAAAGATGCACACAGGTTTGAAGTTCAACCCAGCCAGTTTTTTCATTTGCGAATAGGTTATGATGAAGCAGAGGGGCATGCCTTAAGTCAGCCTGACCTGTCGTTTCTCATCATCAAGGACAGAAGAATATTAAATATGCTGATAGCAAATTCCCGATTCTTTTATGAAATGTCGAAACTCAAAATCGAAGACACTGGTTTAGTGGAAGGGAGATTTAACAGTAATAATTGGATTATTGCAGGCAGCGCTGCCGAAGATACAAAAACGCAATCATTGTTGATAAGTGGGCAGACCGAAAAGTTTATTACGCTTGGGGCATCGGTCATAAAAGGAAACTTTGTCGGTCATGATTTGCAGAGCGATTATGGATTTGACTATATCAAACTAAAAGTTGTCTCCAGTTCTCATGGATTTCCAGATAGCTACAACGGTGTCAGCGGAGGCGGAATATGGTATTTAAAATTTACAAAAACAGCAACAGGTAGAGATGTTTTTAAGCCATTGTTGATAGGTGTGGCTTGCTGGCAATCTCGAAAGAAAATTAGCCATGAGCATACCGAGCGAATTATTTCTGGGCACGGGTGGGTTTCTGTATATGGGCATTTTCGGAAAGCTCTATTTGAGAAATCCCAAACTGATCCGCGGCAAATCAGAGACCGATTAAGACTTAATAACTACTGATATTCTTCGTCGCTGACCTTTTCCAGCCAGTCCACAGCCTTTTCCTAAGCAAAAAGCGTCACCAAAGCGGTGACGTTTTTGCAAGGAAAAGGAAACCTGCTTTGCCGTCGAGCTGTTCCTGAATGGCGATGTGCGTCAGGGCTGTGGTGGGCGCGGCTCCGTGCCAATGTTTCTCGCCCGGCGGAAACCAGACGATGTCGCCGGGCCGGAGTTCTTCAATCGGTCCGCCCCAGCGTTGCGCGCGTCCGCAGCCCGCCGTCACGATGAGCGTCTGCCCCAGCGGATGCGTGTGCCACGCGGTCCGGGCGCCCGGCTCAAACGTGACGATTGCGCCGGCAACCCGCGCGGGGTCGCTTCCCTTGAACGGCGAGTCAATGCGCACCGTGCCGGTGAACCAGTCGGCCGGTCCTTTGCTGGAGGGCTGTGAGCCGCTTCGTTTGATTTCCATATTTTGAATTCCTTTCCTTAACGCGTTGTTTACCGGGCATTCTATTTCACAAATCGTTCGAGCCGGTTTATCGGACCAAATCATTTTTCCCCCGCGATCCGGCCATACCAGATTCCCGACGCAAAGAAGACGAAGCTGCAGCCGGCGGTAAACCAGACCAGGAACGGCACGGGCAGATAAAACCACGCGCCAATCGCGCCCGCCGCCGAAAGTCCGCCGCAGAGATAGGAATTAAATGCGCCGGCCCGCGCGCTTTGCAGATTTTTCTGCAAAATCAGTTCCATCGCCCGGTCGGCGCGGGCGATGGCGGCAGCGCAGTTGTCGGAGCAGATCATGCGTTGCGTGGCGGAAGATTGGGCGCATTCAGCACACAGCCCGCGTCCGCAGTAAGCGCACACGGCGACGGCTTCGGCATGGTGCATGGAGCATTTCATGGTGTGCAGAAGTTGCGTCATAAAAGGGGGAACTGCAAACGGAAGGTTCTTCCCGCTGGCAATTCATGCCAAGTTTTTGCCAATAGCGGTTTGGAATATTCCCCCGGTTTGTGCGATGTTAGACTCACTATGAAAAAGCTTGCTCTTCTCGCACTCCCGGCAGCGTTCGCGCTCGCCTTGACCACCAACGCTTTTGCCGCCGACGGCAAGGCGGTTTATGCCGACAACTGCGCCAAATGCCACGGTGACGATGGCAAAGGCGCGACCAAGATGGGCCAGAAACTTGGCGCGCGTGATTACACCGACGCAACCGTGCAGGCGGCGTTCACCGACGACCAGGCCTTCAAGTCCATCAAGGACGGCATGAAGAAAGACGACAAGACGCTGATGAAGCCGTCCGAGCTTTCGGATGATGACATCAAGGCTTCCGTCGCTTATCTGCGGACGTTCAAGAAATGATTTGCGGCGGCCGACGTGAGCCGGCTCCGCCAAATCTTTTCAGTCGGGATTCACCCGTTCCGTGATGGGGGGGCGGGATCTCCATTTGCGAGCCAAACCGAGCGAAGAATTGCCGGGCGATGTTTGGTCGCGCCTGCCGGCTGGTTTTTCCGGAACTGGTTGGGAGTTTGCTGGCGGCGAATTTTGGACCGCCGGAACCAAAGGGCGGGCGCAATTGTCAGTTGCAAAACATACCCGCCACCGGCAACATCATGCACATCCAAAACGGATAATTTTTATGCTGCGCACACTCCAACTTTTTTTGCCCGTTTTTTTCCTCCTGGCTTTTTCCTTGCGCGGAGAAAACGCGAATGAAGCGATTGCCCGCGCGACGGCTGCCGTCGAGTCCGCCGTGCCGCGCGCCCAGGCCGATCCCGCCCGGCCGGTTTTTCACGTCGTGTCTCCCGCCCAATGGATGAACGATCCGAACGGCCCGATTTTTTACAAAGGCTATTACCATCTGTTTTATCAGATGAACCCGTTCAGTGATGACAGCGGTCCAAACGCTTTAAGATATTGGGGCCACGTCCGCAGCCGCGACCTGGTGAAATGGGAGCCGTTGCCGATTGCGCTGTGGCCGAGCGACGAACTGGGCGAGGAATCCGTCTGGTCCGGTTGCTGCACCATCAATGGCGACGGCCAGCCGATGGCTTTTTACACCAGCATTGGCAGGGGAAAACCGGCGTTCGATCAAGCCGTGCAATGGGCCGCGATCGGCGATGAGGATTTGATCCAGTGGCACAAGTCGCCCGCCAACCCCGTGCTGCCTGAAGCCGTGAATGGCGGCACGAAAATTTATGACTGGCGCGACCCCTTTATTTTTCACGACAACCACAAGACTTTTCTGGTGACAGGCGGCCACATGGCGAAAGACCATCAGGCGGCGGTGAACATTTACGAGGCGGAAAATCCCGGGCTGACCCAGTGGAAACATCGCGGTGTGATGTTTCAGCATCCCGATGCCGATGCGCCCACGGTGGAGTGTCCCAACTTCTTCAAGCTCGGCGACCAATGGGTGCTGTTCGTGTCGCCGTATGGCAAGGTGCAATACTTCGTCGGCGATTTTGATGCGGCGACCTGCCGCTTTCAGATGCACACGCGCGGGCTGCTTGATTACGGTTCGAGTTTTTACGCGCCGAACACGATGCAGGTTCCCGACGGACGCCGCCTCGTCTGGGGCTGGCTGAATGGTTTTCCCGGCGGGCACGGCTGGAATGGCTGCCTGAGTCTGCCGCGCCAGTTGAGCCTGACGCGCGACGGGCAGCTCCGGCAAAATCCCGCGCCGCAGTTGAACAGGCTCCGCGGCAAGCCGGTCGAGTGGAAAAATATCCGGCTGGAAAATGGCGGCGAAACTCTGACGCTGCCGAAAACGAACACGCTGGAAATCCGGGCGGAATTTGATTTGCAGACGGTGAAAGGCATTGAGATCGAAATTAAGAGCGGCATGAAGGGTGCGCCGCCGATTGACGTGAACTTCGACGGCGCGGAACTCCAGGTGATGGACGCAAAAGCTCCGCTGTCATTGGCCGACGGCGGGCGGAAATTGACGCTGCGGATTTTTGTTGATCGCTCCGTGCTTGAGGTTTTCGCCAACGGGACTGCGTGCATCACCAAGATTATTTCTCCACTGGATGCGAGTTCCACTTTGGAAATCCGCGCCGACGGAGGCAGGGCCAGGGCAAAATTGATCCAAGCGTGGCCCATAAACACGATCTGGTAGCAACGGTGTGCAGCCAGCCGGCCAGCGGAGTTGTGCCGGCCTTTTCAATTTCCACCGCGCCGCAGCTCAACCCGCGTTGCCGGAGCGGTTCATCAACTGGGTTTTGAAATCCGCCAGTTGGTTGTCGTAGTAATCAATGGATTTTTGCGTGGTGGTGATGGTGGAATCATAATTGACCAGCGTCACCAAGGTGCTGTAGGTGGCGGTGTCGTGCAGCGGCACCACGGCGCGGATGCCGCCCGCCGGACCGAGGCGAGAATAACAATCCTGTTCGTGGATCTGTTTCACCACGTCCACGCGAAAGCCCAGCTTGCCCAGAAACATCTGGTAAGTGTTGGTCGTGATGAGCGCCGCAACCTTCATCGCGGTGTCCGCGCCGAGATGGTCGAACACGGCTTTCAGCGGCTTGAATTCGGCGCGCAACAGGATGCGTTCGAACCGCTGCGGTTCGGTTTCTTTGTCCGGAGCCGGGCTGGCGGCTGGTGTGGTGGCTGGTTTTTTGATCATAAAAATTTTGGGCGAAAACGATTCCGTGGTCCGGCTCGTCAAACGGGAACATCACCATTGTATCCCTGCTGGCGGAAAAGTCCATGAATCCTTTCCGGGCGGCTGCTTGCACTTTTGCGGTTCCCGCATAACTTGTTCCCGCTATGGATGAAAATTCGACATCTGCACCGCATCTGTTTCAACCGTTCACCGTCCGCTCCGTCACGCTGCGCAATCGCATCGGGGTTTCGCCGATGTGCCAGTATTCGGCGGCGGACGGCGTGGCGAACGACTGGCATTTTGTCCATCTCGGCTCGCGCGCGGTTGGCGGCGCGGGACTGGTCATCGTCGAGGCCACGGCGGTCGCGCCCGAAGGCCGGATCACGCCGGGCTGCCTCGGTCTGTGGAACGAGAAACAGGTCGGGCCGCTCGCGCGCATCGCAACCTTCGTGAAACAACACGGCGCGGTGGCGGGAATCCAGATCGCGCACGCGGGCCGCAAGGCGTCAGCCGATCTGCCGTGGCGCGGCGGCGCGCATTTGTCCGCGGCGCAAGGCGGCTGGGAAACGATTGCGCCGAGCGCAATCCCGTTTGGCGGTGAACTGGCCAAAGTTCCGTGCGCGATGACCGGGGCGGACATCCGGCGTGTGCAAAATAATTTTGTCGCGACGGCGGAACGCGCGCTGACAGCGGGCTTTGAATGGCTGGAACTGCACGCCGCGCACGGTTATTTGTTCAGCGAATTTCTCTCGCCGCTCACGAATCACCGCACGGACCAATATGGCGGCAGGTTTGAGAATCGCGTCCGGCTGCTGCTCGACACGCCGCGCGCCGTGCGAAAAATCTGGCCGGACAAACTGCCGCTGGCGGTGCGCATCTCGGCGATTGACTGGAAGGAAGGCGGCTGGGACCTCGAACAGAGCATCGCGCTGGCGAAGCTGCTGAAAGCCGAGGGCGTGGACTTGATGGACTGCAGTTCCGGTGGCGTCGTGCCGGATGCAAAGATCACCGTGGCCCCGGGCTACCAGGTGCCGTTCGCTGAAAAAATCCGCCAAGGCGCGGACATCGCGACCGCCGCCGTGGGTTTCATCACCGAACCGAAACAAGCGGACGACATCGTGCGCCACGGCCGGGCGGATGTGGTGCTGCTCGCGCGGCAAATGCTGGTGGACCCGTATTGGCCGGCGCACGCCGCCAAGGCGCTGGGTTGCAAGCTGCCGCCGCCGGACCAATACGCGCGGGCTTGGTGAGGAAAAATGCTTTTCCGGCAGAATCATTGGGACTGGCCGCCCGCGGGGAAGGCCTGGGATAACTTCAGAAAATCACTTTTTTGGTAGGCGACAAACCGGTTTTCAATTAGCATGATCCAATCTTCACCAGCCACCCATGAAGACATGGCGGGTGAATTCGGCAAAATCATCCATCGAATCCAATAAATGAAAACACCGTTCATCCCCATGCTGGCTGTCGCCGCAACCTTGTCCGCCATCACCGCAGCCGCGATGGAACTTCCCATCACGCCCGGAAAATATGCCGGCACGATGGAGTCGCTCACGAATTATTCCTGCCCGGAATGGTTCCGCGACGCGAAATTCGGCATCTGGGCGCATTGGGGGCCGCAGGCGGTGCCGATGGAAGGCGACTGGTATGCGCGCCAGATGTATCAGCAGGGTTCGGCGGATTACAAAGACCACCTCGCGCGCTTTGGTCATCCCTCGACCAACGGCTGGAAGGACATCATCCCGCTCTGGAAAGCCGAGAAGTGGGAGCCGGAGAAATTGATGGAGCTTTACAAAAAGGCCGGCGCGAAATACTTCGTCAGCATGGGGTCGCATCACGATGATTTTTTCCTGTGGAACTCGCCGCTGCACAAATGGAACGCCGTGAACTACGGCCCGCACCGCGACGTGGTGGCGGAATGGCAGAAGGCCGCGAAGAAAAACGGCCTGCCCTTCGGCGTCTCGGAGCATCTCGGCGCGAGCTTCACCTGGTTTCAAGACGCGCACAAAGCCGACAAGACCGGTCCCCTCGCCGGCGTGCCGTATGACGGGGCCAATTCCAATTATTGGGACCTGTATCATTTCCCCGCCGAGCCGGGCGACACTGGCTGGTATTCCAACAACCCGCGCTGGCAGCAGCAGTGGTATTACGAAATCAAGCAGCTCGTGGACGATTATCATCCCGACCTGCTTTACAGCGATGGCGGCGTGGCGTTCGGCAACGAAGTCGGCTTGAGCCAGATTGCGAATCTCTACAACGACAGCCTCAAATATAATCACGGCCGGCTGGCGGTTTACAATTGCAAGCAGCCGTCCGACGGCCGCTGGGTGCAGGATTACGAGCGCGGCGTGAACGGCGGCATCAATCCGCATCCGTGGCAGACCGACACGTCCATCGGCGACTGGTTTTACAACCGGCACTGGAAATACCAGCCGTTGAGCTGGACGGTTCACATGCTCGTGGACATCACCAGCAAGAACGGGAATTTGCTGCTCAACGTCGTGCTGCGCCCCGACGGCTCGCTCGACCCCGAAGTGGAAACCATGCTGCATCAGCTCGCCGACTGGACGGTGGTGAACGGCGAGGCGATTTACGGCACGCGCCCGTGGCTGGTTTATGGCGAAGGCGCGGTGCAGGCCAAAGGCGGCGCGTTCAAGGAAAATTTTTCATACTCCGCCAAGGACATCCGCTTCACGACGAAAGGCAAAACGCTTTACGCGATTGCGATGGGCTGGCCGGACGATGGCAAATTCGTCATCAAGTCGCTCGCCCGGACGGATGACATGAGCGTGAACCAGATCAAGCGCGTCGAATTGCTGGGCCACAAGGGCAAATTGAAATTCACGCAGACAGCGGACGGCCTGGTGGTCGAATTGCCGGGCGAAAAGTTGAGCGACCTGACCTGCTCGCTGCGCATCACCGGCAAAAACCTCAAGCCCGCACCCATTGTGTCGTCCGCGACGGTCGTCACGCCGGACAGCCAGGGCCGGCTGACCTTCAGTGCGGAAGCCGCCACACTGCACGGCGAACAGCTCAAGCTGGAAGAACAGGGCGGCAAATCTGACATCGGTTACTGGGACAGGGGTGATGAATGGGTTTCGTGGCCGGCGCAGATCGCCCGGCCCGGCGCTTATCAAGTCAGCGCCACCGTCGCGACCATTTCCAACGACGCGGGATTTGTCGTGGACGCGGGCGGCGAGACGCTGGCCGCCAAAGTTCCGGTGACTGGCGGCTGGGACCAGTTTCAAACCGTGGACCTCGGCCAGATTCAAATCAAGCAGGCCGGCGAAGTGGTGGTAAAGGTCCGGGCCAGAGATGCCGCCGGGTGGCAGGCCATCAATCTAAATTCCCTCATGCTGGTTCCCGTGGCGCAGCCGTGAGTTTGGTTTCAAGATCATCCGGTCCGTCCGGCGGAAACAGGTCAGCCATCAGCGCCAGCACGAGACGATGAGGTTGCCGGCGGAGAAAGATCCGCTCGCGCTTGGACAATTATTCGGCCAGCCAGTTGTGAATCATCGCGGCGGCAACTTCATCGCAGCCCTGCTCCGCATCGGTGCCGGCAATGTTCGTTCCCACAATCACGGAAAAATCCTTTTCCGGCGCGAGCCACATCACGACATACCACATTGTGTTCGAGCCGTTGTGCATCAAGGCGTTTCCGCCGGCCCAGCCGCGTTTCAAGACGACCCAGCCGCAGGCGTAGTCGCCGCCGGCGGGCGGCGTGTGAAGTTTGACGAGCGTCTCCGGTTTCAACAAACCGCCGGTCTGGCCGCGCTGCAGGTGGAAGATGGTGAAGCGCGCCAGGTCATCAAGGGAGCAATGGACACGGCCGCCGGGCGCGATGGCGGGCGGGTTGTCAGACTGCAACGGTTCCGTGAGATTCGCTTTGCGCGTATGTCCCCAGGGCTGATCCACCGCGCCCGTGGTTCCTGGCGGCCCGAATCCGGCAGTATCCATGTGCAACGGCTTGAAGAGCCGGTCGGTGATCAAGGTTTCCCACGGCGTGCCGGTGAGTTTCTCCAGCATCGCGCCGATGATGGCGTAGCCTTGGTTTGAATAAATCATCTTCGTTCCGGGCGCGGCCTCCGGCGGTTGCCGGAGAACGGCCTCAATGAATTCCCGGCGCTGCTGGGCGGGCGTGCCTGTTTGTTTCCAGGCGCGTTCCCAGGCGGCGGCGGGCGGCGCGCCGGGCACCCCGCCGCGATGCCTGAGCAACTGCCCGACCGTCACGGTCTCATATTGCTTGTCCATCTGGCCTTTCAACTCAGGGAACACGTCCGCAATCGTGGTGTCCCAGCTCAGTTTGCCTTCCTCGATCAACCTGGCCGTGAGCGTGGCGGTCATGGCCTTGGTGCAGGAACCGATGTGAAAAACGTCGTTCGTGGTCACCGGCGTCGGGTCGCCCCATTTGCGGACGCCCACGGCGACGCGGTCGCAAATCCGTCCGTCTTTCACCACCACCGCCGCCAGGGCGGGCAGGTCATGCTTTTTGCGAATGGCTTCAACGGCTCGCGACATGTCTGTGGATTCTGGCAATGCTGCCGGCAGGCTTTCAGCGCCCATGTTCAAGGCGGCAACCAGCAGGATGCCAAACCGGATTTTGTTTTTCATGGTTTGAATTGGCGTTGTCACCCTAGCCGGAAGCGGCGGCCGGCGAAATAAAAATTGAAGCTGGCTTTGGCGGACTGGCCCCGCCGAAATGCCGGGGCCGCGCGACGGCGTGAAAATAAACCCGGTCGGACGGCAATTAGAATCCAAGAAATTGCCCGCCGCCCACCGCCCGGAAACGCTCTGGGCAAGTCTCGTTTTGAAATCAAGGCGCGGACGGCGCGTGGTGCCGTCCGCGCCGGTTTGCGGCGCAAGGTTGAATCCTGCTTTATTCTTCATGCCACCTTCATCCTTGCCGGCATGACCGCTGATTTCTGTTTTCAGCTTTCAGCCTTTCAGCGTTTGTTTTCAGGTGCAGACGATGCTGCTGGAGACGACCCAGGCACTCGACCCCGTGCTGCCGCCGATGGCCCGCGCCCGCACCAGATACGAACCGGCGTTCCGCACTCTGGCCAGCCGCAGCCGCAACTGCGTGGAGCCGTTGTTATACAGGCCCAGGATGGCCGTGTCATCGAGGGGCGAGGACGTGCGGTTGGTGCTCGCCGGCAGATAGCCGGTGTTCAGCAGCATTTCCAGGTCGCTGCCGACCGTCAGCTCCACGATGTTTGCGTCGCTGTTGAGGGCATCCACGAGGGCGTCGAACGCCTTGGCCTGGGCCGCCGTCGCCGCCGAACCGCCCGTGACCCGGTCCGCAATCTTGGCGGTCAGGGTGTCGGCCAGCAGCTTGAGCTGGTCCGGGGCCGCCGGCAGGCTGGGGAACAGTTTCACGTCCA
>Ga0181520_10010834_pt1 | contig 12121 bp, 10 predicted proteins | sample PEATcosm2014_Bin_29_FD_132451 | JGI IMG/M metagenome (GOLD analysis project Ga0181520, IMG submission 132451) | Peatland microbial communities from MTU Mesocosm Facility, Houghton, MI, USA - PEATcosm2014_Bin02_30_metaG | ecosystem: Environmental > Terrestrial > Soil > Wetlands > Peat | place...
GACTGCGGCTTCAGCGACACGCGCACCCGCGAGGCCATCGGGGCCACGCTCGACCGCGCCAAATCGGTCGGCGTCCAGGCGGCTTTCATCGAGCCTGGGCGCGGCAACTCTCCCTACCTTTCGTCCGGCTATTTTGACGCCGTGAAGGTTCTGGTCGAGGAGGCCAAGAAACGCAACATGAAGCTGTGGTTTGACGACGACGGCGGGTATCCCTCCGGTTTTGCCGGCGGCAAATTCACCACCGAACGCCCGGACCTGCGCATGAAGGCCCTGGCCGCTCCGCAGCGCGTCGCCGTCACCAACGGTGAACAATTCTCCTACAAACTCGACGCGCAAACCATCTGCGTGCTGGCGGTCAACAGCGACACCGGCAAGGCGCAGGTGCTCGACAGTTCCTCCGGCGCCGTCAACTGGACGGTTCCGGCGTCGGGCAACTGGGAAATTGCCCTGCCGCGCTTCCAGTTCCGCTCCGGCCCCACGCGCTCGGCCAACAACTCGAACGGGCAGAAAAATGGCGAGCACTCGCTCATGGACTTCCTCAATCCCGAAGCCAACAAACTTTTCGACCAGTGGACTTTCGACGCCTACAAGCAGGCCATCGGCGACGAATTGGGCAAGACCGTTTTGGGTTTCCGCGGCGACGAACCGTCCTTCGGCTTCAATCCCTGGTCGCCGACGATTCTCAACGAGTTCCAAAAGCGCAAGGGCTATGATTTGCGTCCCTATCTGGCGACGGTTGCCTCCATCAACATCGGCGGTCGCGGCGGTCGCGGCGGGGCTGTGCCCGCGGGCGTGAATCTCGACGAAACCCACCGCGTCTTCGCCGATTATTACGACGTCTGGTCCGATCTCTTCGGAGAAAATTTCTTTGGCGGCGAAGGCCGATGGGCCGCGGAAAACCATGTCGAGATGCAGATGCACATCGAACACGAGGAAAACCTGCCGGGGCTTGCCACCGCCGACGGCGATTTCTTCAAATGCCTGCGCAGCGTCCAGGTTCCCGGCATTGACACCATCTGGCACCAAATCTGGCACGATGTCACCGCCGATTTTCCCAAGCTTGCCTCCTCGGCCACGCATCTCAACGGCAATCCGCGCGCGATGTGCGAGGCGTTTGCCGCCTACAATCCCGTGCCCGACCTCAAGGAAGCCACCTGGATTCTCAATCACCTGATGGTTCTCGGCATCAACCGCATCGAATACATGGGACTACAGGGCACGGGGCCGTTTCGCAACTTTTACGGCGAACCGGGCTTTCCCGCCGTCTCGCTCTATGTCAACCGCGCCACCTATGTCCTCGGCGAAGGCCGGCCCGCCGCGCAAATCGGCGTCTATATTCCGTCCAGCAGCTTCTGGTTCAACGACACCGCCGCGAACACTTCCTTCCTCGCCGTTGTCCACCAGCTTCTCCAGCATCAGCGCGACTTGGATTTCGTGGATGAATACGCACTCTCGAAAACGCTCAAGTTGCAGGGCAACGAACTCATCAACCAGAGCGGCCAGGCGTATCGCGCCATCGTGGTTCCGCCCGTGGACGCGATTTCCAAGGCCGCGCTGGACAATCTGCACGCCTTTGCCAAGGCCGGCGGCAAAGTCATCTTTCTGGGCAACGCGCCCAAGCTCGTCATGGACAAAAACTTTCTCACCGCCACCGGCCCGGCGGACATCAGTTGGGCCGTGTTCGAACCGGCGAGTGAAATCACCCCGAAGGTGCTGGCCGCGTTGCCCGTGCCGGATGTGGCGACCGACCAGGAGACGACGTGGCTCAAATATAATCACCGCCGGATGAAGGACGCCGACGTGTATTTCTTCTTCAACGAAGGCGATCAGCCGTTGACGCTCAAGACGACGGTGCTGAACAGCGGCACGGCGCGGCAGGCGCAAAACTGGGACGCCACCACCGGGAAAATCGAGCCATGGGACGGCGCCACGTTTGCCAATGGCAAAACCACGCTCCCGCTCGAACTGCAACCTTGGGGCACAAAAATTGTCGTGGTTAAATAGGCGCTACATAAAGCAAATGGGTCCCAAGCATTGGAAGCCCGGAATGGTTTTGCCTCGATGCGCTGCGTGATTTTAAGGCGTCGTCAGTTTCCAGCGCTCGCGGTCGGTCAGGTAAAGTCGTTCCGGCAGAAATCCCTTGGGCGCGATGCGCAGCGGGAAGCTGGGCGGAATCTGGCTTTGCGTCACCACCTGCAGGATGAATCCGCCCCAGCTTTTATCGGAAGCCTTTCCCCAGTCGGAAATGAACCGGCTGTCCATTGTTTCCGGCGTGAGATAGAGCGACTGGACGGGTTTCATCCAGAAATTGATGGCGTTGAAGTCGTCCTGGGGGTTCAGCGTGAGCCACACGCATTGGCGCCGCCCATACCACGCGACCGCCCAGGGCACGTCGCTCATCGTCAATTCGCCCTCCTGCATCCAGCCGGCGGTCTGCTGGATGTCCGGCGGATAATATGGCGGATACGCCACCGGCGATGTTTTCGGCGGCAGCAAGACAAATATCATCGGCAGGCAGGACAAGACCGCAAACCCGGCGATGATGGGATAGCGCAGTTGCCGCGCAGGCAGATTGATTTGCTCCAGCAGCGTGAGAAACAAACTGACGCCGTAGATGAACGCCAGCGGCGCGAGCAGCACGAGAATATTTTCGGAGTTCACCTCCGGAGACTCGGCGGAGAGCTGCGTTTGCCCCAGCGCCTGCACCACAAAAAACGTGCCGAGGCACAACAGCAGAAAATAGCGCAGCCGCCGCACGGCCACGCTCCGGAAACTCAACAGCAAGCCCGTCCAAAACAGCAGCGTCGCCCAATTGCCGCCAAACCGTGGCAGATCATTTGCCAAAATGTTCTGGCCATTGGCCGCCAGCTTGTGGAGATATGGAGTCAGCCACAGCAAATGCCCGAAATCCGGGTGGATGGCCCGCTCCAGTTGAAATTGCGGGAACAACAGCGTCGCTTCCGCCGCCGCAAAACCCGCCGTGCCGAACGGCGTGCCGCTGACCATGAAATTGCGGACGACCCACGGCGTCAGCACAATCACAAACGCGCCCAGCGCCGCCAGCGCGTGCAGCACCTTTCTCTGTCCGCTAAACAAAATCAGAAACACGATCAAGGGAATCATCGTCCAGCCGAAGGCGTAGCGAGTGAGCGTGCCCGCGCCCGTCAACAAGCCGGCCATCACCGCCAGCACCAGCAGCCGGTTCAGCCGCGGCTGCGGTTCGCGCGCTGTCTCCTCAATCTTCAAAACGCACCACGTCAGCCCCAGAAAAATCACCAGCAACAGCATTGTGGACAGGCCGGACACGCTGAACCGCCAGAGCAGTTCGCAGCCAATTGTCAAAATGGCCGAGAGCCACGCCACGCCGGCGTCGAACAATTTCCGGGCGAGAAAAAAGGTCAGCACCACGACTGCCAACAGCAAAATCTGGTTGAACAGGGCGATTATGAAATCCGGCTGGTAGCGAGAAAACCTTCCGTTGTCGCTCCAAATGGAGCTCTTCAGTTCCACGGCGTAGTGAAACGGCAGGATTTTCATCAAGCCCGCCAGCAGCACCGGATACACCGGCGGATTGGCGAGATCCGGATGCGCGGTTTTGACACGCGCGAAATCGAAGTTCGCGTTTGTGAGCGCGACCGGCGTTCCGGATTCGTTGTGCTTTTGCACGAGGTAGAGGCTCAAGGGCCGGATGAACAGCGTCGTGTAGCCTTTGCCCTCGGAAATGTTCCGCGCCAGTTGCGCCGCGTCCATGCCTTCCGGCGTGGCGAGATTACGGTAGGCGTGAACATCGTAGCGCAAAACCAGCGCCATGACCGCCAGCAGCAGCGCGGTGATCCGGAAAAAACGCCGCCCCGCGCCGGTTTCCAGCTTGTGAATCAGGTTTTGTATGATTTCCGCCAGCGGCATAAGTCAAAATCCTTCCAGGTGATGCGCGTGCAGCTTGCGGTGAAACGTCCGCCGGCTCATGCCGATTTTTTTTGCGGCCAGTGTCCGGTTGCCGTTCGTCTCTTTCAATGCGCGCACGATCAATTGTTTCTCCGCATCCTTCACCGTCAAAGCATTTCCTTGTAACAATTTCGTGTCGCCCGCTGGACCGCCGCCGCGCACCGACGGCGGCAGGTCGCGCAGGGAAATCCGTTCGCCGCGGCTCAAGACAACGGCGTGCTCAATGGCCGTCCGCAGCTCGCGCACGTTGCCCGGCCAGGAATAATTCATCAGGCATTCGAGCGCGTCCGCGGTAAATTCGTTCACCGCTTTTCCATTTTCCCCGGCGAACTCGCGCAGGAAACTTTGCGCCAGCAGCGGAATGTCGCCCGCCCGCTCCCGCAACGGCGGCAATTCAATCTCCACCACACGCAGCCGGAAAAATAAATCCTCGCGGAATTTTCCGGCTTTGACCAGTTCTTCCAGATTTTTATTTGTCGCCGCCACCAGCCGCACGTCCGCCGTCAATGTTTTGTTCGAGCCGACGCGCTCGAAGGTTCGTTCGCCGAGAAACCGCAGCAGCTTCACCTGAATCGTCGCGTCAATCTCGCCGATTTCGTCGAGAAACAGGGTGCCGCCCTGCGCCTGCTCGAACCGCCCGATGCGCCGCTCGTGCGCGCCGGTGAACGCTCCCTTTTCGTGGCCGAACAGTTCGCTCTCCAGCAGCGTCGGCGCCAGCGCGGCGCAATGCACCGTCACAAACGGCTGCTTCGCACGCGGACTCAACTGGTGCAGCGCCTTCGCGATGAGTTCCTTGCCCGTGCCGCTCTCGCCGCCGATCAAGACCGTCGCGCGTGTCGGAGCGACCTGCTGCACGACCTCGAATATCTCTTTCATCGCCGGCGATTCGCCGATGATGTTTTCCAGGCCAAATTTGGAATCAAGCTGCTGCCGCAGCGAAACATTTTCCACCTCCAGATTCTGCTGCCGCAACGCGCGGGCAATCCGCATTTCCAGCTCGTCAATTTGCAAACGGCCTTTGGCGATGTAATCGTCCGCGCCGCGTTTCATCGCGTCCACCGCCAGATCCTCCGAGCCGTAAGCCGTCATCAAAATGCAGACCGGCGGCTTCGGCAACGATTTGGCCCGCGCAATCAATTTCAGCCCGTCCTCGTTCGGCAGCCGGAAATCGGTGAGCAGCACGTCAAAGTTTTCGCCTTCCAGCAAATTCATCGCCGCCTGCGCATCCTCGGCAATGTAAATGTCATAACGCCCCTCCAACGCCGCGCGCAGCCCTTCACGCGTCGTCTTCTCATCGTCCACAATCAGCAAAGTCGGTTTTTCAGCCATAAGTTGTAACGCAAAGACGCGAAGACGAAAAGACGCGAGGCTGGATGGAATTAAAATTTTCCAACCAGAACTTGTTTTCTTTGCGTCTCTGCATCTTTGCGTCTTTGCGTTAAGTGTTCACGGTTGTTTCCGCCAGCAGCCGCGGTTTGCGTTCGTGCAACGGCAGCCAGATGCGAAACGTCGTTCCGCGCCCGACATTGCTCTCCAGTTCAATCCTGCCGTTGTGCGCGCGGACAATGCGCTGGACAATCATCAAGCCGAGGCCGGAGCCTTTTTTCTTGGTCGTGTAAAACGGCTCGAAAATGCGGTTGATCTGTTCCTGGGGAATGCCGCCGCCCGTGTCCGCCACGCTCACCCAGACGCCTTCGTTCGTCTCGCCCGTCTGCAACGTCAGCACGCCGCCGCTGGTCATCGCCTGCATCGCGTTTTTCACGAGGTTCACCAAAACTTGCTGCAACTGTGTCGCGTCCGCCGGCGTCGCGGTCAGGTTTCCCACCAGTTTCGTCTTCACCGTCACGCCGCGATTTTCAATTTCCGGCCGGAGCAGCTCCAGGGTTTTTTCGACCACGTCGTTCAGCAAAATCATTTTCAACTGCAACGGAGCGGGCCGGATGGCCTGCAAAAATTGCGTGACGATGTAATCCAGCCGGTTGATTTCGCCCTTGGCCACGTCCAGATACCGCTCCAGTTTTTGGGAAATCTCCTGGCGTGATGCGTGATGCATTATGCGTGACTTCCCGCCACCCGCCACCCGCCACTCGTCACTTTTCAGCTTCTTCACCTCGCGCTCCATGAGCTGCAAATGAATGTGCAGCGCGTTGAGCGGATTGCCGATTTCGTGTGCGACGCTCGCCGCGAACAGCGTCAGCGCCTGGATGCGTTCGCTCTCGATGGCCTCAAAGGTTTTCTGCCGCGCCTCGGTCGCGTCGTGCAAAATCAGCGCCACGCCGGAACTGCCCGCAGCTTCGTCGCCAAGCGGCGCGGCGTAGAGCCGGAGAAATCGCGGGCGCGGATAATGCACCTCAAATTCATGGCGCACGACGCGCTTGCCGCCCGCGTGATCGGTTTTGGAAATCGTCGCCCAATCCAATTCCGGCAAAATGTCCGCGACGCGCAAATCTTCCGCGTCCGGCGGAAGGCCGATGAGTCGTGAAACGGCTTGATTGAAATAAATCACGCGCCCGGTTTCGTCCACCACCAGCACGCCATCCTCGATTGTGTTGAACAGCGTTTCGAGAAAGCTGCGCTCGCTCGCAAGCCGCTGGACGACCGTTTGAAGACCCTCCGCGTCCAGCCGACCGATGCGGCCAAGCACCTTGTCAAGAAAACTGGATTTGGTTGCAGCCATTGGCGAAAATCAAATTTCAGAGTGGCAAAATGGCACAATTTGGAAGCTTGTCAAGCCATAGAAAAGTGTTCTGATGGCACAGCGGGAGATCAGCCTTTTGTTTTCCATCCGCCGTTAGCAAAAGGAAAATGTCCTCGAGCTGGCCGGATTTGCCGCTATGTTTGCGGGGCTTATCATGCAAAATTTTCCATTTGCAAACCAGTTTGGTTGCGTTATGGTTCCTGCATGGCGAGCATCACTTTGAAAGACATTCCGGTTGACTTGCACGCGCAGCTCAAGCAGGAGGCGGACGCAAATTACCGTTCGCTGAACCAGGAGGCCATGTTTCGCATTGCGCGGACATTTGAAATTGACTCGGCAATGACCAGCAAGCGCGACCAGCGCCTGATTGACGAGGCGCTGACCAGCGGGCCGGAAACGACGCTGACCAAAAAGGACATGGATGAAGTCTTCAAGCGGGTTTTGAAAAAGGCGGCAAAGTGAATGTCAAACAGCGTCCGCAATTTTTATTGGACTTGGCGGAGGAACTTCTCTGGCTGAAGAACAATGCCGGTTCGGAAATTGCCGAACGCTGGTATGATTCGCTGCAAGATTCCATCGCTTTTCTTGAAAAGCATCCGTTGATCGGACGGGAACGAGCCGACCTTACACCTGTCGGCATCCGGTCCTGGAAGATTTCAGAATTTCCGCGCTGGCTGCTTTTTTATCAGGTGAAAAATGGGCGTGACATTGTTTTTTTGCGCGTGCGGACCGGGAACATGAATCTCGGCGTTTTGAAAATGGAATCTTGAATCACTTCTCACCCGCCGTCAGCGACAGGAAAATTTCTTCAAGCTGGCCGGATGAACCGCTTTGTTTCCGCAATTCCTCGCGCGTGCCGACGGCAATCAGCTTCCCGCCCTGGATGATGCCGATGCGGTCGGCCATTTCCTCGGCGATGCTCAATTGATGCGTGGAGACCAGCACGGTCATGCCCGCGAGCGAGCGTTCCTTGAGCACGTCCTTGACGACGCGCGCGTGCTGCGGATCGAGGCCGACCATCGGTTCGTCAATCACAAACACCTCCGGGTCGTGCAGGAGCGCGGAGACGATGGCGACGCGCTGGCGCGTGCCGTGCGAAAGGCTTTCCAGCGGGAGATTCACAAATTCGCCGAGATGGAACCGCGCAATCAACTCCGTCGCGTTTGCTTCAATCTTCGCGTCGGGTGTTTGAAAAAGCTGGCCCATGAAGCGGAAAAATTCCCACGCGGTGAGCTTGTCATAGAGAAATGGAAAATCCGGCACGAAGGCGAGGCGGCGGCGCGCTTCGAGCGGCTGCGATTGCAGATCGAATCCGCAGACGCGCGCGGCTCCGGCGGTCGGCTTCATCAGGCCGGCGAGGATTTTCAGCGTGGTGGTTTTGCCGGCGGCGTTGGGGCCGAGCATGGCGAAAAATTCCCCGCGCGGAACGGTCAGCGTCACATCGTTGACCGCGACGAGGTCGCCGAATTTTTTGGTGAGATGGACGAGTTCGATCATGGTTTGCTCCATTCGTCGAGCGAGGCGGTTAAGCCGCCGGGCAGATCCATGCGCAAAATTTCACCGAGCGTGCTGACGTGGATGACGATCGGCTGGCCCAGCACGCGCGTTTCCAGCCGGTAAGTCGACACCGCCTCGCGGCCCACCATCAGGCGGACGCGGCGCGCTTCCCACGGGACGCTCCCGGCAAGTCCCGCGGTGGTGGCCGGCAGGGCCGGCAGATCAAAGCCGTTCCCCAATCCACCGCCGAAGTCACCGCCGAGCGTGCGCAGCAGCGTGTTTGGATTTTGCAAATCCGCAAAGGTGAAAACTTGGGAAACGGCCGCGAAGCTGTTCGTGATTTGCACGGACACCGTCTGGTTGGTGGCCAGCGAGTGGATTTCAACCGTGGAGGTGCGCGTGGATAATTTCAAATTCAACTCCCGCCACTCGCGGCCAGGCGAAAACCTGACGCGCCCGTCGAATTTCAGCCGGTTGGTGAAATCGCCGATGGCCACGTTGCCATTGAGCCGGATCTGGTAGCCCGCGCGTGCGACGAGGCCCTCCGGCGGCGGGTTGTCCTCGTCGAGTTCGGCCATTTCCTGCTGGATGCTGGTGGAAAAATCGCAGAATCCCATTTTTTGCCCGTCTTGATAAACGCTCAACGCCGAGGCGTCCGGCGCGGTCAGAATTTTCCGGCAGACCAGGTCCAGCGGCACCGGGGTGCCGCTGTTGCGAGAACCGTATTCCGCGCGCCACAGCAGCACGTTCATCGCGACCCAGAACGCCGCAACCAGAAGAAATGCGCCGCGCAAAATCATTCAGGCTTTCAAGGTGGCGGGAGGTTCAACACTTGACCGACACGAATCCGGGCCGGATTCATGTCGGGGTTTGCCGCCTCCAAGTCGCTCAATTTCACGCCGGCCTTGCGCGCGATGCCCGCCGCCGTTTCGTCGGCGACGACCGTGTGCGTGCGCGGCGCGGCGGGTTTGGGCGGCGCGGGTTTGATTTGCGTCAGGCCCGGTGTCACCGGCTGCCGCGCTGGAACGACATTCGGCGCCGGGTTGGTGCCGGGCTGCGCGATGTAGTTGTTTTGCGGCGGCGCATTGCTCCGGGCCGCCAACTGGCTCGCGTAATAGGCGTTCCACTTCTTGACGGTTTCCTGAAGCTGGTCCACCTGCTGCTGCAACTCGCGGTTTTGCCCGGCGAGCTTTTCCAGTTGCTGCTGCGCGGCGGACGAGGGCGGCAGCCCCAGCACGTCGGCGGCCAGTTGTTGTTTGCAGCCGTCAATGCGCCGCCGGATGACATCCGCGTTCCCCGCGTTCGGGTTCAATTTTAAATACCGTTGGTAGTGATAAATCGCCGCCGCCGGATCGGACACCTGATTTTCGTAAAGCATGCCGAGCTGATAATGCGCCGCCGCCGACTGCGGGTTCGCTTCGAGTGATTCCTCAAACGCCTCGACGGCGCCTTGGTAATCCATCGCGTTGACGCGGCTCTGGCCGAGCACGAAATGCGGCTCCTTTTCATCGTCCGCCCGTTCCTGGCCGGGCGTGCAGCCGCCCAGCGCGACGCCGAGCAGGACGGCGGGCGCGCAAAACGCAAATCGAAACCAGAATCGCATGGCGTGAAGTTAAACGAACCCGCCGGCCCGTGCAATCGCGGGCTGCGTGCGGACGCGCGGACCGGAGCCTCGGCCAAAACCGGGCTTGAGATTTGCCGGCGCGCGGCGCAAGTTAATGGCCGCGCGCGCGTGGCGGAATGGCAGACGCGCCAGACTTAGGATCTGGTCCCGAAAGGGTTGGAGGTTCAAGTCCTCTCGCGCGCACCAGCTTTGTCAAGCTTGCCATGGTTGCGCCGGGCGAATCTTCCGGCGCTCATGCCAGTTTCAATTTCGATTCCACGCGCGTCATTTCATCGTGGAGTTTCAGGATTGGCTGGACGGCCGGATGCACTTCGTCGCTGCCGATTTTTTTGACGAGCTCGCATGTGGCCCAGCCGGCGGCGAAGGATTGATATTGCGCGTCCCATTTCTGGAAATGTTTTTCGGCGCGGGCGTCGAGAAACGGCCAGCGTTCGGGTTTGCTGCGGACGCCGCTGCGCCACGGCTTGGGCGTCAGCCGCGCGCGGTAACATTTCTGCGCCTTGCAAAGCTGGCGGTAAAGCGGGTCGGCGCCCAGCGCGTCAAACACGCCGTCCGACGCGGCGGCTTCGGGATCGAACAGCGCGTGCGTGGCCAGCAGGCGCAGCCCGGCGCGCGTCCGGTAAATCCGCCAGCCGCAGCCCGGATTGTTTCGCGTCCAGTTCTCAACTCTCGCAATCGCGCTGTCCTGCGTGACAACCGGCGCGGCAGTCGGTTTGCCGAAAAGCTTTTGGAACAATCCCGCCGGCTTTGGCTCCGGCAAATCCACGTCAACGAACATCACGCGGGCGGTGTTCAACACGAGGCAGCCGTAGGAATTGCGCGTGACGACGGCGGCGGTTTCGCCGGCATCATCTTTGATTTCGCGCAGCACCGGCTCGCGAAACGGGCGGTTGGGATAATAACCGCCGTGCTTCGGCGGAAAATCGCCGCGTGCGAGCCGCTCGGCGAGTTGCTGCGCGGCCTGGACGGCGAGCGATTGCGCCTCGTCGGCGCTGTTGGATGACCAGCGCCAGCAGGAAAAATCTCCGCTGGCGCCCCTGGCCCAAAACGGCGGAAAGTTCATGCGCCGAGAGTGGCCGCGCCCGCCGGAGGCTGCAAGCTCAATTTGCGCGCGCCGGAATTGCGGCGTAGATTTGACTTCCCACGGCTTGCGGCGTAAGTAGATTTAAGCCTGTAAGAACACCAATTTTTATGCGAACACAATTCCATTGCGTCCTTCCGGTTTTTTTGTGCGCCAGTCTCCTCGCTGTTTTTTCCGCCGTCGCGGTGGATTCGCCGGGCGCGACCAACGCGCCGCTGCCCCGCGCGGACGCCAATGGCAATCCCCTCCGCCGCGCGCCGACGGGCCACGTGTCGAATTACGACGAATCCAAGGTCGGCAACTACACGCTGCCCGACCTGCTCGTGCTGGCAAACGGACAACCCGTGCGCGACGCCCAAACGTGGTTCAACGTGCGCCGGCCGGAGCTGCTCAAGCTTTACGACACCGACATTTTTGGCCGCGTCCCGGCCAGCGCGCCGAAGGCCACCTTCAAAGTTGTCGAGACGGACACAAACGCGTTGGGCGGCATGGCCGTGCGGAAGCTGGTCCTGATTCAATTTGGCGACAAGCCGGACGGTCCGGCTGTTCAACTGCACATTTACCTGCCGGCCAAGGCCACCAGACCGGTGCCCGTGCTGCTCCAGATTGTTTTCTCCGCCAACCTGCCTGCGTCGAATGCCGTTCCGCCCGGTCCCGGCGGACGGCCGATGTCCGGCGAAACGGGTCCCCTCACAAACATTCTTGCGCGCGGCTACGGTTACGCCACGTTCCGTTACACCGAAGTTCAAACCGGATTCCTCCAACACTTTTCAATCCGGCGTCATCAGCCTGGCGCTCGCACCGGGCCAGGCCAAACCCGCGCCCGACGAATGGGGAACCATCAGCGCCTGGGCATGGGGCGCGAGCCGCGCGCTAGATTATTTGGAGACGGATCCGGCGGTGGACGCCAAACGCGTCGCGCTCATCGGCCATTCGCGCCTCGGCAAGACGGTCTTGCTGGCGGGCGCGCGGGACCCGCGGTTCGCGCTCATCTTTTCCAGTTGCGGCGGCGAGATGGGTTCCGCGCTCGCCCGGCGCGATTACGGCGAAACGATTGACGACATGGCGTCGAATTTTCCGTGGCAGTTCGCCGGCAATTTCCAGAAATACGCCGGCCATTGGAACAACATGCCGGTGGACACGCACATGATCATCGCCTTGAACGCGCCGCATCCGGTGTTCATCACTGGAGGCACGGGAGACCAATGGGCCGACCCGCGCGGCGAATTTCTTGGCGAGGTGGCCGCCGGCCCGGTCTATCGGCTGGCCGGCTTGA
>Ga0181520_10010836_pt1 | contig 12120 bp, 6 predicted proteins | sample PEATcosm2014_Bin_29_FD_132451 | JGI IMG/M metagenome (GOLD analysis project Ga0181520, IMG submission 132451) | Peatland microbial communities from MTU Mesocosm Facility, Houghton, MI, USA - PEATcosm2014_Bin02_30_metaG | ecosystem: Environmental > Terrestrial > Soil > Wetlands > Peat | place...
CACGCTGCCGTGGAAGCAGGTGATGATCAGCGGCTGGGGCCTCGACGAAAAAGGCAAGAAGATGTCGAAGCGGGCCGGCAATTTCGTCGACCCGCAGGACGTCATCAAGAAATACAGCGCCGACGCACTTCGTTATTGGTCGGCCGGCGCGAACCTGGGCAACGACCTGCGCTACAGCGAGCGCGACGTGGCCGACGGCAAACGGCTGATGAACAAGCTGTGGAACGCGATCCGCTTCATCGCGATGGGATTGCAGGACAAGGACGGCAAGATCCTGACGCTGGCGCCCGGAACTCCGACGCCGGTCGATCGCTGGATTCTCTCGCGTTACAACCAGGTCGTGAAGCAATCGACCGCGAGCTTTGATGAATACGACTACAGCGTCGCGCTGAAGACCGCCGAACGGTTCTTCTTCGCCGAGTTCTGCGACAACTACCTGGAAATCGTCAAGGAACGGTTCTGGAATCCGGAGCGCTTCCCGAGCGGCCAGGTCGACGCCGCGCGGCACACGCTGTTCACCATCGGCCTGGGCGTGCTCAAGCTGTTCGCGCCGTTCATTCCGTACATCACGGAAGACCTTTACCAAATCGTCTTCAAGCAATACGGCGGGCCGGAATCGCTGCACGTCGCGCCCTGGCCGGAAGCCGATGACGCCGCGGTGGACGAGCAGGCCGACGAACTCGGCCGCACGCTCGTGGCGATCCTCACCGGCGCCCGCCGCTGGAAAACCGGGCAAAACGCGCACCAGGGACACCCGCTGCGCTCGATGCGCGTCACCTGTCCGGATCGCCTGCGCGAAACCTTGTCGCCGGCGCTCGAAGATTTGCGCGCGGCGGCGCGCGCCGAGGCGATCGACTTCGGCGACGGCGGCGACGTCGCGACCGAGATGGAAGGCGTAACCCTCGCCCTGGAATTGGGCGAAAAGAAACCGCGGGAAAAGGAAAAGCCCGGCGGCGAATAGGCCGCGCGACGGCGCCGGCAGGGCGCCGTCGGACGTTGGCCGTCGGCCGCGTGGTCAATAGGCGTGATTTTCCATGTCGGAATGTCGGCTCGCGCTGAAGAAAATGCTCGCGGCCCTCACCGAACCCGGCCGCAGCCGGATGATCGAGAAATGCATTTGGCTTTGTCTGGGCGTGCTCTGGCTGTATTTCAACATCTTTTGTTTTTTCCGCGACAACGGGGGGTGGACGAGCGAAGAGCAGCCGGATTGCGGCATGCTCGCGACCGGATTGCGGGACGGTCTGGCGGCGTCCCCCTGGTATTACCAGCACTATCACGCGACCGGCACTTTGGTTTTCGGCCTGCTGCTGTGGCCCGTGTACGCCGTCGCCGGCTCGTCGTTCATCTGGATCAAACTGCTTAGTTTCCTTTTTGTCGCCGGCGGCATGCTGTTTTGGACGGCGGCCCTGCGGCGGGCCTGGGGCCTGCGAACGGCCGTCATTTTTTTCTTGTGGCTGCTCTTTCCGCCGCCGTTTCTAGAGTGGCAGCTTCACCAGGCGTGGGCCAATCACGCAGAAAGCCTGTTTTTCTCCGGGTTGCTGCTGTTTATTTTTGTGCGGCTCTCTGTCCAACGCTTGGGTTTTCGGGAATCTCTGGCGCTCGGCCTGATCGGCGGCGCGGCCTGTTTTTTCTGCCTGGACAACGTGCTCGTCGTGCTGGCGTTGGCGGCGACGATCGTCTTGCGTTGGCGGCAGCACGGAGCTCGGCGTCTTCTTTGGCCCATGAGTTTCGGTTTTTTCGGCGGGTTCTTTCCGGCTTTTTTCTCGCGGAACCTGCCGACCAGCGGTCAAGCCCACGCGCCCATCATGGGAAAATCAATGCTGCTCGAATGCGGACGCCGTCTGGCGGACTTGGTCTTCCATGTTCTTCCTCGATCTGCGGATTACCATGGACCGGCCGGCCGCTGGCTATCGCTGGCCTGGTTTCTATTCGCCGGTTTCGGCGTCATCCTTGCGCTGCGGCGCGCCGCCGGAGCGGAAGCGCAAGGGTCGGCCGAGCGTTGGCTGGCCCTGGCGCTCTTCTTTCATTTGACGTTTTTCGCCGTGGCGAACGGGTTCTCGGCGTTGCATGTCGAGCAGGGGTCCACCGACTGGGGGCTCCACTATGCGTGGCGGTATTTGACGATGATCTTCTTGACCATGCTCGCCTTCGTTGCGTATTTCCTGCGGCGCTGGCGGGGTGCCTGGCCCTGGCTCTTGCTGTTTCCGTTTCTGGCGGCGGGATGCGTCAACCTCACCGATGGCGTCCAATTCCGCACGGCGGCGCTGGTCCGAAATTTTCATGAAGTCGCGGCGCGGCGGGGCGACGACTATCTCCGTTTTGTCCGCGTTTTTCTGCCGGCGAGTTGGAAAAGCCAGGACGGCGCCTTCGCTTCCGTGGCCCGCTTGCCGCGCCGGTGGCGCGGCGAAGGCTACGCGGCGCTCGGCCGGCGCTGGCCGGCCGCGCAGGTGCTGGACGCTGTCGTCAGCGCTGATTCGCTGTCCGACGAAGTGCGCTGCAATCTGGCGGCCGGCTCGGGCCGCGCTTTTTTGCGCAGCATTCCTGCGGACCCGAGAGCGTTCGACGCTATCGCCGCGGAGCAAACGGCTCCGCTTCCTCGAATGCGAGCCTTGAACGCGCCGGCCGCCCGCTCGTTTGTCGAAGGATTGGCCGCCGAGATCCAGTACCACGAGGTCGGCGGTTTTCCGGCGGCGGCCTGGGGCGGCTACCTACGCGGTCTGCTTCCGCAACTGGACGACCGCGAATTCGCGCGGGCGCTCGCCCGGGGCGTCGGTCTGTGGATCGGCGGCCAATTCGTCGATTTCCCCGACAAAAAAATCACCCCGTATCTCGCGCCGTTCGGGCCGGCGTTTCATGTTGAAATCGGCGACGAGGCGTTCGCTGCTTTCGCCGAGGGCGTCGCGGAAGGACGGGCGACCGCGATTGCCAACACGTTGCGGCGCGTCAGCTTTGCTGGACGCGAGCGCGGGGCGCCGGCGATCCGCGAGGCGTTGTCGCGGCGCGGCATCGAGTTGCGGCCGGCCCCCGGCGAGCCGGACGCATTCGACCTGGAAATCCGGCCGTGAGCGACAAACGTCATATTTACGCGGCGCATCTCGGCCGACTGGCGGCCGATCCGGACCAGCGCCGGCGGTGGGAAAAATACCTGTGGCTTTTCCTGGTTGCCGTATGGCTGTTCTTCAACGTCTTCGGCTTTTTCCGCAACATGTGGTGGTGGGCGTTCGACGACCAGGCCGACACGGGCACGCTGGCCACCGGCCTGGTGGAAGGCCTGGCCACCTCCCCGTGGTGGTACCAAAACAGCCATGAAACCGGGTCGCTGGTCTTCGGCGTCTTGCTGTATCCGGTCTACGCGCTGGCCGGTTCGTCGTTTCTCTGGCTCAAAATATTGAGCTTTGCCGCGGTCGCCGGCGGATTTTTCTTCTGGACGGCAGCGCTGCGGCGGGCCTGGGGGCCGACCGCCGCGGTGATTTTCTTTCTCTGGCTGCTGTTTCCGCCGCCTTTTTTAGAATGGCACGTTCACCAGTGCTGGGCCCAGCACGTCGAAAGCTTCTTCTTTTCGGGGTTGCTGGTCTTCCTGTTCGTCCGGCTGCACGATTCGCTGCCGCGATTTTGGGAATCGTTGGCGCTGGGCTTGTCGGCCGGGTTCGCGTCGTTTTTCTGCATGGACAACCTGTTGATCGCGGGGGCGTTGGCGGCCATCGCGGTCTGGCGTTGGCGCCGGCCCGGGCTCGTCCGCTTGCTCTGGCCGACGGCGCTCGGGTTTTTGGCGACCTTTTCTCCGAGCCGGTTCTCGCCCGTCCTGCCTGTGCCGTCGCACGAGATCTGGTCGTTTTTTCATCCGTCGGCGCTTCTCGAATGCGGGCGGCGCTGGACCGATCTGGTTCTCCGGGCCCTGCCGAATTGCGCCGGCTACCGTGGCGCCGCCGGCGCGTGGATGTCGGCGGCCTGGCTGCTGCTCGTCGGGCTCGGCGTCGGCCGGGTCCTCTGGAACGCCCGAACCGCCAAGGCGAAACCCGAGGGGCCCGATTGGCTGGCGGCCGTGCTGCTGCTGCAATTGTTATTTTTCGCGCTGGCGGTCGGCATGTCCAATCACCAGGTCGAATTCGGCGCCGGATCCGACCTCGATTTCTATTTGTCGCGCCGCTATCTGCTCATCGTGTTCCCGGCGCTGCTGGCGCTGGCCTCCGCTTTCCTCGCGCGATCGCGCGGCCCGTGGAAATGGCTGTTGATGGCGCCGTTTCTCGTCGCCGGCTGCGCCAATCTGACATCCGGCGTCGATTTCCGCGGCGGCGCTTTGGCCGCCAAATATCACGGACTGCGAATCCGGCGCGGCGACGATTATCATCGCTTCGTCTACGCGGCGTTGCCGCTTTCGTGGCGGAACCAACGCGACGCCCTCGCGTCCGTCGCCCGGTTGCCGCGGCGCTGGCGCGACGAAGGGTATGAGAGCGTCGGTCTGTGGCGGCCGCTCGGCGAGACCCTCGAAGCGGCGGCGAACGATGGCGGCCTGGCGGTCGACGCGCGGCGCGGCTTGGCCGCCGGAGCAGGCCGCGGCCTGGTGCAGCACGGGCGCGCAGATCGGCGGCTGGAGGGCTATTCCGAGGCCGACGCGGCGGCGATTTTCGCACTTGTGAACGCGTTGGACAAACCGCTCGCGCTGTCGTTCGCGATGGGGCTCGGCCGGGAAATCCAGGCACGGGAAGCCGTCGGCGCATCGGCGACCGACCTCGCCTCATGGGCCCGTTCCCTGTTGCCGCAATTGACCGCCGCAGAACTGTTTCGCTGCTTCGTTCGCGGCTACGGCGTGTGGCTGGGCTTGACGATCCATTCGTTCGACGAACCGGCAAAAATGCGCAAGATCGCCGTGTACGAACGGGCGTTCGGAGCGGAATTTGACGACGACGGGAAAGCGGCCGTTGCCGACGGCCTCGCGGCCGGGCGCGCGATCAGCGTGGCGAACGACTTCACGCGCTTCGTCTACGACTACCCGCCAGCCGACTTTCCCGCGTTCCGCGACGCGCTGGAGCGATTAGGCATTCGCCTGCGGCCGACGGTTGGCGTCGCCAATGAGTACGTACTGGTAATAGGGCAGTAGACGCTGGACCCTCACCCGCCTCGCTACGCTCGGCGACCTCTCCCGGGGGGAGAGGTGATTACCGCGCTTCCTCTCCCTTTGGGAGAGGGCGGGGGTGAGGGCCCTCACCCGGCCTGCGGCCGACCTCTCCCAGAGGGAGAGGTGAAGACGCCCTCACCCGCCTCGCCGCGCTCGGCGACCTCTCCCGGGGGGAGAGGTGATTCCGTTCACCAAAACGCCACGCCGCCCGGGCTGTTCAGCGCGACATGGAAATCGACCGCGTACGGATCGGCGCCGTGGATCGCCCACACGACGCTATCGCCTTGATCGCAGACGTACGCGTCGCCGGTCGCCGGGTGCACGCCCAGCGCCTGCACCCATTCCGCGTTGGCGATGACGATCGGGTTGTCGGCGTCGCGCAGCACGGTGTTGTCCGACGTGTCGAAGACGTACACGTCGCCGGCCAGGCCCTCGCCGACGAACGCCAGGCCCGAAGACCCAATGCTGATCGGCCCGGGCGCCGAGCCGAGCGCGAACGAATCGACGACCGTCAGGCCGCTCGGGTCGATTTGCGCGACCCCGCCTTTGTTCGAAGCGAAATCGCCGGAACTGACGAGGTACAGTTTCGCGCCGTCGGCGGTGACGGCGAAGTAGGCCGGGTCGAGCGTCGCGATCGGAATGCGCTGCTTGATTTGCGCCTGCGTCGGGTCGAACACGATCACCTGGCCCGAACCGTAGGTGTCGTTGCTGAGATCGAAGCCGGTGCAGGCGATAAAGATCAGGTCGTTCGCCGCGATCACGCCGGCGGGCGCGCAGCCGCTGTCGAGCGTGAAATAGACGACCGGCGTGTTCACCGGATCGGCGAGATCGACTTTGGCCAGTTGGTTGCTGAGGTTGCCCGTGACATAGGCTTTGCCGTTCAGCGGCGCCGCGGCCCACGGGGCCGCGAGCGTGAGCGGCACATCGACGTACGTGAGGCCGTCGAGCGTGACCACAATCAATTTTTCTTTGCCGTTCGGGGTCGGCTTGCCGCTGCCCGAGTCGGTGAGCAGAAGTTGGCCGTTGTCGTACTTGATGTCGTTCAAGAGCGCTCCGATCTGGCCGGCGCCGAGCAGATCGGGCACGGCGGTCTGGCTGCCGCGGTCGATGGCCTCGAGCACGCCGCCCTGGTTGTCGAACGTGTAGACGTCCGGCCCGACCAGCACGGTCGCGTCGCCTGTCACCTGGCCGATTGCCGCGTGCACCAGCGTCTTGCCGTTCTTGACGCCTTTCACGAGGCCGGTTTGGTCGACGGTCGCAATCGTTTGGTCGTCGATCGTCCACGTGAAGCCGCTCGTCACCGGATGGCCGCCGATCGTGCCCGACGCGGCGTACGCGAACGTCGTCGTCGCCGGGATCATCCGCGCCGCCGGCGTCACCACGATCGAGTCGCTGTCGTCGTCGGCCGGCGAGGCGTCGTCGTCGGGCGACGAATCATCGTTGTCGTCATCGTCGGGCGAGGCGTCGTTGTCGTCATCGTCGTCGGCCGGCGAAGCGTCGTCGTCGGCCGGCGGCGCCGCCGAACTGGAGCTGGAACTCTTGCCGCAGCCGCCGAAGGACAGCGCCGCGGCGGCCAAGACGGCCAGCAGTACGATCGGCAGGGCCCAGCGATCCACACTTCTCTTCATTGCTTGTCTCCTTTCAAAAAAACGGTTGTGGAACGTCGGACCGACCGGATCGAAGGGAGGTCAGGGTGGGCGGGAAACCGAGCGTCCGGCCCGACCTGGCTCTCTTTCCTCGAAGAGCCGGAAGGTCGCATCGCGACGCATCAGGTTTCCTGGCTTGGGTTTCTCGTCGACCGCCGCCTTCCCAGGCCTCAGGCCCAGTGGCGTGTTGGCGGCCGGCTCGTCCCCTTACAGTGGCGGGACCGCGCCGGTTTTGCACCGGCTTCCCTAGATGCGCCGCACTTGAAACGAGCGGAACATACACCAACGGCGGGCCGGCGGCAAGCGACCGCCGGCGTCGTTTCGCCCCCTTCGACTACGCCGGCGCCGCGACAATCGCGTCATGACGACAAAGGCGGCCGCGGGGCCGCCTCGCCGGATGCGCTGTATTGCGCGGGCGTTAGAACAGGAACGAGGCCGACAACATGACGTCGTGCGAGCCCTGCGTGACCTTGCAGTTGTTGTATTCCGCGCCCCAGTAATCGGCGCTGCCGGCTTTGACCGTGCGGGGCACGCCGAATTGATACGCGGCGTTGACCTCGAACAGGCTGTAGCGGTAGCCCAGGCCGGCGGCGATGTGATGTTCGATCAGCCCCGGCATGATCAGGCCGACGCGATTCGGGTTGGCCTCGACGTTGCTGGCGTAGTTGTATCCCAGGCGGCCGTAAAAGTCTTTGATGAACGCGTATTGTGCGCCGACGGCGGCGACAATCTGGTCGTTCCAGTGGGCCGGCAGCGGCGTGATGTGCGGGTCCGACCCGAGGATGTGCGGCCCGGTCCAGTAGCTGGCGAATTTCATGCTCGCGCGCACCGGCCCCGCCATCGTGTGCGACCACTGAATCCACTTGACGTCGACGCCGAGCAGCAGGCTGTCGATCGGTTTGTACGAAAAGCCAAGGCCGACGTCTTCCGGCCAGGAAAATTCCATCTTGCTGTTGTAGGTCGTCTGCAGATTTTTCTCGATGCCCCAGTAGTTCATCTGATTGCGCACCTTGGCCTGGGCATTGGCCGGCGACAGGCCCTGGCTGATATACTGCTGCGTCAGGCTCTGGCCGATGGCGGCGAACTGCGGGGCCCAGTCGATTTTGTCGTGGCCGTAATACTTCATGTTGACTTGCAGGTCGTACACCAGGCCGATGCGGAACCGCTCGGTCGGCATGATCATCGCGCCGAACTTGCCGCCGACGCCGTAGGCGTTCAACTCCCGCATCTGCATGCGGAAGGTCGCTTCGTCGAGCCCGAAGCCGCCCTGCGACAAAGGCATCTTGAACAGCTTGGCGAACGTCAGGTTGTCGGAGGCGTCGGCGACGCCCTGCATCCAGTCGGGATTCTTGTTGTACGGCAGGTCGGCGTCGAACCGCGACAGCGAAAACGCCGGCGCCAGAGCCAGCGAGATCATCGGGTGCGGCGCCCAGTCGATCGCGCCCACCAGTTTGGCCGTCTGAAATTGCGAAAAATACCGCGTGTTGTCGCCGAGCACGGGGTTCTTCAAGCGGAAGTCCGCGACGCCCGTGTCGTTGTTCAGGTACAGGCCGACGCCGCCGGCGACCGAGGCGCCTTGCGGATGGATGCCGTACGCGATCGCGCCCGAGCCGTAGAGCCGCTGTTGCGCATTCGTGTCGTTCAGATCGTTCTGGAAATGCAAGATCGGCGACAACAGCCCGCCGTTGAGATCGACCCGCTGGCCGGGCAGTTGAATCAGACCCGCCGGGTTGGAATCCAGCGCCAAGGCATCCGTCGCGATCGCCAGGTCGACGCCGGCCATGCCGAGGCTGCGGGCGCCGAGCGCGGTCGCCTCGAGCCCGTCGGCCGGCCACGCGGTCGCGGCCGCGGCGAGAATGGCGGCGAATAAGAAACTAGCGGTGAGAAGGCGCTTCATTACCGGCCCCTTTTTGCGCGGATGCAGTCGCCGCAGGCGCCCGTCGGCCCCAGCCCGCGGGATTCAGTCGTGTATAACGGTTTGAGCCCCTGAATGCAAGTTCAAAATATCCCGCCGGCCAGCGCGAACGCGCGAAACGCGGCGTTGCGCGCCCGCCGCCGTCGCGGCGTCGGGCGTCCCCGCATTGACACCATTCGGGCGAGGGCAGTAGTGTATTCCCCGACTTTTTTGGCAACGGAGCAAAATCATGAAACGCCTTTCCTTTTTCCTGTGCGTGTCGATCGCGGCAGCGGTTTTCGCCGTTGCGGCCTGCGAGAAAAAAGGCCCCATCGCCACGGTGGACGTCGCGGCTTTCGACTTCGGCAACGCCGAACAGAATTCGCAGGTGTCGCACACGTACATACTGAAGAACACCGGCGATCAACCGCTCGAAATCGCGCGCACCCGCACGACCTGCGGCTGCACGGTGGCCCAGCCGTCGAAGATGACGCTCGCCCGCGGCGAAACGTCCAACATCGACGTCACCTTCAGCACCGGGTCGCGCACGGGCAAACAGGAGAAACGGATCACCGTCGAGACCAACGATCCGAAAAATCCGAAGACGGTCCTGGTCCTGACCGGCAACGTGATGCAGCGCCTGACCTTCGACCCGGATCGCCTGCACTTCGACAACGCGGAACCGGGTCAGGATTACACGCAGACCGTGACGATCGCGAACGCCGGCAAAGAACAGCTCGACGTCAAAGACATCAACATCGGCGAAAAAGATTCGCTGACTTGCAAAGCGGAGTTCAATGGCAAGGCCGGCTTGCCGATCAGCTTGAAGGAAGGCGAGAAAGCCACCCTGACCTTTACATTGCGCCTGCCCGCCGACAAACCCTATTTCCACACGCGCGTCGATTTCGAAACCGCGGCCCAAGGCAAAGACCCGAAGACCGTGACGTACTACGTCGCCGCGCAGTCGAAGAACGCCCAGAACGGCGTCCAGCGGCAGGCCGCGCCGGGCAGCGGCGGCTTTGCGCCCGCACCGGCCAGCATCATGCAAATGCAAAAAGTGAAAAAACCGGAACCGGCGGCGCCTGCGAAAAAGACCGAATAGCGACGTGCAATATCCGCGCGAGCGCCGTTTTTCGCGTGCCGGTGAGTTGCACGCGCAACTCCTAATTTGTCACTCGTCACTTGTCACTCGTAATTCGTAATTCGGCCGCCGCCCTCGCCGCGGACTGGCGCGAGGCTGCCCCACTGGTTATTGTTGGGTCAGGGCGGCGTCATTCGGCGCAACTCGGATTCACCGGCGTGACGTCAGGTCCGCCGATGGGCCGCCCGTTTTCCGCGACGGCGGAGGTCGGGCATGCAACCCGCAAAAATGTCGACCGCTCGGTTCGCGCTCCTCAGTCTCTTTTGCTTTTTCGTCCTCGGCTGCGGCGCGCATAGCCACGAGGCCGGCGCGGGATCCGCGGATGACGACGCCTCGCCGCCGGCCGAAGTCGCGGCGGCCCTCGATCGCGCCCTGACCTACCTGCGCGACGCGCAGCAACCCGACGGCTATTGGCTGGGCAGCTTCGTCACCGACACGTCATTCACAGCCGATTACATATTGCTGACGCATTACCTCGATGCGGTCGACGCGGACCGCCAGGCGAAAGCCGCGGCGTACATCGTTCAGCAGCAGCAGCCTGACGGCGGCTGGAACGCCTATCCGGGCGGCCCGAGCACGGTGGACATCGCCGCGCTCGACTATCTCGCGCTCAGACTCGCCGGCTACGCGGCCGACGCGCCGGCGATGCAGGCGGCGCGGGGGTTCATCCTCGCCCACGGCGGCGCCGAAGCGGCGAACGTGCTGATCAAAACCAAGTTCGCCTATTTCGGCCAGGTCCCGTGGGGGTGGATGATTCCGCTCAACACCGACATCCTATTCTTCGACCAACTGCCCTACGAATTGGGATATTTCCATTCGGTGCTGATTCCCTTCACGCTGATCTACGAGAACTATCGCGTGGTCCAGCCGCCGGCCGGCCGGGACGTTCCCGAGATCTTCCTTGCCGATCCGTGGGCCGGCGTGCGCGAGTCGCCGCCGTCAAAGGGCTGTTGCGCCGACAAGGCCATCGCGTGGCTGCTGGAGCATCAGGAAGAGGACGGCAACTGGGCCGGCGTGTTCGTCAACACGATGTTCTCGCTGATCGCGTTGCAATCGACCGGCGACCCCGCCTACGCCGCCCGCATTCAGCACGGTCTGCAAGGCGTCGAAAATTTCCAGAACGTCGCCGCCGAGACGATCAACCAGCAATTCAGCCAACCGCCGGTGATGGATACGGCCTATATCCTGCGCCTGCTGCTCGCCACCGGCGCGCCGTCGACCGACCCCTCCGTGCTGCGGGCGACGGATTGGCTGGTCGGGAAACAATCGGACATCTACGGCGATTGGTCGCAGCTCAATCCCACGGGCCAGCCGGGCGGCTGGAGCTTCGAATTGTACAACCGCTATTTCCCCGACGTCGATTGCACGGCGATGACGCTCGACGCGTTCGCCGCGCTCGACGCGCCGCACCAGGCGGCGATCCGCTCGACGATGCAGAAGGGCCTCAGGTGGATGCTCTCGATGCAGGACCGCGACGGCGGCTGGCCGGCGTGGGACAAGAACGCCATCGACCCGCACAAGATTTTCCCGTCGCTGCGCGACGCCCTGTGGCTGCCGGCCGACTTCAGCAACGCCGACATCACCTCGCGGGTCCTGCTGGCGCTGGCCGATTTGGGAGTTGCCGGCGCGTCCGCCGATTCGACCGCGTGGCGGCAGGGCCTCGAGTTTCTCAAGAACCAACAAGAGGCGCCGGGTTATTGGTACGGCCGCTGGGGCGTCAACTACACCTACGGCACGGGGCAGGCGCTGCAGGCGCTGATCGCGGCCGGCGAGCCGCCGGGGGCGCCGTATCTGCAGCGCGCCGTTGACTGGCTGCGCCGCGTGCAGAACGCCGACGGCGGCTGGGGCGAAGACCCGGCGTCGTATCTCAACCCGGCCTACATCGGCGTTGGCCCGAGCACGGTGTTTCAGACGGCGTACGTGCTGATCGGTCTGCTGGCGGCGGGCGAAGCGCCGAGCGCCGAAGTCAAAACCGGTGTGCAGTGGCTGCTCGCCGCGCAGCAAGCCGACGGCTCATGGCACGACGAGAGATTTCTCGGCTGCAATCTGCCCGGCTATTGGTACTCGCGTTACGATCTGCTCTCGACCTACAAATCGGCGTACGCGCTGCTGCTTTATCAGCAGGCGACCAGGCACTGAGCGACGAGACGCAGGCCGAAGCCGATTCAACCGAAGTTCCCGACCAAGAAAGTTATAACTAGCTGATTATTCAGGGAAAGTGCAGAAATCGGCGTTCCCGTTACTGGCTACACCTGCAGCAATTCGTAGGCGCGTTGCTGCAAAGTTGTCGGTTCGGTCAACTGTTCGAAGGTCGGCGCATCGG
>Ga0181520_10010837_pt1 | contig 12120 bp, 10 predicted proteins | sample PEATcosm2014_Bin_29_FD_132451 | JGI IMG/M metagenome (GOLD analysis project Ga0181520, IMG submission 132451) | Peatland microbial communities from MTU Mesocosm Facility, Houghton, MI, USA - PEATcosm2014_Bin02_30_metaG | ecosystem: Environmental > Terrestrial > Soil > Wetlands > Peat | place...
CGAACCCCAGACGGATTTTATCTTCTCCGTGGTGGGCGAAGAGTTGGGTTTGCTTGGCTGCCTTGCCGTCGCGGCGATTTTCGCCATCATCCTCATACGTGGACTGCGGGCAAGCGCCGCATGCCGGGACGACTTTGGACGGCTGCTGGCAATCGGGCTGACGGTGATGATCGTCGGCCAGGCTCTGGTGAACATGAGCGTGGTGTTGGGACTTCTTCCCACCAAGGGTATCCCCCTGCCATTCGTGAGCTATGGAGGATCGTCCCTCTTGGTGAATCTGGTGGCCGTGGGTATTTTGCTGAATATTTCTCAGCAGGCGAGTTAAGGAAAGAGCGAAATTCGAAAATCGAAATTCGAAACTCGAAAACTCCGTACTGGGTAAAGATTATGGGTGTGCCCCCGTCAGATTTGCGACGTACTGTAAAGGACTTTACGGATTTGGAGGTTTGGAAAGCTGCCAGGGAAATGCGACGACAGATATATATGCTGGCGAAAAAGTTGCCGGATTTTGAAAAGTTTGGACTGGCTTCTCAGGTTCGCCGCGCAGCGGTCTCCGTTACCGCGAACCTGGCAGAGGGGTACGGACGGTTTGGTTACCAGGAGAACATCCAGTTTTGCCGCCAGGCACGAGGTTCAATTTACGAACTCCGCGACCACATTATCACTTGCGTGGATGAACTTTTCATAAGCAAAGATGAGGGATGCAAGATTGACGCCATGCTGCAAAGAGTGGCGATGATACTGAACGGATATCTTCGGGCAACCCTCGCGCGTAAGCAATCAGACCGTACGTAGCTCGCGAGTTTCAAGCCTTTCAATTTTCGGGTTTCGATTTTCGAGTTTCCAGTTTCGAGTTTCGTCTTCTATGCACGAGGGAATGCGTATCTTAATGGTTGCAGGCGGAACGGGTGGGCACATCTTTCCGGCTCTGGCCGTAGCCGAGGAATTGCGCCGGCGCGGGGAGCATGCGGGGTCCCCGTACGAGATTGAATTCGTCGGCACGCACCGCCCGCTGGAAGCGAAGTTGATTCCGGCCGCGGGATTCCGGCTTCGCACGGTGGACGCGGCGGGCTTGAAGGGCATTGGCGGCATTCAGCGATTGCGCAACCTGCTGGTGTTGCCTCGTACCGCGATTGAGGTGGCGCGCAGTTTGCGTGAGTTTCAACCGCAGGTTGTCGTGGGAGTGGGAGGTTACCTGGCCGGACCGGTGTTGCTCGAAGCGGCATTGGCCAATATTCCCACGATTTTGATTGAGCCCAATGCTCGGCCGGGATTCACCAACCGTTTACTGGCCCCGGTAGTAAGCGCCGCAGCGGTGGGATTTGAAGAAACGGCGAGCCTGTTTGGAAGCAAAGCGCGCGTAACGGGACATCCCGTGCGCCGGGCGTTTTTCGAAATTCCTGTAGCACAGAAATCCCTGCCGGTGGGTGTTGATTCACAGCCAGGAGTGGCTGTGCCACCCTTCACTATCTTCGTGGTGGGTGGCAGTCAAGGATCGAGCGCCATCAACCGGGCCGTCGTCGCAAGTCTGCCGTTGCTCGAATCTGATGGCCCCCTGACCATTAGGTCGGAACAAGCGGCCGTCGCGCCGGGCATGATGAGAATCATCCACCAAACGGGGGAACGCGACTATAATGAAGTATCAAAGGCCTATCAGGAGCACAGCGTGCTCGCTTCTGAAGTCCACGCTTTTATCGATGACATGCCCGGCACCCTTGCCCAGGCGGACCTGGTGATCTCGCGCGCCGGCGCCACTGCGGTGGCGGAACTGGCCGCCGCGGGAAGAGCCTCGTTGCTGATTCCATTCCCCGGCGCCACGGATCAGCATCAGTTGGAGAATGCCCGGGCGATGGAAAAGGCCGGGGCTGCCCACGTCATGGTGCAATCGGATCTCTCGCCGGAGCGGTTGGCGAAGGAAATCCGCGCTTTGGTGGCGAGTCCAGGGACGCTCGATGGCATGAAAACCTGTGCCCGCTGTTTGGCCCGCCCCGACGCGGTGGCCCACATCGTGGATATGGTGGAAGATTTTGCAAGGCGATCGTAGGGGCGATAGAAACACGCGACTGTGTACAAAGATTTTGGAGAGGAAATAGCGTTCAGTACTCAACGATCGGCGAAATGCATTAGCTGACCGCTGATAGGTGAAAGCTGACAGCTCAAAAAAGAATGCTTGGTAAAATTCAAAAGATCCATTTCGTAGGCATCGGCGGCATCGGCATGAGCGGCATCGCCGAGGTGTTGCTGAATCTTGGCTTTAAAGTTTCAGGCTCAGACCAGAGATCCACCGCAGTAACGGAGCGGCTGGTGAATCTGGGCGCGCGGGTGTTTGAGGGCCATGCAGCCAGCAACATCACCGACGCGCAAGTTGTGGTAGTGTCGTCCGCCGTGCGTGCGGATAATCCGGAAATTCAGGAAGCACAGAAGCGGCAGATCCCCGTGATTCCCCGCGCCGAAATGCTGGCGGAATTGATGCGGATGAAGTTCAACGTGGCGGTGGCGGGCTCCCACGGCAAAACATCCGTCACCTCCATGATCGCAGTGATGACGGCGGAAGCGAACCTTGACCCCACGGCAGTGATTGGGGGACGGCTGGCGATTTTTGATTCCAGCGCCCGCTTGGGCAAAAGTGATTTGATGGTGGTGGAGGCGGACGAGAGCGATCGGTCGTTTCTCTACCTGCTGCCTTCGATAGCCGTGGTCACCAACATCGACCGCGAACACCTTGATCATTACAAGGACATTAATGAAATTGCCGCGGCCTTCGTTTCATTCATGAACAAGGTTCCCTTTTACGGGGCCGTGGTGGCTTGCTTCGACCCACCGTGGCGCGACCTGATGGCGAGCCTAATCCCCAGCCTGCGCCGCCGCGTCATTACCTACGGCATTGAGCCTGGTGCTGATGTTCAGGGCAGGATTCAGGAACTAACGTCCGCCGGATCGGTGTTTGATGTTGTGAAAAAAGGTAATGTTCTTGGACCCTTTACCCTCCACGTTCCTGGCCGGCACAACGTGCAGAATGCCCTGGCCGCGGTCAGCGTGGGCTTGGAACTGGACCTTTCCCCCGAGCAGATTCGCCTGGGGCTGGAGCGCTTTCGCGCCGCCGACCGGCGCTTTCAGATCAAGGCGGATGTGGATGGTATTACCGTTGTGGATGACTACGGCCACCACCCCACGGAAATTCGCGCCACGCTGGATGCCGCACGGCTGCGCGGGGCCAAGCGCATCATCGCCATTTTTCAGCCACACCGCTATACGCGCACCAAGTTCCTGCTGGATGAATTGGCCGACAGCTTTGCCGGTTGTGACCGCGTCTACGTGCTGGATATCTATGCGGCAAGCGAAGCACCCATACCCGGCGTGAGTTCCCAACTGCTGGTCGGCCGCATGCATGAACACGGGGTGAACAACGCGCGCTACGCGCCTTCCGAAGCGGCGATACTCGAAGAACTCTCTCGTGACGCTCGGCCGGGCGACCTGATCATTACCATTGGCGCCGGAAGCGTGTGGAAAATTGGAGAGGCGCTGGCGAAAAAACTAGGGGTTAGGAGCCAGGAGTTGGGGGTCAGGAGTTAGAAGTCAGGAGACAGGAAACGGCATTCCGGATTTCGAATTCCCGATTCCGGGACACGAAAACCGGATTCCGGATTCCGAATTCCCGATTCCGGAACACGGAAGCCGGATTCGGAATGGGCAACTCGGAATTAGGTCGTTCGAAGTTAGGAATTGGGAATTCGGAGCGACGAACTCGGAATTGGAAAGTTCGGAATCAGGAATTAGGAATTCGGAATGACGGACTCGGAATTAGATTGTTAGGGATTCGGTAGGTCGGAACTAGGTAGTTCGGAATTAGGAATTCGGAATCCGGAATGATCGGAACGGGTTCTCGTAGATTCTCCATTCTTAATTCGGGATTCCGGAACCCGGAAATCGAATTCCGGAGAAAGTGATCGAAAATGAAGTACGACAAATTCGAGGACCTTCCGGTGTGGCAGGCGGCAATTGAATTGGGCCGGCATGTGTACGCGCTCACCGAGGACCCCGCATTTAAGGGCCGCTACAGCCTGCGCGACCAGATGGAACGTGCTGCGGTCTCGGTATCCAATAACATTGCGGAAGGGTTTGAGAGAGGGACGAATCAGGAATTGCTGACGTTTCTGTATATTGCCCGAGGATCTGCGGGAGAAGTGCGGTCCATGCTCTGCTTGCTGAATGGTATGCCACCATTTCGGAATCTGGAATCCGAAATGCAAAATCTGCGTGAACGGACGGACAGCATTTCAAAACAACTGGGAGCATGGGCGCGCGCGCTTCAGGACTCGGACCTTAAAGGACGGCGGTACGTTACAGAAAAGACGCGGCAGGCCGCGGAGAAGGCGCGCGGGCGGGAAGAGTTTCTGAAGCGCTTGGAGGAGATTCGAAGAAAAGGCGCCGCGAAATTAGAGGCCAAGAAAGTGGAACCGGGAATTGGCCAACCGGAAGCTGGGCCAAGGGAGTAGCGGGCTGCATTCCGAATTTCGAATTCCGAATTCCGGAATCGGGGAATCCGCAAATCGACGATTCGGAATCAAGAAATCGAAAGCCCGCGATTCGAAATCTGGAATTCGGAATCCGTGATTAAGGTTCGACAAACGGGATGTCGGATTGCAGCGTCGACGGTTCGGAATCCGGAATCAAGAATCCGAAATCCGAAAGGGAAGAGCCCAAGGGGATTTCGGGAATCGACGATTCGGAATCAAGAATTAGTAATCCGGAATCGAAGAGAGACGCGGGAGCGCAGAATCGACGGTTTAGAATCCGGAATACGTAATCCGGAATTAAGGCTTAGAGCAAGACGCCGGGCCGTGCATCCCGGCTCTGTGTCCCGAGTGGTGAATCAATATGGCAACGACATTAGAACCGGACGCCCTGAACGTGCTTCCCATGCAGGATGATTTCGACACGCCGGAGGAGTCTCCGTACCTGCGCCGGCAGAAATCTGCTCCGGTGCGGCGCAGCCGGTTTTCCCCGCGGCTCCGCGTAGTGCTGTTTGTGATTGCCGTTCTGCTGCCCGTTGGTTTCGCGGGCTATGCCCTGGCGACATTCGCTCTCACTTCGCCCTATTTCGTACTGGATTCGCCGGATGACGTCGTGGTGACGGGAAACCACTTTGTTTCGCGCGAAGAGGTCCTGGGCTCCTTGGCGTTGCCCTTGACGGGGAACATCAAGAGAGGGACCAACGTCTTCCATATGACCCTGGATGTTCAGCGGCACGGGGTGGAAGCATTGCCGTGGGTGCGGGCAGCGTCTGTAACCCGGATTATGCCTCACGGTTTATTAGTACACATTACCGAACGGACTCCCGTGGCCTATGCGAATGTTGGGGGTCGCGTCAGCCTGGTGGATGAGGATGGTGTGTTGCTGGACAAGCCTGAAAGCGGCGTGTTTGATTTCCCCGTGCTCTATGGACTGGAGAGTATCCCCAGCGCTGACGATCGCCGCACGCGCCTGGGTCTTTATATGAACTTCATGGGCCAGTTGGGTACGGAAGCCCCCCGCGCCGGATGGATAATTTCGGAGGTTTATTTGTCGGATGGGGAGGACCTCAAGGCGCTGCTTATTCAAGGACAACGCACCGTGCAAGTACACTTTGGGCAGAAGGATTTTTCTCAGAGATTCCAAAATTTTCTGACCTTGCTCCCCGAGATTCAGAAATCAAATGATAAGATTGATTCTGTCGATTTGCGTTACCGAAATCAGGTTGTAGTGGACCCGCAAACATCGACTCCACCGGCGGAGCCAACAGTCCCCGCCAGTGGCGATCGAAAGGGTTAGGGTTGCTATCAGTTTTCAGCTCTCAGCTATCAGTTAATGCAACGCTGAATTTCTGATAGTGGGAAGCTGAAGCTGATAGCTGAAAGCGGAAAATGGCACGTAAAAGCAACTTTATCGTCGGGCTCGACCTGGGGAGCGTCAAGACCTGCGATCTTGTCTCTAAGCCGAACTCCGAGGGAAAGTTGGAAGTGGCGGGTCTGGGGGTGGCGGAATCCAAGGGTTGGCGCAAGGGGATGATCGTCAACCTTGACCTTACCGCGCTGGCAGTAAAAAAAGCCTTGGAGGCCGCGGAAACTGCCGCCGGAGTTTCCATTGATTCCGCCTACGTTGGCGTGGCCGGTGCCCACATTAAGGGAGTAAACTCCCGCGGGGCCATCACCCTGGGGAAGACCGCCACTGCGACTCGCGAAGTGGAACGGGATGACATGCGGCGAGTCATTGAAACAGCGCAAGGCATTACGCTGCCGGAAGATCGCCAGCTTCTGCAGGTTCTGCCGCAAAAGTTCCTGCTGGATAGCCAGGACGGCATTCGTGACCCCGTGGGCATGGTGGGTGCGCACTTGGAAGTGAATGTGCACCTGGTCACGGCGTCGATCTCCGCGTCTCAGAACGTAGTGACTGCGGTTAACCATGCCGGCGTGGTAGTGCAGGACACGATTTTTGAACCACTCGCTTCCGGCGAGGCATGCCTGACGGCCGACGATCGTGAACTGGGCGTAGCACTAGTGGATATTGGGGGCGGGACCACCGACCTGATTGTTTACCACGCGGGGGTGGTGCGGCACACGGCGGTGATTCCCGTGGGCGGCGAACACTTTACGAACGATATTGCTGTGGGTCTGCGAACACCGATTCCGGAAGCGGAGAAGATGAAGAAAGCTTGGGGCGAGCGGGACCCCTCCAAGCCCGCTGACGCCCTGGTGGAGGTTCCCAGCGTGGGGGAGCGGCCTTCCCGCGTAGTTAGTTACGCCATGCTGAGCGAGATCATTGAGCCCCGCGCACTGGAACTGCTGGAGTTGATTCGGGCGGAAATCGACCGCTCGGGTTGCGAAAAGCAGTTGGGGGCGGGAATCGTTCTTGCTGGTGGTGGCGCGAAGCTCGGCGGTTTGACAGCGCTCGCGGAACCCGCGTTCGGTTTGCCCGTGCGCGTGGCCATCCCCGCTGGATTGGAAGCGATGGGAGAAATACTCCCTGACCCGGCATTCGCAACCGTGGTAGGGTTGGTGGTCCACGGGTATCGGACCCGCTTACTGCGTGACGCCAAGGAATCTACCGGGATTTTTGGAAAACTCTGGAACAGCATGCGGGGCAGGAGTTGAGTTATCGGGTGACTGAAGAACCCGTGGCTCAATGGCCAGATAACCATCTGGCCAGATGAGCAAATGACTCATTTGTGGAAGGAACCATCATGAGCGATGACGGCATGGGCAACCTCCGGGTGGATTTCTCGGACGAGTTGCGCGACGGCGCCAGGATTAAGGTGATAGGGGTTGGAGGAGGCGGGGGCAATGCGGTTAACCGCATGATCGACGCCGACGTTAAAGGCGTGGACTTTCTTGTGGCCAATACGGATGCGCAGGCGCTGCAGGGTTCCAAAGCCGCGATTAAAATTCAACTGGGCACAAAGCTGACCAAGGGGCTGGGATCGGGGGGTAACCCGGAAATCGGACGACGGGCGGCTCTTGAGGACACCGAGAAGCTCATCGAAGCCTTGGAAGGTGCGGACATGGTGTTTGTCACCACCGGCCTGGGAGGGGGAACGGGCACGGGGGGAGCTCCCATAGTTGCCAGCCTGGCCCGCGAATTGGGCGCGCTGACAGTGGCGGTGGTTACCAAGCCCTTTGCCTTCGAAGGCAAGCGCCGCATGATGCAGGCCGAACAGGGGTTGGCGGAGTTGAGTCAGGGAGTGGACACCGTCATCTGCATCCCCAACGAGCGCCTGATGCAGTTCGTTGATAAAGGGACAAGCTTTTTCGAAGCATTTCGTATTGCTGACGATATATTGCGGCAGGGTGTGCAGGGCATTTCCGACATCATTACCATTACGGGTATCATAAACCGCGATTTTGCGGACATTAAGACGATCATGGAAGGCATGGGATATGCGGTGATGGGTACGGCGGTGGCCAGCGGAGAGAACCGCGCGGTGGACGCGACCAACCTAGCCATGGCCAGCCCCCTGCTTGAGGATGCCAGCATTAACGGGGCCCATGGAATTTTGCTTAACATAACCGGCTCAAGCAAGCTTACACTGTATGAAGTCCATGAGGCGTCCACCATTGTGCAGAAAGCCGCCGCGGACAACGCCAACATAATTTTTGGCGCCGTGCACGATGAGTCGATGGGAGACGCCGTCAAGGTTACGGTGATTGCCACAGGGATTAAGTCAGAAAGGATGGGCGTCAAACCTCTTCCCAACCTTTCTCCGGCGTTACGCACTGCGCAGCAAAGTGTCAAGAACATGATGGCCAAGAAAGAGAAACTGCCGGTGGAAGCCCAGCCACCCAATGTGAGCTCGGAGATCCAAAACGACGATCTGGATGTGCCGGCATTTATCCGCCGCCGCAAAACCGAGCAGAAATAGCGGGACATGGCGTGGTATTCTCTTTAGGTAAGGGTTAGTGGTGTGTTTCATCCTTTTGCTGATCGGCCTCGCTGGGTGCGATCGGCGGGTGGATGAGATTGAGTGCTTGAAGGTTAGGCTGATTTGGCAGACGCAATTCTGTAGCGTTTTGCCGGGCCAGGGAGGGTCTTCGATCCCCCTGCCACGGGTGCACGGGGTTCCCTGCCAGTGGAATACCTCTTGCCTTCTGCGGTCAATTCACTGTATTTATCGAAATCCTGGCTTTGTGGCCCCAGCATGCGGATAACCCATGGCTGGCTGATATCATCTGAGGAAGAGGCGCGGGGCTGTATTGGTAACCACCGGGGCATAAGCCGGGAATCCCCAGGTTGCAGCAGCAAAGTGCCACTCCCAGACGTAAACCGAAGGAGAAACTTGAGACGGACGCCCCCATGTAGGCTGGCGAAGATCCTTGGGATACTACTTTTCGCCGGAATCTTAGCAAGCTGCTCTAGTACACCGCCATCCAGCCCCAATCCAGGCAAGGGGAACTTGGTAACGATTGTGACCGACGTACCCCTTTGCAATGCAATTTCTGCTAATGTGGTCGTCCAGAACTTGAGTTTCACGACGGTGGAGGGTGGCACCGCGCAACCGTACATCGAGACCACGCCTTCCTTCGCCCCTGAAATCCGCCTGAACTTGGAACAACTTCGCGATTTCAGCACTGTCCTTTATTCTTTTCCCGTTCGGGCAGGCAGCTACAATCAGGCGAATCTTGATTTCGAACTCGCCCAATTGGCAGCTTACGACCCCACGCTGAGCCCTCCGGTGCACTCCTATACAGTGAATTTCACCAACACCAAGCCCATAATTACACTTAGCCCGCCCCTGGTCATAACCGAAGGGCAAACCAATGTCCTGCTTCTGGATTTTGATGTGCTTCGCATGCTCCCGACGAATTCTGCCGGAAACCTCACCGGGCAGATCACGCCCATCGTCAGCTTCACTCAATTGTCATCGACCACCCCTACCGGTGCCACCAATCCCAATGGATTTACCGAAATTGACGACTTATGGGGATTCGTAAGGAGCATTACCAACACTAATGCCACATCGAATTCTACTTACACGGGTAGCTTTCTGATGCAAGTCCTCTCGCCCTCAACGGCGGATGCCCCGGCCTTGCCAATGAATCTTACCGCCACCACCACCAAGGTCGGTTTTGCGGACCTTGCGCATCTCCTCCCCAATAGTTATTTGGAAGTCGACGCTCTTTTGGATAGTCAGGGGAACCTTGTGGCAAAGACAGTGGAAGTTCAGGCAATTGAAAATCCTTTCCCCACTGAATCCGGAGTGACACCCAGCACGGCCCTGATTGGCCCGATCGTTTCAATTAAGACGGATACAGCAGGAAACCCCACGCAACTTGGCTTATGGGTGCATGACGCCGAACCTGATGACACCTCCACACTTCTGATGGACAGTGTTTACCAGGTCGATCTCACGGCGAATCCCACGTATCAGTCCTCAATTCTGGGCCCGAATTTCGCCAACCTCTCCTTTGGTCCGAAGAACTTGGCGGTAGGTCAGGAACTTGTGGTACACGGGGCATACACCAAACCTACCGCCCCCACTGGAGGCGTCGCCACCGCACCCTTTACCGTTGAACCTACGGCAATCTATTTGAAGTTGCAATCGATGCAGGGAACAATGGGTTCGATGTTGGCAATCGGCTCAGATGATGCAACCGGGGTCTTCCTCCTAAATCCTTGCTGCACTCTGCTGCAAGGGGTTCCTCTTTATGTCGTCACCAACAACCAAACGGCTTACGTCAATGTGACGGGATTGAATGGGATAACCACGGTAAACTCCCTGCTGGTCAAAGGGATGCCCTACTATGAGGCCCAACCCGTCACGATCAACGGGGTTACCATTCCCGCCGGCTCAATGGTGTTTCAAGCCAAACAGGTGCACGTGCTCCAGTAGGCCTTCGTTGGGGCATCACTATTCGCGGCACACTTGATTTGCAGGGTCGGCTATTGTGGCATCGACCTTGAGGTCGGCACCGGTTTTGGATGGCCGAACAGTCGCCGACGCGCCAAAGCCGCTATGGCGACGGCGCGCGTTCGGCCTCGGAGTGCTGACCTAAAGGTCGGCGCCACAGATACCTACAAAGTCGGCAGTTTGCGCGCCGCCGACTTTTTCTCGCCCGGAAGATGGGTGAACTTCAGGTCGCTTCCAGTCAACATCTTGGTTAGAAGAATGATCTGCCCCGCGTGATGGGAAAAGTGTTCAGCCACGTGGAAGGCGGCTTCCATTCCTGTCACCCGATACTTCTGGATGGAGTGAACGCGCGCCAGATCTTCCGCTGAAAGCTTGCGTAACACGCGGCACGCTTCTTCTACAGTCTTCCGCAGGCGGCTTGCCAGAATGCGCTTGGGAAGTGGGCCGCGCTCGCTAAACTCCAGGTCGCGTTTACGGACATCCGCCGTGCCTCCCAAGCCGGAGATAATCCACTGGCGGACATTTCCCGTAAGATGCAGCACCAGATTCCCCGCACTGTTGGAGGCCTCATTGGCCCGCCACCAGACCTGCTCCGTTGACAGTGCTTTGATGCAACTGAGAATGCGGGGCAAATAAACTCCCTTCAACACGCGCTCTGCCTGAACAATGATGGGATCAATTTTACGGGCTCTGGTCATGATGCTCCTCCACGATTGACGCCGCATTTGCTTGCCGCGATGTCTTATACTTTCCTCGTAAGGCTAACAATAATGACTTCCCTGAAGCAAGTGATGATGGCCGGCAAGTACTCGTTCCTCAGTGAGAAGGGCCTGGCGCTTGTCATGATCGTTATGGGCGGTTTTTTTGTTGGCCTGGGGATTCATCGCTTCTGGGTGCGCCCCGAGCATTTTACCCTGCCGAGTTTTCTGGGATGCGTGGCCGGCGCTTTTGGCGCATTCTTTCTGCTGCTGATTACCGACTACGTAATGCACCACGCCCCCTTGGTATTCATCCCCTGGATCATCTTCCTGATCTATTTCGCCTTTGTCGAGCCGCACCTTGCGGTCGGGCTGGGCCTGGCCCTGTGGTACATGCTGGCTTCGCAGATGGGAACTTAGGAAGCGCAGCGCGGACCTAACCCGTATGTCTCAACCATGCTCTTGGAAGGGCGGGGCCTCACAGGCTGCGGAAAAACTCGTCGGCGCTTTGATGATCATGGCCATCTCGTTATCATCTTGTCAGCACCACCCCGTCGCTCGGCGCGCCACCCCTCCTGCTATGAAAATGGCCGGAACTCATTGAAAACAATCAATGGCCAAATTCGGCCATTTTCATTCATTGTGGCGAGCGGCAGGCTCATGGGAATCTCAGATGAGGAGGGAAGTCCCTAAATAGCTCCCCACCTGATTAAGCGTTAGCCTAAGACCTCGAGCGTACCAGCCGCGTAGCGGCGTAAGATCGTAGCCCACGGCGTAAGCCGTGGGTCAAGGGAGCGCCCCCGCGGCGAGCCCCAGCGGGGCGAAAGAAGTGAAGCGCACCGAGCCGGGCGAAACCCCAGGATTGTCGCGGCCACCGCCCAGGGTCCCTTTCTTTCGCTCCTCTGGGGCTGGTGGTCATCACTCGTGTCCAAAATAGATTGCGTCAGGCTGGGAATGAGGTGCAGCACAAGCGCTCGCTATGCGGGGAAGCTGGGGCTCTTTCGCACGCTGGCGGTCGGGCCAACCTGTTTCCAGCGGAGA